>Ga0315553_10001015_pt1 | contig 23955 bp, 22 predicted proteins | sample SalMarSW160140MG_FD_203099 | JGI IMG/M metagenome (GOLD analysis project Ga0315553, IMG submission 203099) | Salt marsh sediment microbial communities from the Plum Island Ecosystem LTER, Massachusetts, United States - Salt Marsh Sediment SW1601-40 ... | reverse complement strand
CTTTGCGCATCGCCGGATCGACATAGTCCAAGGCGACCACCGTCTTCCCGGTCTTCGGAATGTCCTCGCAAAACTCCTGCGTGTCGGTCTCCTGCGGCTGGTACCCGGTGAAGTGGATGATGTGCGGGCCGACGCGCAACACGCATTTGTCCTTTTCGATGCTCAGCCCGCCATGCGCCGACGCCTGCGGGGAAAACCACCCCGAGGCAATCAGCGCACAAGCGGCGAGGCCGATGGCAACAGCGGACCTAATGACTTCCTCCTTCACGATGTCCCGAGGAAATTCGGAATGATTGGACCCGAAATCTCGGCGATTCGGCGGACGCCTTCCGGCGTGTAGAAGAAGATCAGGGCTCCGAACCTATTGTCGGGATCGTTAAGGAGGCTGGTGAGACGCTCGACTTCCCACGCGGCATCTGTTGCCTCGATCTCGATCTCTCTCGTCTCACCTGGCTGTATCGGCTGGTCGTCCTTCACCACCAGGCCGTGATTGACCAAATCCGCCGGATAGCTCTCATCGACGTTGCGCAGCGCCGTTTCCGACTTCTCGTTGATGAAGCGAACGTTGGCGCTGGTGAACTCGCCGATCTCAAGCACGTCCGGCGTCTCGTTCTTGACCAGCAAGGTCATCTTCATCGACCGGCCTGGCACGTCATAGGTCGCCCGCAAGACTTTCACCGAAACCTCGCTATCCGGTAGCGGAAGGGGATCCGTTTGCATCTTGCCCGCCTGAAGGGGAATGCTGCGCGGGTATTCCGTGTCGGCCCAACTCACCCCACCGACGACAAGCGTGACCGTCCCGACAAGTATGGCCGCGCCGACGAACATGTCCGCGCGCGTGATCAGACGGCCGGCGTGGCCTGAGGCCACCTCGCGGAAGCGAGGGATAAGCATCGGACGGCGCATCCACCACAGCAGCCAGAACAGGCCGATAGCGGCCCAAAGTCCCTGCCAGATGACGACGGTGCTAACGCCCCAAGTGGAGAGATCCGGAATCGTCCGGCCATCCAAAGTCGTGACCGGATATTTGAAATCCGCCACGGCGCCAGTGACCTCGACCCACTTGCCAGGCCCCACGATAGGTCCGGCCTCGTGAACCAAGACGGTCGGATGAATATGCCACCGGCCGGGAATGCGCGCCTGGAGAACAAGCTTGAAGCTATAGTCGCGGCCCTTCTGCAGACCCGTAGAATTTTGAGCCGCAACATCGTTGATGTAAGACTCCTTCTTCACCATCACCGAGCCGGGGCCGCCGGTGGACAGGAACGCAAGTTTCGGCTCCGCAAGATTCTGCGGCCAGTCGCCGAACACCCGGAACTTCCCCGTGACGACGAGGTCCTGATTCACTTTCATGTCTGTTGTGGACCAATGCACGTCATACCACTGCAGGGTCCGCATCCGCAGGAACGGTTCCTGATTGCGTTCGCCATGAGCAAAGGCGGAGACCGCGCCAACAACAGAGACTGCGCAGACGAGGATCAAGAGATTGGCCCAAAGCAGGAGACGCCGTGCCAGGGGCGACCGAATGAAGAGGAGCATAACCGTTCCCTCCCGAGGATTGTGGTGCATGCCGGTTGCTTATGCCTTGTTTGCCTGTGCGCCCGGACTAATCGGTCTCGTTCGCCTTGGGCTTCACACCTAGATAAGTCGCGATCGGGCTCTCGACCCAGTTCGTCCTGGCGAAGAACAATCCGACGTACCACCACACCAGATACATGATCATGCAGACGAAGGCTGAGAAGAAGGCGGAGATCCACGCAGAATGTCCGCCGAACGTTCTCAGCGTTCCCCGCTCGATGAAGCGGAGATATTCGGGAGTGGAGGAACGGGTGAAGACATAGCCGACCATGTCCCCAGTCGACTGCACTTGGCCCATATGCTCGACGGGGATGTGATACGCCGCGATCATCGGCCAGTTGCCCGGATAGAACAGCAGGCCAAAGCCCCAGGCCCCGATGATGGCGGTCGCGAGAAAATTGCGGCTCAGCAACAGCACTGAGTCCATGAACAGCGCCCCCGGCAGAAGCAGAGTCGGGAAGATCAGGCTGTAGGGCAGACCCGCCCACATGTGGAAGCCGAGAATGCGGTCAACCCACTGGCCGAACATGAGCGCCAGGATGCAAAGCGTGGCGCCGATCGGCAGGCGGAACTTTTCCCAAAGATAGGCTTGAGCCGCTGCCGGGAACATGATGGCCACGATGGGGGTCAGGGTGGCCCAGAACTGCCGGTCTTTCCAATCGACCCAGAAGTCCCAATCTCCGGCCAGTAGCATGAAGTGCAGGTGAAACGTGCCGGCGATGGTGAAGAACGCGATCACCGCGATCACCAAATCAAAGGCCCTGGATGCCCGTGCTGCCGCGACCTTCGCTGGCAGTTGCGTGCCGGTGACTGCCGCGTCGCTACCCGCGCGCCTGTCCCGATACTCCATCGTGGTGGTCATTTCGCTCCCCTCAATTCTTGTCGTTATGCGGACCGGCTCATGGTTGAGCTCGTTCCATTGAGAATGGGGCGCCGGCCTCGTCGATCCGGGAGGTCACAGCTCAGCCGACGCCCCTTCCTTTTGGTGGCGCCTAGTGCGCGACACCATCCAGAGCGTGCTCGCCCCAAATCTCGTTGATCAGCTCATTGAGGCGAAGGCCGATCTGAAGAGCGAGGCCGAAGAGCGCCAGTCCAGTCCAACCGAGCGCGACGAAGCCCCAGTGAAGAGGCGCGGTAAACCACTCCTCCATGAACCAGAACGCATGGCCCCATTCATTCAGGCCAACGTTCGGGAGGATGAAGAACGGTCCGAACACAGCCAGCATGAAGGGAATGGAGATGCGCCTGGCGAATTTCGGCAGACGCGTCGTGGCGTACATCAGAGCCGCCGATCCGCAGATGATGTAGACCGGGAAGCTCAGATAGAAGATGGCGATGTGGCTCGGCGTGAAGCTCGTATCGCGGAGCACCGTCTGATGCCACGAGCCATCCTGCTCGGCGAAATAGCTCGCGCCCCAATAGACGGCGAACACGTAGACGAGAAGCAGCCCGAGAAGCTTGAAGTACCGGACGATCTCAACTTGAGGGGGCAGGTCTTCCAAGTCTCTGTCACGGGTGAACCAGAGATAGCCGAGCCAGCCGACGCCGATGATCGGCAAGAGCACGAGCTGGGTCCAAAGCAGCCTCATCCAGTAGATCTGGAATTCAGGCAATGTCGAATCGAGGCCGTATTTCCATCCGGCGATACCCTGATAGACGCGAACGGCCGCGTACAGCACGAGCAGGAAGCCGCAGCCGATCGCTGCGATCTGTGCCCATGTTTGATTCATCGACGCCTGCGCTATACGCGTCGGGCGCTCATTCGCATACGCAGTCATATGTTTTCCTCCTTAGAATCGCCGACCGGAGATCCTGCCGGCCTGTCGAACGTTCCCAAGGGGGTGACCCCCCTGGTCTCCTCCTCAAATCAATGGTCAGTCCGCCCTAATCTTTCCAAACCTTCCCAGCGCGCACGAACCAAAGATAATTGTACGATTTTAGTCGTTATTGGTCAATTCAAGCCTTACCACTCATCAACATAGATGTAAATACATATCCATTCATGCGGTAGGTAAATTGAGCAGCAGCTGCCTCACAGCCGCGCCCTTGCGAGGCGCGAGCCGGCAAGCTCCTGGGATTCCAGTGGAAACGGAGTTGCTTGAAGCAGCGCCAGGTTCGGCAATGCGCCTCGACCTTCGGTCAGGCCGCCTCAGCGCCTTTGTTTCGACGTCAGGCCGCGGCACTCGCCTCATCGTCGCTCTCCTTGCGCGCCAGTTCGCCAATGACCTGGGCCGGGGCGAACACCGGCGAATAAGGCGGGGCATAGGCGAGATCGAGATCCGCGAGGTCTTCGGCGGCGAGCTTGCCCCAAATCGCGGTGGCGACAGTGTCGATATATTTGTCGACCTGATCCGCGCCCACGGCCTCGGCGCCGAGCAGGCGTCCGCTCGGCCCGTCGACAACAAGCATGACCTCGATCGATCGTGATTGCGGCATGTACCGCGCGCGGCTCGGCACCTTGGCGTGAACCGAGATCGGATCGAAGCCGCAGTCGCGTGCCTGATCCCGCGTCAAGCCGGTGCGCGCCACGGCAAGATTGAACACCTTGAAGATGGCGGTGCCGAGAATGCCGGGAAACGTGGCCCGGCCCCCGGCGAGGTTGATGCCGGCGACCCTTCCCTGACGGTTGGCGACGTCGCCAAGCGGGCACCAGATCATTTTCTGCGATACGACGTGACGGGCCTCGGCACAGTCGCCGGCGGCATAGGCGCCCGGCACGTTGGTCCGCATCTCGGCGTTGACGGCGATGGCGCCGGTCGCGCCGATCTTGATTCCGGCAGCAGCGGCGAGGTCGACACGGGGGCGCACGCCGACCGCCATCAACACCAAGTCGGCATCGACGCGGCGGCCGTCACCGAGCTCGACGCCGCCCTTGACGATCTCTGTCGCCGAGACGCCGCAAACGATCTGAATGGCATGCTTCGCCAGTTCATGCCGTACGGTTTCGCCGATCCGCGGATCGAAACCTGGCAAGAGCCGCGGCATCCCCTCGACCAGTGTTACCGCCATGCCCCTGAGCCAAGCGGCTTCGGCCATCTCGAGGCCGATATAGCCGCCGCCGACGATGACCACCTGACCGCTATGGCGCAGCATGCCCGCCAGCCGGTCGGCATCGCCGATCGATCGCAGCGGCAGGATCGGCGGTGCGCCCCCGGCCACCGGAATCTGAGGCAGAATCGCCTGGGCTCCAGTGGCAAACAGGATCTCGTCGAAGGACTCCCTCGCGAGCTTGCCCTTCTCGAGCGATCTCACCCGCGCCCGGCGCGCGCCGAGATCGACCTCCTCCACCCTCTGTCTGACGCGAAGGTCGATGCCGTCGGTACGGAAGCGCTCGACGCTGCGGGCGATGAGGGCGCCGCGCGATATCCCTCCCGGATCGCCAAGCCAATAGGGAAGACCGCAGGCCGAATAGGACACCTCGGGTTCGTCCTGGAGGACGACGATGTCGAGGTCCGGCCGCCGGCGTTTAGCGGTCGCGGCCGCCTTCATCCCCGCGGCGACACCTCCTACGATCAAGACACGGCTCATGTGGCTCGCTCATGTGTTGCCGTATTTCACCCAATGCGTCGCGAAGATCGCCTCGGGCGTGATGACCCTCGGCTGGAGCGGCCGCGACACCCAGGTGAGATTGACGAAATGGCGCGCGCTGACGTTCTCCGTGGTGATGTTGCCGCCCCAGGTGCCGCACGCGAGCGACAGCGTATAAGGCATGCCGTTGCGCGGGCTCCCCGCCCCTTCATTCAGGTTCTGATTGACGATGACCCTCGCGGTCTTGGTGCCCATGGCCAGCGCCTCGACGTTGGCGTCGCTGGTGGTGTGGATGCCACAGGTATGGCCGAGCCCCTGATAGCCGGTGATGCGGTTGACCAGATCGACGGCGGCGTCGATGCCGCCCGAATAGCGATAGAGCGCGAGCACCACCGAAAGTTTCTCGCCGGAGAAGGGGTGGTCATGGCCGACGCCATCCTCTTCCACGATCAGGAAGGTGCGATCGTCAGGAAGGTCGAAGCCGGCGAGCTCGGCGATACGCGCCGCGGGCTTGGCGACGACATCGATGGTCGGGATGTGGCCACCGTCGGGCCACATCGCCCGCGCGAGCTTCTGTTTCTGTTCCGGGGTGCAGAGATAGCCACCGGCATCGATCAGCTTTTGCAGCAGGACCGCGTAGATATCCGATGCCGCGAGCACGGAATTGTCGGCGAGGCAACTGGTGGCGTAGTCGAAGGTCTTGGCCTTGGCGATCATGAGCGCGGCGTCGTCGAGGTCAGCGGTTTCGTCGACGACGTGGACGGAATTGCCGACGCCGACGCCATAGGCCGGCGTGCCTGAGCTGTAGGCCGCCTTGACCATGCCCGCGCCCCCCGTCGCCACGACGAGATCGGCGAGGCGCATCAGGGCCTCCGTCTTGGCAAGCGACGGCTGCATGATGACTTGGATCAGATCCTCCGGGGCGCCGACCTCGCGGCACCCTTCGCGCATGGCCTCGACCACGGCGATCGATGTCAGTTTCGTCCGGGGATGCGGAGAGACGATGATGGCGTTGCGGGCTTTGAGAGCGCCGAGAGCCTTCACCGGCGGCGTCGCATCAGGTCCGGTGGTCGGGATTAACGCCGCCACGACGCCAACCGGCTTCGCGATCTTGACCAGGCCCTTCTCCGGAATTTCCTCCACCACGCCGCAGGTCTTGATGCCGGCCATGTCGGCGAGCGTGCCCAAGACGCGGTTCTCGAATTTCGCCACCTTGTCCTGATAGCGGCCAAACCCGCCCTCATCGACGGCGAGGCGCGCCAAGGCTTCCCGGTTCTTGAACACATGCCAGCCGATGGCTGTTACCAGGGCATCGGCCTCCGCCTGGCTATAGCCTTCGATCGCCTGCTGCGCGGCGCGCGCCCGCGCAATCATGGCCGCGATCTCGGCCTCGGCTTGCTCCGGCGTCTGTTTCGGCTTCTTGGCGATGTCGGCGACAACTGTCGTCATAGCGAATTTCCCCTTCAGGTTCAGTGCTTGGCATGCGACGCAGCCGCGGCTGAAAGCGCGCTCGAGGCCCGCATGCGGGCATCGACCACGACGAAGCCGTCGGCTGTGGCGATGACTGGGTTGAGGTCGAGTTCTTCCAGCCAGGGAACGCCGGCGACCCACTTCGAGAACGCGGCGATCAGACTGGCGAAGCCAGAAAGGTCGATGCCGGCCTGGCCGCGGGCACCGGTCAACAGCGCTCGACCCTTCAATTCATCGAGCATGCGACGCGCTTCGGCTTCGCCCACGGGAGCGAGACGCAAGGCGACGTCGCCGAGGGCCTCGACCCAGATGCCGCCCAGGCCGGCAATGACCACGGGTCCGAACGTGGCGTCGTGGCGAGCCCCGAGCACGAGCTCGATCCCAGGCGCCACCTGCCGCTGCAACAGTGCCGCCGCCGAGCCGAGACGGGTAGAGACGTCGTCATAGGCCGCGGCGACGGCGGCATGGGTGGCGAGCCCGAGGCGCACGCCACCGCATTCCGATTTATGGGTAAGGCCTGGCTGCTCCGCCTTGAGCACCACAGGCATGCCGAGATCGTCGGCGGCGGCAACCGCCTCCCGGCGCGAATGAACCAGCCGCCACGACGTGACCGGTAGGCCGGCTTCGGCGAGAAGCTCGAAGGCGAGTGTCGAAGGCAGCCAGCCATCCGCCATTGCGCGCGGCGCGGCGGCGAATGGAGGACTGAGCGCAATATCGCGTGCGGCGCTCTTGCTCCGGGTCAACGCCAACAGCTCCGCCGTGCGCGCGGGCCAGGGATGACAGGGAATGCCGGCGGCAAGCAACCGCTTCCGGTTCGCCGCTGCCGTCTCAGGCGCGACCCAACAGACATGGACCGGCTTGTGCGAGCCATCGGCCCTCGCCGCGTTGACTTCGGCGATGACCCGGTCGGTGACCTCGCTCATCAAGGCCGAGCGCTGGAGCAGGACGAGGACGACGGCGTCGATCTCATCGCTGGCGAGGAGGCTTGCGAGCGTCGCGCCATACATCTCGGGAAAGCGCGGCCAGTCGGTGGTGACGTCTATCGGGTTGGCGGCGGACCCGTGCGCGGGAAGCGCTGTCGCGATGGCCGATTGCAGCGCTTCGGAAAGTCTCGGAACCTCGAGCCCGTGGGATTCCAACAGATCGGCGAGTTCGACGCCGGTTCCCCCGGAATTGGTAATGATGGCGACGCGGCAGCCCGTAAGCGGTGGCTGGCGGTCGAGGGCAGCGGCGAGATCGAGCAGCGTCAACCCGTCATCGACGACATGGACTCCGGCCTGGCGGAGCGCAGCCAAGGTGACGGCCGTGTCGGTGGCCAAGGCTGCGGTGTGACTTGCGGCGGCACGGCGCCCGGCTTCGCCCCGCCCCGTCTTCAGGACCACGATCGGCTTGTGAGCTCCGACCTCGCGCGCGGCTTTGAAGAAGCCGCGGCCATCGCCGATCGATTCGAGCAGCATGGCGATGACCCTGGTCTTCGGGTCGCCGGCGAAGGCGCGTAAGAGATCGGTCTCGTCGAGGTCGGCCTTGTTGCCGCAGGCGACGACTCTGGAGAAGCCGATCAATTCCTCCTGCGAGCGGGAGAAGGCGGCCATGCCGTAAGCGCCGCTCTGGGTGAAGAGGGCGATGCCCCCCCGGGCCGGCAGACCCAAGCCGAGCGAGGCGTTGAGGCCGACACTGGGGCTGACCACGCCAAAGCAATTCGGGCCGATCAGCCGTACGCCGCCTGCTCGTGCCGCCGCCAGCGCGCGCCGTTCCAATGCCAAACCAGCGTCGCCGGTCTCGGCGAAGCCGCCGCTGATGACCACCGCAACCGGCACGCGGGCCGCGGCACAATCCTCGATGATCGCCGGAACCTCAGCTGAGGGCGCCGCGACGATGGCGAGATCAACGGCCCCGGGCACACTTGAGAGGCTCGCATAGGCAGGCCGACCGAGCACCTCTCCTCGTTCGGGATGAACCGCGACGACCTCGCCTTGAAATGCCGAGTCGGTCGCGATCAGATTTTGCATGACGAGATGCCCGAGCTTGCCGGGCGTCGCCGACGCGCCGACGAGCGCCACGCATCGCGGCGCGAACAAGGCTTGCGGCCAGGCGGTCATGTCTCGCCCCCGCGCTGCACGAAGACACTCGGCAAGCCGCCGCTATGAATGAAGAGCACCGTGCCGCAGTCCTTGAATCGGCCGTCGGCCAGGAGCGCATGGTAACCGGCGAGCGCCTTGGCGGTGTAGGTCGGGTCGAGAACGAGTCCTTCGCAGCGGGCCGCGAGCTCAAGCGCCGCATCGCCTGCCGCCGACGGAATGCCGTAGCCGGCGCCGATGAAGCCGTCATGGACGATCAGTTCGTCGTCATCGATTTGACATCGAGAGCCCAAGCGTTCGGCGGCCGCGGCGGCGAGGCGATGGATTTGCGCGCGCACCTCGGCGGCCGGGCGGCTGACAGTGATCCCCTCGACGCGCCAGGCGGCGCCGTAAAGACGTGAGCCCAACAGCCAGCCAGCCAAGGTGGCTCCCGACCCTACGGCCATTACCACGCAATCCGGCAGGATGCCGTTCTGCCGGCATTGCGCGAGCGTCTCGGCGACGGCGTGGACGTGCCCAATCACGCCCAATGGGCAGGCGCCGCCGCGTGGGATCAGGTACGGGTGGCCGCCGGCGGCGCGGATGCGCGCGCCCTCCTGCTCCAGCGCCCGGTCGACGGAGCTCCGGTCAGCATCGTTGGTGAAGCGGATCTCGGCACCGAGCAGCGCGGTGAGATAATGGTTGCCCTCGAGGCGGCGCGGCGGGCTGCCCCAATAGACCGCGACCATGCGGAGCCCGGTATGGGCGGCCGCAGCCGCCGTCGCGCGCACGTGGTTAGAGAGCGGCCCCGCGCCGGTGACCAGCGTGTCGGCGCCTTGTTCGATGGCGTCGGCGAGGATCAATTCGAGGCCCCGGACCTTGTTGCCGCCGAGGCCGAAGGGAATCAGGTCGTCGCGCTTGATCCAAAGCGCTGGGCCGCCGAGCGCTTCCCCCAGAGCAGCCGCCGGCAAAAGCGGCGTCGGCGCCGGATTGAGCGGAATCCGCGCCGGCTCATCTGTTCGCGGCTGCCAATCGAGCTGTCCGCGCATTGTCACTCCTCGCTTGCCAGCACACGGTCGACAAGCAATTGGCACTGGCCGGTTTGCCGCGACGGATCGAGCAGATCGCCGATCTCCTGCGGCGACAGGCTCGCCGCGATATCGGCGTCCACCCTGATCGCCTGGTCGAATGGCTCTCCGCGCGCCGCCGCTTCTTGAGCGGCGCGATGCATGATCTGATGCGCTGACTGCTTGCCAAGCTTCCGCGCGAGCGCGAGCATGACTGCCTCCGAGCAGACGCGGCCTTCGCTCGCCTCGAGATTGCGGCGCATCCGCTCCACGTCGACGTCGAGATTCTCCAGCAAGGTTGCCAGCAGGTTGAGCGCCTTGCCTGCGGCCATGGTGAGCTCCGGCACGGCATGCCACTCCACCTTCCAGGAGCGGCCGTCGCGCTCGTGGTCATGGGGCAGGCTCTCGGCGAGCGCCGCGGCATTGGCGCGGACCACGCGAGACAGCGTGCCGAGATGTTCGGAGATCTCCGGGTTGCGCTTGTGCGGCATGGTGATGCTGCCGATCTGAGCGCTGCTCAAGCCTTCGCCAAGTTCGCCAATCTCGTCACGCTGGAGCGAATAGACCTCGTGACCGATGCGGTCAGCCGTGCCCGTCGCCAGCACGAGAAGCTGCGCCCATTCGACGATCACGTCCCGGCTCGCGGTCCAGGACATGGCGGGCTGGCGAAGCCCGATCCTGGCGCAGAACGCCTCTTGCAGCTCAAGACCACGGGATCCGAGCGAAGACAGGCTGCCCACCCCGCCGCAGAGCTGGCCGATACCCATGCGCGCGGCAATTTCGGTGAAGCGCTGCCGATGCCGGCGGAGTTCGACGAGCCAGCCCGCGACCTTGAAGCCGAAGGTGATCGGCAGCCCTTGCTGGCCATGGGTGCGGCCCAGCATCAAGGTGTCGCGATGCTTGCGGCAAAGGCGCGCCGCGGCGGCGATGGCGCGGTCGAGATCGGCAAGCAGAAAGGCGCGCGCGTCCTCGAGCGCCAGCATCAGCCAGCTGTCGGTGATGTCCTGCACCGTGGCACCGAAATAGAACCACTCCCCGGCCACCTCCGGATAGCGCCGATGCATGGCCTCGATCAGCCCCGCCGTCGAATGCCCGGTGGCGCGGTAGCCCGCCTCGAACTCGGCGAAGAAGGCGTCGTCCAGCACCACGTCGCGGCAGGCGGCTGCAACGGCGGCGGCGCTCTCTTGCGGAATTACGCCGAATTCACCCTCCACTTCCGCCAGGGTCGCCAGCAGATCGAGCCAGCGGCGGGTGCGCGGCTCGTCGTCGAACAGCGCGTTGAGCGCCGGCGTCGACCAGGCGCTGCCATAGACGCGCGAGCCGAACGACCATCCGGTCATGGCGTGCCCTCCGCGAATGCCCGCGCTTCGGCGAGAAGCTGGTTCGCGGTCGCAACGTGCCGGTGCTGCGACGCCTCAAGCCACAATTGGTGCGGCAGCAACAGGTCGGCGAGTTCGCGAAGCTGGCGCCCGGTCGCTTCCGGGGCGGCGCCGCCGACGTCGCTCCGGGCCTTAAGACAGATCTCGGGGTCGAGCGCAGATGCGCGCAGCCAGTCTGGCACCGGTGGCAGGTCCCTGCCCTCCTCGGCGCAAGCCCTCCGCAATTCCTCGTCAGTGAGACTGGCGAGTGTCCGCCCTTCGGCCTCAAGCCGGCCGATCAGCCTGGCGACGAGGCCATGGGCGCTGCGGAAATCGAGACCAAGACCAAGACACAAGCGCTCGGCGAGATCACTGGCGCAACAGGCGCCATCAGCGAGCGCGGCCCGGGCACGGTCGCCGTTGAAGGTGAGGTCGCTCACGACCTCGCTCATGAGGGCTGCTGCCTGTGCCGCGGCGTGCAGTGCCGCCGGGACCGCAGCGTAGGGCAGCATGCGGCTGTCCATCTGGCCTGAGGGTGTGCGTCCGCTCGCGGCGACACCTGCCTGCTCGCCGATGAGACGGTTGGCGAGACCACGGATGAAAGACAGCGCGTAGGGATTTCGCTTCTGCGGCATGATCTTGCTCGCCCGCGCGTGTCGGTCCGAAAGCTGGACAAAACCAAATTCCGCCGTGGCGAAGATCATCAGATCCTCGGCGAGACGATCGAGCCCGACCACGCCGGCGACGGCAACCGCCATCGCTTCGATGGCAAGATCGGCCTGCCACATGGCGTCGCGCGCATGGGCGACCGGCGCGGCGAAGCCAAGGCGCCGCGCCAGCGACATGCGATCCTGAAACGCGACCGAGCCGTTCATGCTGCCGCAGCCGGCCGGACAGAGATCGGCGCGGCCATGAAGCGATTCGAGCCGTTCGAGATCGCGCAGCACCGGCCAGGCGAAGCCCGAGAGATAATGTCCGAAGCTCGTCGGCTGTGCCGCCTGAAGATACGTGTAGTCCGGCATCAGGTCTTCGGTGTGGGCGGCGGCAACGGCGAGCAGCGATTGGCCGAGCCCCACCAGCGCGACACCGAGCTCGAGCAATCGTTCGCGCAGCAAGAGGTGATAGGCCGTGGAGAGCGCCTCGCGGCGCGCTCGCGAGGTGCCAAGCCAACCAACGGCGTCGGTCAGCTTCCCGATGTGCGCCTCACGATTGGTGTAGAGATCGCCATAGGCCGCGCCCGGGGTGAAGCCGGTTTCATCCCTCTGCAGCTGAAGCAGAGCTCCGACCAAAGCCTTCGCCTTGTCGGCGGGAACGACGCCCTGCTCCGCCAAGGTGACGACGTGGGCAAGATCGACGAGGCCGAGATGGATCGCGAGTTTGCCTTGTCCCGAAATCTCCTCGGCGAACGCGCTTGACACCAGGCTTTCGGAAGGTGGCTCTGACAGGCGGTTGCCGATCTCGAGCACCGAGGACTGAGGTGGACGCTTGATGTTATCCATGGCTGGAGACCCCCGGCATGGCGACATCGTCCTCCACCTCCGGCTCGGCCACCGGTTCCGGCACCGCAGGATTCCAGTGCCCCGCGGCCTGCTCGAGCTCGGCAATCCGCGACAAGGTTTCGTAGCGAAGGCCCGAGCGCAACGCCTCCAGGGCCAGGGTTTCCAGCGCGGCGACATTGCCAAGGTTGACATTGGCGCCGAACCGCCGCACCAGCGCCGCTTGCTGTTCCTTACGCGGCGCTTCCCAGATGACGCGGTCGATCTTGTCGCCGAGCCGCCGCGTCAGCTCCTCGAAAAATTCCCGGCGCAAGGCCCCGGCGTCGTCGTAGATGCCGACACCACGGCCCGACTCGCGCGCCTCGACGATGACCCATGCCGCGCCCCATTCGAGGTCTTGCAGCGCCTGCTCGGCAAGTTCGCTGGCTTCGGGCTGGTGGGCCGGATCCTTCTTGCCCACTTCGGTGATGGCGATCAGGTCGGCATTGCGGGCGCAGTCGATGACGCGACGGCGGCGGTCATGAGACAGGTCGATGGTGCCGTCGGAGATTTCGACGGCGTGAAAGCCGAGCTCGCGCGCCCGCCGCATATAGACGCGGCAATGCTGCTGCACGATGGCGGCCTCGAGCAGGGTGCCGCCGGGATAGGTCAGCACCTTGTTTTCGGACAGGAGCTGCAATTTGTGCCGCAGAGCATCAGCGGTCATCAGTGCCGAGGTGCCGAAGGCGAGCTTCCAGTGATCGACGTAAGGCGCGACGATCTTGAGCGCGTCGGTCATTGCCGCGAGCCCGATCCCGGTATCGATCACCATGGTGATGCCGTGTTCGCGTGGCCGCTGCACGCGGCGATCGATGGCAGCATCGAGGCCCAATACCCCAAGCCAAGGCCGATTGGATTTAGCAAGCATGGCGCACGGCTTCCTTCAGCGCCCGCTCGACCATGGCAAGGTCGGATCCCCACGGCACGACGATGACGTTGCCGTCGGTCTCGATGTCGAACTCGAGCAGGCAGCATTTGAGCATGGTGAGATCGTTGCGCTTGCCGGCGATGGCGCGCGGGCACATCTCGATGCGCGGCGGCTCGTCGCCGTAATAATGGCGATGAAATTGGAGGCTGCGCTCGCAGCCGATCAGAACCCAGTCCTCGCGCTCGGCGGGGCGCTCGTCGAGAAAGTGGACCGGCGCGCCGAGATCATCGAGACCGCCGGAGCGGCAGGGAACGAGGAAGGCTTTGGGATGCTCTTTCGCCGCGAGATCCTTGAGCTCGATCCGCTCCAACTCAAGCTTGATCGGCGGCAGATCGGCGTAGGTCAGGACGTGTTCGATGAGGTGGAACAGTTTTGGCGGGTCGGGCGGGCTGACCTCCACCACCCTGATGGTCAGGGGGTCCGGGTGGTGGATGAAGTTGATGTGGTCGTATTGGCCCTGGCAGATCAGGGTGCCGTCGACACCGACGCCGCTCTTCTCGGCAAGACGCGCCAGGGCGGACGGATTGGCGCAGTCGGTCTCCGGGTCGACGACGAAGCGGCAGCTGTCCGGCAGCGCCAGCACCTCGACCTGATCGATCGGCGCGAACAGCGGCTCGCGATCGCGCGGGCCGATGGCGGCAAGGGCATAGGCATCATCGGGTCCGTGCAGCACGATCATGTTGGTGCGGCGATAGGCTTCGCGGCCGAGGAGGTGCGTCTTGATCGCGTCCTCGGTCATGTCGCCGTCGTAAGGTTGCACGCTGACGCCGCGGTAAGGCAGCTCAACCAAATTGCGACGGTCGCGCAATGACGGCGTCTTCAGCACAACGGCGTCGTTCGGTCGTGACCGGGAGCGTGCCATCACGCCGCGAACCTCCGCTTGCGATCCCCGGGCCGGACCTCTTTCTCGTGGACCCGCAACGGGTCGAGACGGCGGATCAGGTCAATGGTCTCGCGATCCGGCGGTGCCACGGTCTCGACTGTTTCCGCGAAACGCAGCTCGAAGCCGGTGTTGTCTTGGACCTCGTCCACCGAAACGTCGGGATAGACGGCGCGGAGCCTTGCATGACCCTCCGCATCGAAATCAAGCAGGCCGAGGTCGGTGACGATCCATTGCGGACCCAGCCCACGATGACCGAGCGCGCGACGGTCGCGGCCGTCGCCAGCTCGGTGCCCGAGATTGGTGATGAAATCGCAACGCTCGACGAGGCGGAACCGCCTGTTGCCCTTGGCGTCGAGGGGCGAGCGGTGCCCGGTGGTCCATAGCGTGATGTGGTCGACGTCGCAGGCGAGATTGCAGCCACCGCCCCCGCCAGGCAGCTTCATCGCCAGGCGGTTCTTGCCGAGGCTGGTGACGTTGCAATTGCCCCATTTGTCGATCTGGAGGCCGGAGAGAAACATCCGCCCCATGCGCCCCGCTGCGGCGAGGTCGAACAGCTCTTCGATGTCGAGCGCAAACGCCGCGCCCCGATCCATGACCCAGTCATTGGTGGTCGGCGTGAGGAACGGCGGCTCCGGGTTGACGCCATAGGTGGCGCCGGCGATCAGCACCAGATTGGGCGCGTGGGTGCGCTTGGCGACATGCAGCGCGAGCTGCACCAAGGGCGAGCCGAAGCCGTGAAAGGCCAAGGTCCCATCGTCGATCGTGCGGGCGATCGCCGCGATCATCATCTCGCCGAGGCTGCAGTCTCGGGTCATGCGTCGACCCTCTCGCGATAGAGCGACATCCAGGCGTCCGTTCCTGTCGCCCAGGATGCGAGACGGCGGCGGGTCTCCTCGCCGCCGATGCGCCGGAGATAGGCATCGTGATCGGGACAGTCGCGGATGAAGGGTTCGAGATAGTCAATGGCGAAGCGCTCGGCGCCGCCGCGCGCGGCTTCGTAATAGCGGGCCGTGTGCGGCCGATCATAGGCGTAGAAGGGATAGCAGGCGGTGGGATGGGCGCCCATCGGCACTTCCGCCAAGGCCGTGACGTAGAAATAGGGAATGGTGATGCCGCCGAGTTCGACGAGGCGCGCGGTGGGGACGATCTCTTCGACCGAAGCAATCACCGTGCGCGCCGCTTTGGCGAACAGATGGTCGAGGACCGGTGGCCCCTCGATGCGAAGATTGCCCTGCGCATCGCCGTATTGAGCGTGCAGGATGGCGACATCCGGCGTGAGCGCCGGCACCAGCAGCAGCTCCTCCCCGGTGTAGGGACAGGTCATTGTCTTGTATTCGGGATGGAGGTCGGTGAAGCCGGTGCCTCGCGCCGAGCGGATCGGCATGAACGGCAATCCCATGACCGCGGCGCGCAACTGCTGCACCACGGTATAGCAGCAGCTGTCGTCGACGCGGACGTCGCCCGCCTCGCAAGCGCGCCGGTAGTTCGGGGCGATGCCGAAATCCTGCTCGAAGCCGACATAGCTTTCGCTCGAGCAGGACACGGCACCGGCGCCGCAGAGGAGGTCGATGTCGATGCCATGCGCCGAGCCGACCACGCGGAGACCGCGCACGTTCCGGCAGAGCATGGCGCGGAGGATCGCCATCGGTTCGCGTGACGAGAGGCCGCCGCCGACCGCTACCACGTCGCCGTCCTTGACCATGGCGGCGAGGCCTTCGAGATCGCGCCGCTTGTCGGTGCCGGTCTCGACCCCTGCGGGCCCCGCTCTCGTCGCCGCGGTCATATCGACGTCATCCCGCCATCAACGGCCACGTTTGCACCGGTGACGAAGCTTGCTTCGTCGCTCAGAAGGAAGATCACGGCCTTGGCGATGTCCTCGGGCTCGCCGAAGCGGCCCATCGGATATTTCGCCAGCCGGCGCGCCTGCACCTCGGGGCTCGTATCGCTGCCGAGCAATTGCTGGCCCATCCCCGTCGAGGCGACGGTCCCAGGGGAGACCGCATTCACGCGCACGCCCTTGGCGGCATAGTCGGCGGCCATCTGGCGAGTGAGATTGACGATCGCGCCTTTGGCCGCGCAGTAGGCGGCCATGGTCGGGATGCCGACCATGCCGGCGACCGAGCCGAAATTGACGATCGAGCCTTTGCCGCGGGCGATCATTGCGGGAAGTACCGCCTTGGAGGCAAGGAAGGTGCCGGTGACGTTGACCGACATGATGCGGTCCCAGGCTGCGGGGTCCGCCTCATGCACCGAGCCGAAACCGGCGATGCCGGCGTTGTTGACGAGCCCGGTGACAGGACCGGCGGCCGCGCTTGCCGCTTCCATGGCGGCTTCGACGTCCGCGGCTTTGGTCACGTCGGCACCGAAGCCCCAGGCGCTGCCGTTGTTCGGGCTCAGCGCCTTGGCCGATGTCTCCGCCAGCTTGCCGTCGAGGTCGATCAGCACGACCTTGGCACCTTCGCGGAGCGCGGCCGCGGCCACGGCGAGCCCAATGCCGGCGCCGCCGCCGGTGATGGCGATAACCTCTCCCTTCAAGCGATCGGACATTCGTTTCCTTCCTCAACTCGTTGTGCATCAAGAGCGGCGCTAGATGGCGAGATAGCCTCCATCCATCGGCAGCGCCGCGCCGTTGAAATAGGCGGCGTCGTCGCTCGCCAAGAACTTCACCGCGGCGACGACGTGATCGATGGTTCCGATCTCGCGCTGCGGAATGCGGGCAAGCACCTCCTCGCGCAGCTGCGGCTGGTCGAGCCGCCATTGGGTCAGCGGCGTCTCGATCATGCCGGGGCAGACCGAGACGGCGCGCACGCCGTGGCGCCCGTAATCGACGGTGATGGATCGCGTCAGCTGGATCAGTGCCGCCTTGGTCATGGAATAAGCAGCGCGCGCGGGGAAGGCGACGAGCCCGGCGACGGAAGCGATATTGATGATCACGCCGCCGCTGCGCTCGACCATGGCGGGCAGTGCGCGGCGGCAGAGCAGAAAGGGGCCGCGGATGTTGACGGCCATCACCCGATCGAAGTCCTCGGTCGAGGTTTCGCCGACGGTCGTCGCCTCTGGGCCGCCAGCCGTGCCGGCATTGTTGATCAGCACCTCGACCGCGCCGAAACGCGACTCAGCTTCGGCCATGCACGCCTCGACATCGGCGACCTCGCTGACGTCGCCGACGACAGCGATGAGCGGCGCGTTACCAGCCTGCGCGACGAGCGCGTCAAGGCCGTCCCGGTCTCGATCAAAGGCGACGACGCGATCACCCGCATCGAGGAAGCAAAGTGCGAGGCCCAAACCGATTCCCGAGGCGGCCCCGGTGATGAGGACGACGCGGCTCATAGATCACGCAGAATCGTCTGCCCGGCGCGCAGACGAGAGAGCTGGATGAAGTGGGTGGGATTGAGGAACAGTTCGTCCATGTCGCCGAGCTCGTCGATGGTCAGCCCCTGCTTCACGAGCACGTTGAGGTATTGGAACGAGTCCCTAGCGCCGTAGCCGACATGATGCGCCCCGAGGACGCGCCTGCTGTCGCCATCGATCACGAGCTTCTGGAACCCGGACAGACGGGGCTTCTCCATCGCGTAGAGCATCACCCGGTCGGATGCCGGCAGGCCGATGTCGAGGTCATTCGGGTTATGCGGTGGCATGCGGATGATAACGACGTTGGGATAACGCGCCCTCGCCTCCTCCTCGCCGAGACCGAGCCACGTCACCTCGTAATGGGTATGGAGAAAGTCCGGCCAGTCGACGGGACGGTAGGGCATCTTCTTGCCCATGATATTGCGCGCGGCGTAAGCGCCGCTCTTGCGCGCCTTGAACATCTCCATGGGCGCGCCGATCAGATCACCGACAGCATAGACATCGGGCACGGAGGTCATGAGATGGTCGTCGACAATGACGGCGCCCGTCTCCGGATCGACCTCGACGCCCAGCGCTTCCACCGCCATCTCTGAGTTCGGCGTCTCGCCGAGACCGAGAAAGACGAAGTCCGTCTCGATCTCGAGAGGCCCGTCGGGGGTGGTGGCCACCACCTTGGCCACGCGGTCGTTGGCGTCGCCTTCGACCCTGACCAGCTCCGAGCCTTCGAGGATCTCCATGCCTTGGTCGCGCATCCGGTCGATGACATAGGTGCGCGTGTCGCCGTCGGGTATGAGCTTGAGCAGGCGGCTGCGCACCAGCATCACCGTGCGGCGGCCGGTGGCGTTGAAGAAGCAGCCATACTCCACCGCCGTCTTGCTGCCACCGACGACGACCGCGGTCTTGCCCGGATCGTAGTCGAGCGTCTCGACGAGATTTACATTGTCATAGACGCCCTTGAGGTCGAGCCCCGGGACTGACAGGCGCTGAGGCCGCGCGCCAAGGCAGAGCACGACAGCGCGGGTGGTGAAGCGATGTCCGGCGACCTCCACGGTGTGCGGATCGATGATGCGCGCAGAGGCGTTCAACACGAATTCGAGATCAAGCTGCTCCTTGCTCTGATAGTTCATGATGGCGTGGGGGCCGTTGCGTCCGCGCCGGAACAGGTCGACGATGTCCTTCATCGACACCACGACGCCATCCATGTCGGGAAACCAGTACCGGCCGCTGAAGGTGCGGGCGAGCATGAGCTCGGCGGCGCATTCGGAGAACACGTGGTGTGGGACGCAGGCATTGTGCGGACAGCTGCCGCCCAAGAACGGCCAGCGGTCGATGACCAACTGGCGTCCGCCCATGGCGCGCAAATAGGCCGAGCCGAAGCGGCCGGCCGCGCCGCCGCCGATGAAGATCGCGTCGAATTCGCGGCTGTCGTTGGGATCGATGTTGAAGATAGCTTGGGATCGGCCGGACTGCGCCAGCCTCTCCTCGATCGCTACACCCCACTCTTCGATCGTCAAAGTACTGTCACGAACGTCCCAAATAGCTTCGCCGTCCAACATCGCGCGATGACCTCCCCGGCCGACGGCCGGCTTATTTTGCAGTTTGCAGAAAGACCCCCCGTGCGGCTCTCGCCGCTCTCCTACCCGCAGCAGGGGCACCCGCCCCCGTGCTTCTCTTCCCAGGGATGGCGCTCCGGCGTCGCATCCGACGCTGGCGCGGCGCGCCGGCTGCCGCATTGCGAGCACACCCACTCTCGCGGCGGCTCGGTCTGGGCCATGACCATTCCCTTGAAACGGTGTTCACAGTCCGGGCAGTACAGGGTGTAGACAGGCATGAATTGATCCCCTTCGCTGTCCGGGCGGATTGGGGGCCCGCCCGGACAGCATCGCCGCCTACGGGCGGCTGATCACGCGGCACGCTTCTTCTTGGCAACCTCATCGCGGACGATCTTGGCGCCCTCGACCATGGCGTGGAGCTTGTCCTTGGCGATGTAGCGCTGGAGAAGAATGAGCCCACAATCGGTGGTAACACCGAGCCGTTCGACCGGGATCACCTGCGCCAGCTTGCGGATGCGATCGGCGACCTGCTCGGCGGTCTCGGTGATGGTGCTCTTGACGTCGATAACGCCGGCCCAGAAGTCGACATTGTCGGGCAGCGGGAACTTTTTGAAGGTGTCGAGGCCGGAGAGGTCGTCGTCGCGGCGCCCGCAGCTCTCGAGGTTGAGCACGTTAATGTGCGCCTCGTAGGATTTAGGCACGACCGAGCTTGTTGCCGACGGCGCCGACGCATTGGACTTACGCTTGGTGAGGTCGAAGACCTCACCCGCCTTGGCGGTGTCGTCGGGATAATAGGCCGGCGTGCCGCCCCAATTGCCCCAGCAGACATGCAGCACGATCTTGGCGTTCTTGACGCCCTCGACCGCGGTGTTGAAGGCCTCGATGGCCCAGTCCTCGTAGAAATAGGGCCAGGTAAACTCATCGAGCTGGATGAAATCGATGCCCAGGGCGTCGACCTCAAGAATGTCCTGATTCATCGCCTTGGCGATGGCAAGCGCGCGGTCGCGGCTGTTCGAGTAGAACAGGTCGTTGGTGCACTGAGCCAGCACCTGGATCCCGGTGTATTGAATCTTGGTCGGCTTGTCCGTGGCGCGACGGAGCGCCTTGGCCTGCTCGACCATCAGCGCCCCGTGACGCTTGATCTCGTGCTCGATAGTCCCGGCGTGGAGGCGGCTATAGATCGGAAAGCCGAGATGGCCGCCTTTCAGGTCATAGCCGAGGCGGCGAAGGTAATAATAGACGGCGGCATCGGCGTAATTGTCGCCGTGAACGCGCCCGTCGGAGATGATGTCGAGCCCCGCATTTTCCTGATCGAGGGCCACGGCACCGATGCAATCTTCCAACGCCTCCCGGTTCATGGAGTCAGGCGGTTCCTGATTTCCGGTAAAATGGCGCCCCCACGAGGCATCCCACCAGCGCGGATTCGGGTAGTTACCAACCATGCTGGTTGGAATCGTGACTTCTTCACCTCTGATGATCATAGTTCCTCCCTACGGCTCGTTGAGGAGACTAAGTGCTCCTTCTTAATTTACGAAAATCGACCCTATCTATCCTATCCATACCTTGTCAAACATTAAATTACCTATCCGTAATGAAGCTGCTAATGATGATCAAAAGACGGGTCAGCCGGCATGATCTCAAGAGGGTTGCTGTGTCGTATGCTATTCAGGGGATGAAAGGTCCGAGGCCGGCGCCATGATCTTGGAATCGCTTATTACCTGCCCCCGCTGCCGCACCGCCAAGGTCGAAATCATGCCGACCGACGCCTGTCAGGTGGTTTATGAGTGCTCAAGCTGCGGTGCGGTGCTCCGCCCGAAACCCGGAGATTGCTGTGTGTTCTGCTCCTACGGCTCGGTGCCCTGCCCGCCAATCCAGGCCGCAGAGGCGGGCGAGAGCGACGACAGCTGCTGTTGCCGAGGTGGCGGCGGCTAGTTGGCCGATGAGACGCCGAGCGCATGGCCGATAACCTGACCAAGGCCCCCCTCGCCGGGATCAAGCTCTGCGTGTTCGATGCTTACGGCACGCTGTTCGACTTTGCCTCCGCGGCGAAGGCGAGCCGCGACATTCTCGGCGACGACACCGATGCGCTGACCGCGCTGTGGCGCGACAAGCAGCTCCACTATACCTGGCTACGCGCCGCCCAAGGACGGCACGCAGATTTCTGGCAGGTGACGGGAGACGCCCTCGGCTTTGCCCTGGAGACGTTGGGCATCACGACGCCAGGGTTACACGAGCGCCTAATGACACTCTATCTCACGCTCGATGCCTTCCCCGAAGTGCCGGAGGTGCTGCGACGGATCAAGGCCGCCGGCATGCCGACGGCGATCCTGTCAAACGGCTCGCCGGCCATGCTCGACGCCGCTGTCAGAGCGGCCGGGCTGGAGCATTTGCTGGACGCGGTGCTCTCGGTCGAGGAGGTCGGCGTCTACAAGCCGCACCCGGCAGTCTATCAACTGGCGGTCGATCGCTTCGGCGTGCCGGCTTCCGCGATCGCATTTCAATCGTCGAATGCCTGGGACGCCCATGCCGCGTCGGCTTTCGGCATGCAGGTGGTGTGGTGCAACCGCTATGGCCAGCGGCGTGAACGGCTGCCGGGCGCTCCCGCCCGCGAGATCACCTCTCTCGCCGAGCTCCCGGCGCTGCTCGGCATTCCTTAAAGTCTCGTTCGAGCGCCTTCACCGAAAGATGAAGTACGGCGGTTCGAACCTGCCTTATAAGTCGAGCCACCGAAAGAACCGGAGCATGCCCATGGCGAAGCTGAAACTCACCTATTTCGACTTTCACGGCGGACGCGGAGAACCGGCGAGGCTCGCCCTTGCGATGGCCGGCATTTCGTTCGAGGACGATCGCGTCAATTTCGCCGATTGGCCGCGCCGCAAGCCCGAGATGCCGTTCGGCGCCATGCCCGTCCTCGAAGTCGACGGGAAACTCCTGTCGCAGTCGAACGCGATCAACAGCTATGTGGGCAAGCTCGCGGGCCTCTACCCGACCGACCCTTGGGAGGCGGCCCTCTGCGACGAAACTATGGACGCCGTCGAGGACATCACCAGCAAGCTGGCGGCGACGATGTTCCTGCCCGACGATCGCAAGAAGAGCGAGCGCCAAGTCCTGGCAGAGGGACCGATCCCCTCCTTCCTCACCGCGCTTGCGCGCCGCCTCGAACAGCATGGCGGAAAGTATTTCGCGGGCGACCGTCTCTCCGTCGCCGATCTCAAGGTCTTCACCTTGATGCGCCACTTGCGGTCCGGCGTGCTCGACTATCTGCCAACAGACCTCCCCGATCGCTTCGCACCAAAGCTGATGGAGCACTATGAGCGCGTCAAAAGCGACCCGCGCGTCGCCGCGTACTACGCCAAATGCGGCGTGACGCTCTGAAGTCTCGAGTCTAAGGGGCGTCGAAAATCGCGATCTCGAGGTCAGGAACAGCGCTATCGTCGTCGTCGCCGGAAGCGATGACGACGAGATGCGCAGCTTTCCGCCGGCTTTGCCGCGAGCGGCGAGGGGCGCGGTCGATTGCGTATCCGCCCGGTACGTCGGCAAGACCCACGGCCCGCCGCGTAAATGAGGTCACGGTTTTGGTCCCCATGGTTCTAGCTCTCCCCAGTCGTCGCTTCGAGCCTCGCCGCAGAGCCATGCCGCGATGCCACCCGGTTTGCGGGCGTCATGTTTTTCACGACACCGAATGATGAGGGAATTGTACTTTTGGCCGAAGGGTGTCGGCGCACATCACGATGTGCGATGACCCTGAGCTTGAGCGATGTGCAGCCTCTTCGCCGCATGTTGCCAATGATTGAGCTGAGAGCTACGAGAAGGATCACGGGCGGAGGGCAACCGTGCTGATGATGCCTACAATTGCTATAGTTCGGCCCCACGCCGGCAAGAGCAGGGCGTCCCCTGGCCATGAGGACGTCCCCGCCGGTAGATGCGTGTAACCCACCGCTTCTTGTCAGTTAGATTCAAACCCTGCAATAGCCCCACACTCATGAAGACTTCGAAGTTCACTCCCGGTGGATATCGCCTTGCGGTCAAGCGCTCGCGTACGGGTCGCGGCCTGTTTGCACTCGAGCCCATCCCCAAAGGCGCATGCATCATCGAATACACGGGCCGGACGATCACGGACGAGGAATGGCTAAAGAGCCGCAGCCGCTATCTGTTCAAGGTCACAAAGAAAAAGACCATAGACGGTTGGGACAAGGCAAACACGGCGCGGTACATCAACCACTCCTGCCGCCCCAATTGCGAGATCGATATTCACAAGGCGAGGGTGTTCGTCATGGCCAAACGTGCCATCAAGCCCGGCGAGGAGCTCGCCTATTCCTATGGCGAGGAGTACTTCGAACAGATCCTCAAGCCGATCGGCTGCAAGTGCCTCAAATGCGTGCCGGAGAAGTCAGGACGCAATTCACGATAAGGCGAATGGTCTCAGATCCCGGAGAATGACCCTCGCGGCATTGTGGCCCGGCGCGCCGGTCACGCCACCGCCTGGATGCGCGCCCGATCCGCAATGATAAAGTCCGTGGATCGGCCCGCGATAGTCGGCATAGCCGAGCATCGGCCGCGCCGAGAACAGCTGGTTCAGCGACAGCGCCCCGTGGAAGATGTCGCCGCCGACAAGCCCAAACTCACGCTCCAGATCGAGCGGGCTCA
>Ga0315553_10001014_pt1 | contig 23990 bp, 13 predicted proteins | sample SalMarSW160140MG_FD_203099 | JGI IMG/M metagenome (GOLD analysis project Ga0315553, IMG submission 203099) | Salt marsh sediment microbial communities from the Plum Island Ecosystem LTER, Massachusetts, United States - Salt Marsh Sediment SW1601-40 ... | reverse complement strand
AACACCTGGCTGCTCACCGCCAGGATGAGGATGGCAGTGAAACAGAGAAAGATCACTCGCTGAAGAAACGGTGGACCGTGGTGTGATGATAGACTTCGCCGGGACGAAGGACGGCAGAGGGGAACTCGGGACGGTTCACCGCATCCGGGTAGTACTCGGTTTCCAGACAGAGGGCGCCGTGCTTGTCGAAGGTCGCGCCGCCGGCGCCGCGGATCCCGTCGAGGAAATTTCCGGTGTACAGCTGGACAGCGGGTTTGGTGGTGGAAAGCTCGAAACCTCTGCCGCTGGCCGGATCGAACACCCTGGCGATGGCAGCCGGTTCCCGGCCCTCCCTGTCTGCGATGAAACAGTGATCGTAGCCGACCGGAAGTTGATCGATGTCCCGGCCGATTGCCTTTTGCTCGCGGAAATCCAGGGGGGTATCCTCCACGGAAAGAACCTCCCCGGTGGGAATCAGCTGTTCGTTTGTCGGCACGTAGCGGGAGCAGTTGAGGGACAGAAGGTGGTCGTAGACCGTGCCGGAGCCGGGACCGCTCAGGTTCCAGTAGGTATGGTTGGTCAGGTTGATGGGCGTGGCCTTGGTGGTCCGTGCCCTGTAGTCGAAGCTCAGTTCGTTCGCCTCGTTCAGCGAGTAGGTTGCTGTGACCTCGAGCTGCCCGGGGTATCCCTCCTCGCCGTCCGGGCTCGTGTAGGAGAAGCGCACGCCGGCGCTGTTATTGTCCCGGATCTCCTCAGCCGTCCAGACGCGTTTGTCAAAGCCCACAGTGCCGCCGTGAAGATGGGTTGTTCCCTTTTCGTTGCGGGCCAGGGTATATCGACTGCCCTCAAGCTCGAAGCGTCCCGCGGCTATGCGGTTGGCGAACCGGCCCACCAGGGCGCCGAAGTAGGGGTGTCCGGCCAGATAGCCCTTCAGGGAGTCGAAGCCCAGGGTGATCTCCCCGTTGTTTCCGTCCCTGTCGGGGGTCTGAACGGAGGTGATGATGCAGCCGTAGGTGATCACCCTGACCGTGATACCGGCGGAGTTGGTTATTGTGAAGATGTCGACTTCGGTTCCCTCAGGGGTGTTTCCGTAGGGTTTTCTCTGCAGTTCCATGTGTTTTGCTCCTCGTGATCAATATCTGCCACTGGAGATGTCTTTTGTCAAGCAGAAGGAATAGCTGACCAGGTCTTAAAGGGGATGCCTCTTCTTGCGCGCGTGGGGCGGGGAGCCGGAACGAAAAAAACCCGCGGCTGTGAAAGCCGCGGGTATCATTTTTTTGGTATGCTTCCTGACTGACCCGGGTAGCGTGCATCCGGTTCGCCGCGGGGCGTCTGGCGGATCACTTCACCTGGGTTCCGGCCACAACATCAGCATCATTGACCCGTCTGGTCGTAGAGGTACTGGAAGTACTCCGGTTCCGTGGTCAGGGTCTTGCGGAACTTGGGCAGCATGGTCCGGTAGGATTCGATAGCCTTCCAGAATTCGTAGAAGTCCGGATTCCTGTTGTAGGTGTTGGCGTAGATCGCCGCCGCCCTGGCGTCGGCCCCACCCTTGATCGTCTGGGCTGTCCGGTAGGCGCCGGACTGAATCGAGAGCAGCTCCCGCTGCATCTCACCCATGATCGCCGCCTTCTTTCCCTCGCCGTCGGAGCGGAAGGCCTGGGCGATCTGATTCCGTTCCGCGATCATCCGACGGTACACGCTCTCGGTAAGCTCGTCAGAGTACTTGATCTGGCGGACGATGATGTCGATAAGCAGGATTCCGTACTGGGGAGTGATGATGCTGGATTCATCGAATACCTCATTGGAGAGAGCGGCACGGCCTGTCTGGATCTCCTCGTAGACGATGGTGGTGTCGATGCCGAGGGTTTGCGCCGCCTGTCCCTCGATCTCCGTTCCAGCCTGATACACGCTCGGACGATCGATCTCATTGATCACGTTCGAGTTTCGTACCGCCTCCACCAGGGGATTCCGGGAGATGATTTTACGAACCGCCGAGTCGATCACGTCGTCGAGACGGGAGTGAGCACCGGTGATGGTGCCGACCGATTCGTAGAACAGCTTGGGATCGGTGATCTTCCAGCGGGCGGTGGTGTCCACCCAGATGAACTGATTCTCTTTGGTGGGAATCCGCTGGGATTCGCCGTCCCAGGCCAGGATCTTCTTGGGGAACTTGTTCACGTTGTCCACGAAGGGGACCTTGATCTTCAAACCCGCTTCCTGCTGGATGGAGATGATGCGGCCGAAGCGGATGACCACGGCCTGTTCCCCCTCTTCGATTACATAGAAGGGCCCGGTGATCAGAAAGAGGATGAAGATAACCGCGATGACGACTAATACTGTAATTGTCTTTTTCATTGGGGACCTCCTGAGGGAGCCGATCCGAGAGCCTTGAAGGGGATGAAGTTGCCCAGGTTCTTGTCGATCAGTTCGACGTTCTCCGCGTCCTTGAAGACCTCTTCGAACATCTCGTAGTAGAGGCGTGTGCGGGTGACTCCGGGACTACGGTTGTACTCGGTCAACACTCGGGCGAAACGGGCAACGTCACCTTCCGCCTTGTTGACACGCTCGATGGCGTAACCTTCCGCCTCCTGGATCAGCTGTTCCGCCTGACCCTTGGCTCTGGGGATGGCCTGGTTGTAGGCTTCCTGACCCTCGTTGATCAGGCGGTTTCTGTCCTGGATGGCCTTGTTGACATCCTCGAAGGCCTCCTGCACCGAACCGGCGGGGGGTACGATGTTCTGGAGCTTCACCGTGGTGACCCGTATACCGAGCTCGTACTTGTCGAACAGTTGGTTCATGTGCTCCTGGCTTTGGGTTTCAATGTTGGCCCTCTCGGCGCCGATAACATCGAAGATCGCCCGGTCCCCAACCAGCTGGTTGATCACCGACTGGCTGATGTCCCGGATGGTCTTTTCCTTTTCCTGGACCTTGAACAGCCAGTCAAAGGTATCCACGATGCGGTACTGGATGATCCACTCCACATCCACGATGTTCAGGTCTCCGGTGAGCATGATCGACTCGCCGGGGAAGTCCTGGGACGCCCGGATGGTGGTGATCCCGGGACGTTCGGTCCGAAAACCGAACTCTTGTTTCAGAACGACCTGGGTCGGTACGTTATAGTTCTTCTCGATCCCGAAGGGGAGCTTGAAGTGCAGACCAGGGTCGGCCATTCTGATAAAGCGGCCAAACAGCAGCACAGCGGCTGTCTCCTGCGGGTCTACTACGAAGAAACTGGAGAACACCGTGATCAACACCACGATGATCGCTAAAACGATGATGATCGCTTTTGGTGTCAGGCGTCTGGGTGTTCTACCAGGAGTTACGTCACGTTCTGACATAAACCCTCCTTGTACTTGATAGTTTCCAGCTGTGATTGTGCATGCACGTGGCCGCTGGTCGGCCCGTGAAGGTCCAAAGACGCAGCAAAACCGTGTCCAACGGATTGCGCTCAGGACAACTGATCGGATAGACTCACAAACGTGAATCCTTTGGCATTTAAAACTAATGTACTGATCTGCTACCCCACGGTCAAGCAGAGGGAAGTCGGCGATGACGGCAGAACTGAAGATTGAGATCACGGCTTGAAGGGCAAATGAACCACCTGGAGGATGTCAACCGCTGGGTAGAGGGCAACAGGGACACAATCGTTGAAACGATCTCGAAGCTCGTTCAGATCAGAACGGAAAATCTTCCCCCCGGCGGAAACGAGAAGGCCGGGCAGGAATACCTGTACGAGAAATTCTCGGAGTTTATCCCCGGTTGCGAGCCTGATCTGTTCGAAGTCGATGATGTTCCGGGCATTCGCGAGCATCCCCTGTTCTTCCCGACCATAGACGGACAGCAGAGGTTGTACAAGGACAGACCGATCCTTGTGACCGCTGTCAAGGGAAGGGGAGGCGGACGATCCCTCTGTTTTTCCGGTCACATCGACACAGTGCCCAGCTACAGGGATGAATGGGATGTTTTCAAGGATCCTTTCAGCGGCAAAGTGAAGGACGGCAAAATGTACGGCCGGGGCACCATAGACATGAAGGCAGGTACGGCTTCCGGATTTTTCGCTCTCAAGTGCCTCCATGATCTGGGCGTGAAGCTGAGAGGGGACGTGTATGCCGAGAGCGTCGTGGACGAGGAAAACGGCGGCGTCAACGGCTCGATTGCGGCCAGACTGCGGAATCCGGATGTAGATTTTGCCATAGTCCCCGAGCCCTCGGGCATGTACGTGGGTGTCGAGTCAATCGGCGGTTCCGACTGGAAGGTCACGGTAACCGAGCACGGACCCGGAGGAATCGGGACGGATGTGCAGCTGCCCAACCCGGCCTACAAGTTGAGCAAAATTGCTCTGGCCCTCGAGGAATACGACAAGAGACTGGCCACGTTCGACGTGCCGGAAAGCTATGACGCGGACATGCGCGTGCGGCTGCTCACCTACCAGCTGTACTGCGGTGGGTCCACCTACCAGGAAGCAGGGGCGGTTCCCACCACCGGCCATATCTTCTTCTGGCAGGAAGTCTTCTCCTACTTGAGTGAGGAGCAAGCCAGGAATGATCTGCTGGATTTCATGCGGGAGAGACTCGGCGGGGATCCGGATTTTCAGGACAATTTTCCGAAGTTCGAAACGGTAATTCGTTATCTGGAGGGACACAAAACCGATAGAAAGCACCCTGCTCTTGCCTCCATCCGGCAGGCCTACGAACAGCTCAACCTCGAGTATCGGGAGAGAGGTATACCCTTCGCCACGGATGCGTATTGCTTCAGAAAAGCATCCAAGACCGACGTGGCGATCATCGGACCGAAGGGCGGAAATATACACGGTATCGACGAATATGTGGAAATCGACAGCGTCATGAATCTGATCAAGATGATGGTGTTGACGGCGATCGATTTCTGCGCCTGAGAAAATATCGTTTTCACCGGGATGTGCAGGTAGCTCTGCGAAAAACCGTTGAAAGGTCGGCTGGATCAACCTGGAGGTCTCTTCGGACTGCTCATCGGGCATTATCCCATTATTCGAACGCTGCAGGGGGGTGCCTGTTCCCTCTGTAAGCGTTCCCGTTTATAATCTTGGCGTCCGCCGAGGAGTAAAGCCATGACTTCCAGGCAGAGGGTAATGGCGGCCATCAACCACGAGCAGCCGGATCGCCTTCCCATTGATCTGGGCGCTTCGATCGTCACCGGCATCAACGCCATGGCCTACGCTGAACTGAAAACTTATCTTTCCGAACGCGGCTGGCGCTTCGCCTCTGAAACGGTCAAGGTGACCAACGTCATCCTTCTGCTGGCCGAGGTGGAACCGGAGGTGATCGACGCCTGGGGCATCGACGTTTTACCTGTCGATCGCTACTACGCGGCCCCCGGCATCCCCCTCAGCGGCCGCTGGAAACCTCATCCCCTTCCGGACGGATCTCCCGCTCTGTTTCCAGCAGGCTTCGAGCCGCTGGTCGAGCCGGACGGAACCTGGAAGATCTTCGATGGGGAGGTGATTACAGATGTCTTGAGCCCGGGAAGCGGTTCCTTCGTGCCCGCTCATTTCCCGCTGGCCGAAATCGACACCGGCGACCCGGCGGAGTTGGAGCGCCACCCTCTGCCCCGGATCAGCCGGGAAGAGCTGCAGTGCCTCCGGGAGCGCGCCCGCCATCTGTACGATAACACGGACAAGTGCCTGTTCGGCTGGTTCAACGGCAGCATCTTTGAGACCGGCCAGTACCTGAGCGGCTTCGACACCTTCTTCATGCGCCTGGTTGGAGAATCCGAGTTCAGCCGCCGCCTGCTGGAACGCCTGACCGAGGCGGTGATCGAGGATCTGAAGCTGTACCTAGAGGCGGTGGGTGAGTATATCCAGGTGATCGGGTTCGGGGATGATTTGGGCTTCCAGAACGGCCCGCAGATCGATCCCCGTCTGTTCCGCTCGCTGGTCAAACCCCTGCTCAAAGAGATCTACGCCACCGCCCACTCGTTGACCCCGGCCAAGGTGTTTCTCCACTCCTGCGGTTCGGTGTACGAGTTCATCGAGGACTTCATCGAAATCGGCGTGGATATCCTCAATCCGGTGCAGACCTCAGCGGCGCATATGGAGGTGGAGAGACTGAAAGAGCGCTTCGGCGAGCGCATCGTGTTCTGGGGCGGAGGTGCGGACGTTCAGTCCGTTCTTCCCCGGGGAACCCCGGAGGAGGTTCGTCGGGACGTGCGGCACCGCATAGAGGTGATGCAGGCCGGCGGCGGCTTCGTGTTCGCCCCGATCCACAACCTCCAGGCCGACATCCCGCCGGAGAATATCGCAGCCATGTACGAGGAGGCCTGTCGAAGCTAGCCGATTCACCTTGGCGGGGAGGCTGCGCTATGAGCCGAACAGTCCGGTGACGGGCTCTGTTCGACAACAAAAAATAGGAGGAATGTATGCAAATCAATCCCCTACCGTCCTCTGAATACAGCGACCGGGTAACACGGCTGCAGAGGGAGATGAAAAGGGAAGGAATCGATGCCTTTGTCGGTTATGCCAGCGAATGCGAGTCGGCGACCTCACGCTTTCTAACCGGATTCTGGCCCTTCTTTGACTTCGCCGGCGTCATCGTACCCTCCGAAGGTCGGGCCGTGCTGGTTACCGGAGGACCGGAGTCTTACGAGTTCGCGAAAGTCTTTTCTCAGGACGTGGATATCGTGATCAATCCCCTTTTGGTGGAGACCTCCGCTCCGGAGTGGGTTTCTGAGGTCAGCGGTGAGAGTTACGCTCAGATTCTGCCTAAAGTCTGCGGCGGAGTACCTAAACGGATCGGGGTCGGGAACTGGAATATTTTCCCTCACATTCTTTTCGAGGATCTCAGGAAAGCAGCCCCCGGATCTGAGTTTCTGCCTGCGGACGATCTCATCCTGAGGGTGGAGACGATCAAGACTGCAGCAGAGATTCCCTATATCATCGAGGCCTACCGGATCACCGAAGAGGCGATGAAAACCGCTTTGGCCGCCGCCCAACCAGGTAAGACCGAATGGGAGCTGGAAGCGGCGGCTCGTTCGGCCATGCTGAACAACGGTGCCGAAGGCAATCCCTACCCGGCCTGGGTCTGTTCCGGGCCCAACACCACATTGAGCCTCTGCCGTTCGACGAACAGAGCTATCCAGCGCAACGAGCTGGTGCAGTTCACCTTCGGTGCCAAGTACATGGGCTACTGCGGCAACATGTGCCGCCCCTTTTCCATCGGCCAGCCTCCCCGCGAGGCCCGCAAACTGATGGAGGTGGCCCTGGAGGCGGTGGACTACGCTCTGCAGGCGATCGGACCCGGGGTTAGAGCTTCCGAAGTGTTCGACGGATACTATGAGATCCTGGCCCGTTACGGTTTCCAGGATTTCACCCTGTACGGACCGGCCCATGGAACCGGGCATTCGGAGGTGGAAGGTCTTTGGCTGGCGAAACAGGCGGAGTTCACAATACAGCCGAACATGCTCTTCAACATAGATATCTGGCTTTCAGACGGAAGCTATGGGCTCCGTTATGAAGACGGCGTCCTGGTCACGCCGGAAGGCTTGAAGGAACTGACCAGTCATCGCCGGGAGATTATTGTTCTATAATACCGCCTGCCGGGGTACGGGTATCTGCCGATCCTGCTGACTCGCACCTTCCGACTGGACCGGGCGCCTGCCGCGGACGGCACTGCTTGGCGCGCGGACTTGACTCTACGGAGATGATAAAAATATAGTAGTGTACCCATGAAGAAGATACTCATCACCTCGGCCCTGCCCTACGTAAATAATGTTCCCCACCTGGGGAACCTCATCCAGGTGCTGTCCGCGGATGTGTACGCCCGTTACTGCCGGCTGCGGGGCTACGACACCCTCTACGTCTGTGGATCAGACGAGTACGGTGCAGCCACTGAGACCCGAGCCCTGCTGGAAGGCGTGACCCCCCGGGAGCTGTGCGACCGCTATCATGCAATCCACGCGGAGGTGTACGAGTGGTTCAACATCGCCTTCGACAGCTACGGGCGCACCTCCACCCCCAAGCACACCGAGATAACCCAGTCGATCTTCCTCGGTTTGGATTCTAACGGCTTCATAAAGGAGAAAACCACAGAACAGACTTACTGCGAGCACTGCGACCGCTTCCTGGCGGACCGCTACGTTGGCGGCACTTGCCCGAATTGTGGTTATGGGGAAGCCCGGGGGGATCAGTGCGAGAGCTGCGGCAAGCTCCTCGATCCCACCGACCTGGTGGAGCCCCGCTGCCTCGTTTGCGGTACCACTCCGGTGCTGCGGGAGACTACTCACCTGTACATCGACCTGCCCGCCATCCGCCCCAGGCTGGAGGAGTGGATGGAGAGGACCTCCCAGGAGGGTGCCTGGGCCAGGAACGCCGTGCAGATGACGAAAGCCTGGATCCGCGACGGATTGCAGGAACGGAGCATAACCCGGGATCTCAAGTGGGGTATCCCCGTGCCCAAGAAGGGATTCGAGAATAAAGTCTTCTTTGTGTGGTTCGACGCCCCGATCGGCTACATCTCGATCACGGCCAACCTCACCGATGACTGGCAGAGCTGGTGGAAGAACCCCGAGGAGGTGAAGCTGGTCCAGTTCATCGGCAAGGACAACATCCCCTTCCACACGGTGATTTTTCCCTGCTCGCTGATCGGCTCCGGGGAGAGCTGGACTCTACTGCAACGCATGTCCTCCACCGAGTACCTCAACTACGAGAGCGGCAAATTCTCCAAGAGCCAAGGGATTGGCGTGTTCGGCACCGATGCGGTGGAATCTGGGATCCCCGCCGACGTCTGGCGCTTCTACCTGTTCTACAACCGTCCTGAGAAGGCGGATTCCCAGTTCACCTGGAAGGATTTCCAGGAGAAGGTCAACGGGGAGCTGATCGGCAACCTGGCCAACCTGGTCAACCGGACCCTGACCTTCGTGGGACGTTTCTTCGAGGGCAAGGTGGCGGGGCCTGATTCGTCGGATGAGGCGGATGCCGCTGCTGCCGGCGAAGCCTCCGAGGCTTTCTGGCGGCAGGTCCGGAAGGCGGAGAAGGAGGTTCTCGACTCCCTGGAGCGGATCGAGCTGCGGGAGGCCCTGCGGCGGATCCTCGCCCTCTCCTCGATCGGCAACAAGCGCTTTCAGGACGAGGAACCCTGGAAGCTGGTGAAGCAGGACCGGGAGGCAACCGCTTTGTTGCTGCGGGATCTGGTCTATCTGATCCGGGATCTGGCCGTGCTGATCCATCCGTACCTTCCCGACACTTCGGAAAGGATCCACTCGTTTCTGGGAACCGGGGGATCGGGAACAACGGAACTTGGTGTGGTTTCCGGCATCGAAGCGATCCGGCCACCGGAGCTCCTGTTCCGCAAGCTGGAAGACGATGAGATCGAGACCTTCAAGATGAAATTTTCAGGAGGACAGGCCATGGCCCAGGCATCAGAGGCAGTGCAAAAATTCCTCTCCCGGGTTGACCTGCGGGTAGCCCGCGTCACCGAGGTGGAGAAACATCCCAACGCGGACAAGCTGTACATCGAAACCGTGGATCTTGGCGGTGAAACCCGCAAGATCGTTTCCGGACTGGTCCCCTACTACCGACCGGAGGAGCTGCAGGGTCGGAACATCCTGCTGGTAGCCAACCTCAAGAGCGCACGCCTGCGGGGGGTGGAAAGCCAGGGCATGCTGCTGGCCGCGGCCGACGGCGAGACCGTGGAGGTGCTTTTCGCCGACCATGCCCAACCCGGGGAATCGGTTGGATTGGAGGGCTTGCAGAGGCCGGCACAGTCCGGCGAAGAGATCGATATCGAAGAGTTTTTCTCGATCCCGATTCAGGTGAAGGAAGGTCGGGCGCTGATCGACGATCTTCCCCTGGAATGCGCTGGAAAAACCGTCACTACTGAAAAAGTGAAAACCGGCCAGGTGCGCTAGGCCCGGCTGTGACTGCCCTGGGAACGCTTGCCTGCTGTCCCCGGCCGAAGGCGCCGACCGTGAAGCGACTGCTGTTACTGCTGCTCTTTCTTCCCTCCCTGGCATTCACTCAGGACAAGCTCGAGGATCACTGGTATTCGCTGTTGCTGGAAGGCAAGACTGTCGGCTTTCTTCATCAGACGACCTGGCGCAGCGCCGAAGGGCTCATCCGCAGTGAAATCGAACAGACCATGGAGATCCGCCGCTTCGGCGTTCCCTTTTCCATGACCCAGACGGACGTGTGGATCGAGGATAAAAGCGGTGCACTGGTATCGGTCAGCTCCGAGCTCGACATGAACGGCAGTGGTCGGCGGGTCGAAGCCCGGCCGGAGGAAGAGGTTCTGCGGGTACGGATTCACCGCGGCGCCGAAGTGGATGAGTTGCTTCTGCCCTTCGAGGATGAGCCCAGGGGCTTGTACACCATCGACCGTGAGATCGCCGCAGGGATCCTGGATTCTTCGGGAACGGGGCAGCTGGAGTACCGGCTGTTCTCTCCGGAAACCATGAAGATCGAAGGGTTCCGTCTGCGTGTGCTCGGTACAGGGGAGTTGGCCGATTCGCTGGGGCGGATCCACCGGGGCATTCTGGTGGAGGAGCGCAGTACCGGCCTTCCCGGCGTGGTCACCACCGAGGTCTACGATGGCGAGGCGCGGTTTCTCTACTCCAAGACGCCGGTGGGGTTGGAATTGGAGATCCTCCGCCTGGAGCAGGATCCCGGCGCAGAAGCCCCGGCTTCCGAGCAGGGGTTGCCCGGCAGCGGCGAGCCGGCGCAGGAGGTTGCTGCCGTATTCGATGTAGCCTCTTTGACGGTCCCGGTCATTGGTCTCGGCGATGTGTCGCTGGGCAGCACGCAATCGCTCACTCTGTTGTTCCGCGGCCCCGGTGTAGCGATCCTGCACGAGGCGGTGCGCAGCGCCGAGGAGGATCTGGCTTCAATTAAGGAAGCCGGAGACGCTGCGCTGCGGATCGTATCCACACACGAGGACGACCGGGGAGAGGTGGACGAGCTGGTCCTGGAGCTGACGAACAGGCCCGCGGAGGCGCAGCGGGTCGATTGCCCGCCGGAATCTCTCCCGCCCGAGGTGAAAGGGTACCTCGACGGTGGATTCCACCTGGATCTGAAGGATCCCCGTTTGGCCGAGCTGCTGGAACGCTGCCGGCAGGCCGAAGAGGGGGGTCTGGCAGCTGCCCGGGACGACTTCCCGGCGGGAGGCGGCAGCGCTGCGGGGAGCGGCGCCGGTTCGCAGCGCGGCATCGACGTTCTCTGCCTCGAGCGTCTGGTGGACCGCTACATCGTGAACAAGTCCCTGGCCTACGGGTTTGCCGGCCTGGAGGAGGTGCTGTCGAAGAGGGCGGGGGACTGCACGGAGCATGCCCTGCTGCTGGTAGCCCTCCTGCGAAAGGCGGGCCTACCCTCCCGAATAGCCTACGGGTTGATATTGACCGAATTCGGCTTCATCGGCCATGCCTGGGTGGAGTTATACACAGAAAGGCGGTGGCGCTGGCTGGATCCATCTTTTCCCGGCGGTCGACCCTACGGTTTGAAGATCCGCCTCGGCGTGATCGATCCCGCCCAGCCGCTGTGGGCCTCCCTGAGCCTTTCCCTGCTCCAGGTTATGGGCAACGTGGAAGCTGAGATCCTGGGATGGCAGCCGCGATGAGAATTGATGTTCGGCCGTCCGAGCCTGGTGAGCTGGACAGCAGCCCGGATCTGCTGCAGAGCGGGTTCTGGGGCGCCTTCCGCAGGCGGTTCGGCTGGCAGGCTCGGGCCTTCCGCTGCAGCTACGGCGGAGGGCAATTCCGCCTGCTCGTGCTCATCCGCCGACTGGCCCCGGGGATGGATCTGGCCTATGTTCCCCACGGTCCGCAGCTGAGCCAACCCATCGTGGAACCGGAGCGCTTTCTGCTCGCTCTTGCCGATGCCCTGCGGCCGCACCTGAGCCGCTGCCTGTTCGTGCGCTACGATCTGCCCTGGGCAGCGGAGGGCCTGGGCAACCATCCGGAACCCCTGGAGAGTTCCGGGGGTCTGTACAAGGCACCAATGGATATCCAGCCACCGAACACGGTGATCCTGGATCTTGCCGTCGGGGAAGAGCAGCTGCTGGCCGCTATGAAGAGCAAGACCCGCTACAACATCCGCCTGGCAGCGAAAAAAGGGATCGAGATTTCTATTTTCCCTTCCCAGCCGGGACAGAAGGGCAGGGCCGCCGGAGAGCCTGATGAGCTGGAGGCGGCGCTGGCCGAATGGTACCGATTGTACCGGGAAACGGCCCGGAGAGACCGAATCACCCTGCACAGCGAAGTCTACTACAGGACGCTGTTCTCCCTGGCCGGCAGCTATGGGAGGGAAGCCCCTGAGCTGTACCTGTTGACCGCCAGACACGAGGAGGAGCTGTTGGCCGGGATCATCGTTGCGGTATGGGGTGACGGCGCCTGGTACCTGTACGGCGCCTCCTCGGATCGAAAGCGCAACCTGATGCCCAGCTACGGTCTGCAGTGGCGGGCTATCCAGCTGGCCAGGGAACGGGAGTGCCGTTTCTACGATCTGTTCGGAATTCCCCCGAGTGAGGACCCGCGCCACCCGATGCACGGCCTGTTTCGCTTCAAGACCGGCTTCGGCGGGCGGGTACTCAACCGACTGGGCTGCTACGACGTGGCCCTGCGGCCCCTGTTTTATCGGCTGTACCGCGGTGCCGAGCGCGTGCGCAGCGCCTACTACCGCAGGTGGCGCAAGCGGTTGGCCTCCGGGTAGTTCAAGCCTCGGGCAGCTGGACGGTTATCGACTCCTTGACTTTGAGGCTGTGGCGCTTGTCCCCCACAAGAACGTCCACCCCCTGCTTCTTGCTCTCGCTGAGCTTCTTGACGGTGAGCTCCGTGGCCGTCAGGGTGATCTGAAACCAGTTGCGGCGGTGACAGAGCTTGAAGACCAGGCGCCGCCAATGCAGGGGCAGCTGCGGCTCGAACAGGATCGCGTCCTTGAACAGGCTGATGCCGGCGAAGGCTTTGATCACCAGGTCCATGGTGCCCCCCATCACCCCGGTGTGGATGCCCTCCTCCGTGGTGCCGCCCTGGATATCGTCGATGTCGCTCTTCAGCGCGGTGTGGAACCAGCGCCACATGTCCTGACGGTGGCCCTTCAGGTACTTCAGCACCCCCGAGTGCACGATGAAGCTCAAGGTGGAGCCGTGGCTGGTGCGCTGCACGTAGTACTCGTAGTTCTTCCGCATCAGCTCCAGCTCGTCTCCGACCTCGTAGCCCATCAATTCGAGGATATTCTTCACCTGTCCGGGGGACAGCAGGTAGTAGATCATCAGAAGATCCGCCTGCTTGCTGAGCTTGTAGCGGTCCGGAGAATCCCCCTCGGCCTTGAGGATGCGGTCCAGCCGGCCGATGTTGCCGTGCTTGCTGCGGTAGGCTTCCCAGTCCAGCTCCTTCAGATCCATGTAGCCGTCGAACTGGGAGATGATCCCCTCCTTGGAGATGACCACGTTCATCTTGCTCACGATATCCTTCCACAGCTCCTTCTCCGCCGGCTTGAATCCGGTCTTCTCCACCAGGATGCGCATGTCCTTTTTGGGAAGATATTCGAGGGTTTGGATGGTCTTGTGCATCAGCCAACTTACCAGGATGTTGGTATAGGCATTGTCGTTCAGGCCGCCGGCTTCAGCATCGGCATCAGGATACTTCTCGTGAAACTCATCCGGGCCCATCACACCCCGGATGTGGTAGCGCCGGTCGGCCTCATCATATTCGGCGATGCTGGCCCAGAAGCGGGTGGTCAGCACCAGGATCTCAGCCCCGTACTCGTTGATGAACTCCAGATCCCCAGTGCAGTAGAAGTACTCCCATACGCTGTAGGCCACGGCGATTGAGACATGGCGCTGGAGGCTGCTCAGGTCCGGATCCCACTTGCCGGAAACGGGGTTGAAGTGGATGATCTGTGTTTCCTCGTGGCCGTTGTCCGCAGTTTGCCAGGGATACATGGTCCCGCGGTAGCCGTATTCGTGGGCGTACTCCCGGGCTCCCTCCAGCCGGCGGTAGCGGTACAGCAGAAGAGCCCGGGCGATATTGGGGAAGCGGAGGTTGTAGAACGGATAGATGAACAGCTCGTCCCAGAAGATATGACCCCGATAGGCCTCGCCGTGAAGACCCCGGGCGGGCATGCCCGCATCGATGCGGCGGTTGTGGGGACTGGCGGTGCACAGAAGGTGATAGATATGCAGCCTCAGGGCCTGTTGGGCAAAGCGGTCTCCTTCTACGCTGATATCCGCCCGATCCCAGAGAGCCCGCCAGACCCGCTCATGGGCTTCCCGCAGGTCGGCAAAGCTCGGCTTCCCGTCCAGGGCGCTGCGGGATGATCCTTGAGAATCGGTGACATCCCTGTCTTTAGAGGTGTACAGGCTGACGATCTTCTCCAGAGTGTACTCCTGTCCCTCCCGGGCGGAGAACGCGAACCGCTCGGCGATCAGGCCCACATCGTGCTCTGACTGTTGCTCACACTTCGCGGTTTTCCCGTCGCAGAGCAGGGAATGACGGGCCTGCATGAAGATCCTCACTTTCGAGATGACGGTCTGCACTTCCAGGTTGATCGCCCCCTGCGCTTCGCTCACCGATATAGGGGTCAGGTGCTTGGAGTTCAGCTCCCGGTAGCGGGGGACCCCGTAGTTGATCACCGTGCCGTCGAGGCAGGAGCGAAGCGTAATCTTTCCCGACCAGTTTTCCGGCCGCACGCTGAAGCGCATTGCGCCCAGATGCGGATCGGACATGCTGGCCAGCCGTTGGGAGGTGATCGTCGTGATCCGGCCCTTTCTATCTTTGAAGGTCAGACGGCGGCTCATCACGGCAGTGCGTATATCGAGGGAGTGGCGGTAGTCGAGGAGCTCAAAGTCCAAGGGGGAGCGAAATTTTCCGTTTTCGATGGCCAGCTCCACCAGCAGCCAGTTGGGACAGTTGACCAGATCGTTGTTGGTGATGGTTTTGCGGAATACCACGCTGGGCAGGGAATTGTAGACCCCGGCGATGTACGTCCCCGGGTAGTGGACGACCTCATCGGCCCGGTTTGCCTCGAAACAGCCCCGGGTGCCGAAGTAGCCATTGCCCACTGTGGTCAGAGTTTCCCTCAGCCGCTCCCGCCCCGGCTCGAAACCGTGATACACCAGGGTCCAGCTGTCCTGCTCCAGACCGCGGCTGAACCAGTGCTCGATGTCTTTCCAGGACAGCTCCTTCATGTCATTGACGACGATATCCGCACCGGATGCCCGCAAGGCTTGAGGGTCCCCGGTCCTGGTGATGCCGATCACCAGGGCGAAGTTGCCCCTTCGGCCGGCCTCCACTCCGGAAACCGCATCCTCCACCAGAATTGAAGACCCGGGATCAACCCCGATATTGTCCGCGGCAACGAGAAAGATATCCGGTTCGGGTTTGCCCTTGAGCTCCAGCTCCCGGGATACGATACCCCCGACGATGTCCTCGAACAGGCTGTCCAGTCCGGTTTTCTCTAGAATGAACTGGCAGTTCATGCTGGAAGAGGCTACCGCCACCCTCACTCCCCGCTTTTTAAGGTTCTTGATCAGGTCTATCGTGCTCTGGTAGATCTCCACGCCGTCGGTGGCCACCAGCTCCCGGAACAGCTCGTTCTTCCTGTTGCCCACCCCGCACACACTCACCTCTGTGGCGGCATCGGAGGGTTTGCCGAAGGGGATGGATACATCCCGGGATTCGAGAAAGGACTTCACACCCTGGTAGCGGGGCTTGCCGTCCACGTAGGGGATATAGTCATTCTCGTAGGTGAAGGGACGTTTCTGCTGCTCCGAAAGCCCCTTGCGTTTTGCCAGAAACGTATCGAAGGTCTGCTTCCAGGCATTGAAATGCACCTTTGCCGTCTGGGTGATCACGCCATCCAGATCGAAGATCGCGCCGCTGCAGCACATCTGCTGTTTCATGCTCTTTCCTTTCCCAGTTGATTCAGGCAGCAGACCAGAACATCCGGTTCGCTCACAAAGGCAACCCGGTCCGAGGTGCGCCGAACCGCCTGCTTGAGGTTTTCATCCCGGGTCACGAAGATCGTCCAGGGATCAGGCGATTTCTCTGCGGCCGCCTTTACCATGGGGACGTCCGAGGAGGTGTCGCCGCAGATGAGGTTTTCACCTCCGGTGAGGTCGAGCCCGAGCTCCGAATCGAGGAAGAGGATTCCGTCTCCCTTGTCGAAGTCCTTGAGCCCCGATGTCCCCTCGACGGTGAGGATGATCTCGATATCTTTCCCGGTATCCTCTGTTCTGAAATATAGACCGTCCGGATCGAGTTCACCGATCAGCTCCCGGATCACCCCGGCGAAGGCTTCCGATTCCGTTTCGGGGACGGAGCCGTAGATATCCTGTCTGGCCACGGTGGTCTGCCCGAACTTGAACTGCAGACCCGAGCCGATCAAGGCGAAGATCTCGTAACCCGGCTCCCTGAGCAGCGCGCTGAGGCGCCGATTGAGGTTCTCCAGTTGTTTCTGCTTGTCCGCTTCAATGGCCAGGCTGCCCCTCCGCCTCCGGTCGTCCAGATACTCCCGGCCCTTGGAGCCGGCCAGCGCGAAGACGCCCTCAGGACTGACCGTGAGATCCTCCAACCCGCCCCCGGTTAGGGGAGCCGAGGTCAGGATCACGGCCTTGCGAACCGCCGCTTCGGCGAAACGGGAGAGAAAAACCGCGTTGTAGGCCGATTGAATCGAAGACAGGTAGCGCCCGCAGTAGTTGTTCACCGTGCCGTCGCGGTCGGTGATCAGGCAGCCCAGGGGAACGGGCATGGTGCGGCAGAAATCCAGGGCGCCTTCCAGTTCCTCCCGGAATTCGGGGTGGAGCTCCGACATCAGCTCCAACAGGGCCTCTTCGCCCCGGTCCAGGAACAGGAGATCCTTCTCCAGCTCGATGCGCTCGTAGTCGAGCTTGAAAGATACGTTGTGGTGATCCGCCTCGAGCTCCACGAATCCATGGTCGTCGGTCAGCAGATCCAGGGCGGCTAGCAAAGAGCGCAGGTATTCGATGTCTGCGCTCAGGAGGTCACGATCCCCCAACACGGCGCAGGCCAGGCGGCGGCGCACGGCGAGGCTCTCCTGCATGCGAGCGTAGAAATCTTTGATTGTTTTTATCTGCATCGGCTCTTTTTTTACGATCGGCCGATCGTGCGTCAAGCTTAGCGGTGTATCGGAGAAACATCAAGACCGCACCTTCCCCTGTAGGACCGGTGGTTTTTACCCCGCATCTACCAAAAGGGCGCCCGGGAATGTCGCGAACAGCCGGCCGGCGCTCAGGATCCTGGACCCTTCCAGGTTCTCTCCGGTGATCATGTTCTTCCACTGCCGCACACCCCTCGGCAGTCTCACCTGGGTGTCGTCCCAGGTTTCGGGTCCCAGCGGCAGGTCTCCGGCCTGGCACACCTCAGTGCAGAATCGCGGTACCGCCGTCACCGACCACCGGGCGTTTCCGTTGCGCGCGAAGGCGACCAGATTGTTTTTCCAGCGACCCGAAGTGCTCAAGGGGGTGTAGGACCCCTTGCAGAAGAGGTCCGGGAGCTCCTCTCGCGCCCTCAAGGCCCTGTGTATCAAAAACAGCTTGACCGCACCGTCCTCGAATCTCGAGAAGAGGTCGGGGATCAGCGAGCCCCCGGCATCCTCCCCACTCTCCACGATCCTCCGCAGCAGGTTGCCGCGCAGAGTGAAGTCGACCGGGCGCCTGTTGTCCGGATCCACGAGATTCAGGTCCCAGAGCTCCGAACCCTGGTAGAAGTCCGGCGTCCCCGGACAGGTCGTCTTAAGGAGCACCTGGGAGAGCGAGTTCAGCATCCCGTACCAGGCGATCCGCCGCTGAAAAGGCAGGAAGGCTTCGAGGAACGAATTGTCCCGGCCCCGGTCAAGCAATGCGGCCAGAAAGCTCGAGAACGCCTGTTCGTAGCTTGCGTCCGGGGCCAGCCAGGCGGTATGCACCTTGGCTTCCCGGACCGCCTTGATGAGATAGTTTTCCAGCCTCCGCCTGAAATGGGGGATTTCCACCTCCCCAAAGGGAAAGGCCCCGATCAGGGTCTGGTAGAGAAAATACTCGTCGTTGGTGTCGGGGGCTTCTCCCGAATCGGTACTTTGCTTGTGTTGCTTGTTCAGGCGGCTCCAGACTCCGACCTGGTGTTCCCATTCCAAGGGCAGCTCGCTGAGCACGTTCAACCGCGCCCGCACGTCTTCGCCTCGCTTGGTATCGTGACTCGAGGTGGCGCTCATCGTGGACGGCCGGGACAGTGCGCGTTTCCTGTTGAAATGGTGAAACTCGATCAGGGAGATCCCGAACTTCTCCGGGTTGCCTCCCACCTCGTTGAGAGACAGCAGCCGGTTGTAGACGTAGAGGGCCGTGTCCTCCATCCCCTTGGCCATTAGGGGCCCGGTAAACTGCTGAAAGCGCTGTATGAAATGGTACCAGCGACGCTGTTCTTCCGGTTCCAAATTCTCTTCGAACCGCAGATTGAAAATCTTCTCGATGAAATCCAGCTCGTGTACGAAATCGGGGAGATTCCCCTTGGCCCGGCGGATCGCCTCTCCGATCCGGTAGAGGTCCTCCTGGGAGAGCTCCTCCGCGCTGATGTAGCTTCTATATACGGGAAACATGGCCAGCAGCTCGGCCAGGGATTTCTTGAACCCGTAGAGGGTGAAGTCGCTGCCGTAGCGGTAGCGCCCGGCCAGGCGCTTGAGCAGCGCGGCCAAGTTGTCGATGTCCCCCACCATGTGCTTTTCCGCGATCAGCCGTTTCTTCTCATCCAAAAGGCGGGAAAAGGTGATGTCTGCGCCCCGGAAGCGGCGGTAGATCTTGCTCATCTTCAGGTGATTGCGGCGGTTGCAGAACAGGCCGTTCACGGCGTTCAGGAAATCGTATCCCGTGGTACCCTCCACCGGCCAGGAAGAGGGAAGATCCTCGCCCAAGGCCAGTATCTTCTCCACGACCAGATAGGCTTGGGGAAAGCGGTCCCGCAGACGTCTGAGGTATGAGAGAGGATCGTACAGCCCGTCCACATGATCGACCCGAAGGCCGAGCTCGTCGAACCGCCCGGCCAGGTCGAAGAGCAGCGAGTGGGTGTAGCGGAAAACCTTCTCATCTTCAACGCGCAGTGTGATCAACTCGTTGAGGTTGAAAAACCTCCGGTAGTTCAACTCCTCGGTTCCAACCTTCCAGAACGAGAGGCGGAAGTACTGCTCTTTGAGAAGAGAATCCAGGGCATCGAAGCTCTCGGAGTCGCCGGGAGTGCCGTTGAAGGTGCGAATGTTCCGGTCTATGAAGTCGCGGATCGACTCACTGCCCTCATACAGCTCCCAAAGCATCGCCTTGGCAAATGCGATCTGGTCGTAGCGCTCCCTGCCCAGGTCTTTTCGGGAGGCCGAGGGAAGGTGGCGCAGCGCATAAAGCAGTCCCAGGTACTTGATGGTCTCCGGGTGCGCTTTCCCCAGCAGCTTCATCAATTCCCGCTGCCTCAGAGAGAGGATTCGGACGTAGGAGTCCAAACGCAGGGGCAGCCGCAGCTGATAGTAGCGCAGGTGAAAACCTTCCCGGTCGTAGTCTAGGCGGATCTCCCCGCGCTCCAGGCAGTTGCCGTAGAACGATCCGAGAAATGGCGCCAGCAGCCGACCCCGCATGGATTCCACCGGATGGTCCCACTGGATGTCGAAGAAATCGAAGAAGCGGGAGTCCGGGCCGTTTTCCAGCACATCGACCAGTATGCGGTTCTCTCCGCTAAAGGCCATGTGGTTGGGCACGATGTCCTGAAGCAGCTCCAAGCCCAGAGCTCGCAGATCCTGGAGCAGGAGGTCAAACTGCTCCTTGCCCCCTAGCTCGGGGTTCAACTCGGTGGGGTCCACCACGTCATACCCGTGGGTGCTGCCTGTGCGGGCCTTCAGTATCGGGGAGAGGTAGACGGTGGTGACGCCCAGCCTTTTCAGGTACGGGAGGACGGGCCGCAGCTCCCCAAAACCGAAGTCCGGGCTCAGCTGGATTCTGTAGGTGGACAGGGGCATCAGAAACCGACCTTCACCGTAAGCAGCTCCCCCAATCTCTGGAAAGCCTCGAGCCACCGGCCAGCCTCCGCTCCACCCCGCCGGGCAAGCTCCCGCATCTCGGCGACCAGGGCCGATCCGATCTTGAAGTAGCTGTTCTGGGCTCTCCACAAGTTGAGGGTTAGTCCGACCGTGGACAGCACCTCCAGCATCCGGCAGATCCGCTCCAGCAGCTCGACGTCCCGCGGCCGGTGCGAAAGAGCCTCCAGATCGGCGGCCACGCGCCGGGAAGCAGCCAGGGCCAGGGAAGCCCTTTCGATCTGGGCGGGCCAGCGGGCGAACTCCTCGCAGGAGCGCTGCAGGGCTTCTATGTCCGGCGGGTCCGCCTCCACGAACTCCCGCAGCTCCCTGTTGAGCACGAACTCCAACGGAGTGGTCAGAGCTTTGGGGATGGGGATTCCCAGATCGCTCATGCCGAGCATCAGCGCCGCGTTTTCCTCGTAGATGCGCCGATAGTGCTGCCGGATCTCCCTAAGGGTCGGTTCCAGGATGGTCCGGAAGAACTCGCGCTGTTCGTCCCGGAACAGATGGGTCAGGGAGTAGTTGTGCGACCCGAAGCGCTCGTCCATGAGGCGAAAGACCTCGGCGATGTCGGTGTTTTTGAACGCTTCGTTGATCTCGGTCATCAGGTGCCCGTACTCCTCTATGCCGCCGAACTCCCGTACGCCCCCGTTGATCAGATGTCCCCCCAGGTGCAGAACGGCGAAGCTGATGCGCTTTTGTTCCCACGTCACGGTGGAGCTGAGATCCACCCTGCCGGTCACCAGGCTCATGCGGCCGACCTCGATCTTCTGTCTCTCTATGTTGACCGCACGATAGCAGAACAGGTCGGTGGATTCCGGGTACTCCTCCAGCAGGGAACTTACCGCGAAGTGAGCGCCGACGCGCAGCAGATCGATCCGCGCGGGTCTGACCAGTGCCTCGTAGACGCGGGCTCCGTTCCCGTACCGGGGAAGATTGCTAGGGGCTTCCTCGAGATTCGACCGGAATGCCCGGCTGAGCTCCACGTCGAAAAGGTCTTCCGCCAGCTGTATCGCCCGGTCGGCATACTGCATGATCTGGGTCGTCTCTATACCGGAGATCTCGTCGAAGAACCAGCCGCAGCTGGTGTACATGAGCATGGCGTTGCGCTGCTGTTCCAGAAGCTTCAGGGCCTGTACCGCCTCGGAATCCGATATCGCGCCCCGATTCTCTCCGGCGTGCTCGGACAGGTAGCGGCGAATCCTGTCGGCGCCGCGATCCAGCAGGACCTCTATGTATTCATCCCGGGCTTTCCACGGGTCTTTGAAAAACCGTGAAGCTTCCTCTTGGAAGAGGGGGATGCAGGCGTCGCGAATTGCATCCAGGGCGCCCCGCAGGGGCCCGCGCCAGTTCTGCTGCCAGTCGGGATGCATCCCGGAACTGCAGCCGCAGTTGCCTCGCCAGCGCTCCACGCCGTGCGCGCAGCTCCAGGAGGAATCGTCGAAGATCTGCACTTCCTGAGTCGGAGGATTCTTCTCCAGATATTCGCCGTACACCGTCGTTTTTGCCAGTCCGTTGGACTCGAGGTGATAGAGGCAGTAGCACAGGGCCATGTCTCCGAAGGGTTTGTGATGCCCGTAGGTTTCTCCGTCCGTGGCCACATGGACCAGCTGGTCGGCGGGGCGATCGTCGAAGGCGGAAACCAGGCGGCCCGCGAAGGTTTCACCGCTGTTCAGAAGCGGGCCGAACCCGATCTCCCGGGAGATCGGCCCGTCGTAGAAAAACAGGCTGATCCGGCGCCCCGAGGGAAGCCGGCAGAGATAGGGCATTTTGGGATCGATCCGTCCCGCGCTCACATCCTGCCACTCAGCCTCCCCACCTGCGTTCAGAGGACGCACCCTGGACGCTTGGGTGGGCGCCAGAATGGTAAAGTCGATTCCCTGATCGGCCAGAATTTCCAGGGTTTCGGTGTCTACGGCGGTTTCCGGCAGCCACATCCCCTCCGGCCGGCGCCGGAAACGGTGCTCGAAGTCCCGGATTCCCCACCGCACCTGGGTGCGCCGGTCTCTGGCGTTGGCCAGGGGCATGATCATGTGGTTGTACACCTGCGCCAGCGCCGGTCCGTGGCCGGAGAAACGTTCGGCTCCTGCGCGGTCGGCCTGAAGGATCGATTGATAGAGGTCCGGGCGATTCGCTTCCAGCCACGAAAACAGGGTCGGACCGATGTTGAAGGAGATCCCCGAGTAATTGTTGACGATGTTGATGATCTGCCGCTCCTCGTCCAAGATCCGGCTTGCCGTATTGGGACCGTAAGCCTCCGCTGTGATGCGCTCGTTCCAGTCGTGATATGGAAAGGCGGAGTCCTGAAGCTCAATCGTTTCCAGCCATGGGTTCTCCCTAGGGGGCTGGTAGAAATGTCCGTGAATGCACACGTATCGGTTCATTGGGTCTCCTTCCCGGTGCAGGCGTACACCAGGACACCGTAGGCGGGAAGTTCGATATGCGAGCCGTGGTTCAGAGATGCGGTCTGTCCCCGGTGTGCCGCGTCCGCGGCCTCGAGCCCGCCAGCCTCCGGCGGGCTCCGGTCCTCCGCGGCGGAGTCGAATATTTTGTGCACCCGGCAGCGGGCGGTTCGGCGCAGGAGTTGCTGTGCTTTCAGTGTTCGCCGCGCGGCTGAAAAGTTGAAGAGGCAGAGGAAGGAGAGGGAGGGATGGGTGTATCGGATGAACAGTATAGGCTGCTCTCCGATGCCGGAGACCTTGATCTCCGGCGGTGGCTGAGCATCGAAGATTCGCCGGCGCAGGCGGATGAGCCTGGCGTGGAGCTCCAGCAGAATCCGCTGCCGACCCGTTCTGCCCGCGGAGCACAGCGTCGAGCGCTGGAAGACCGCCGGGTCCTGGGGGTCGGGAACCTGCCCGGTCCATCCGAAGCTGTGAAACTCCTCCCGGCGTCCCCGGCGCACCGCTTCCACCAGATCGGGATCGCCGTGGCTGACGAAGTACTGAAACGGCGCGGACTCGCCGTACTCCTGTCCCATGAACAGCAGGGGCAGGTTGGGACCCAGGAGAAGAAGCGCGGCGGCGAGCTTGTAGGTGTCGGGGGAAACCAGAGCCCCCAGACGCTCTCCCAGCATGCGGTTGCCCACCTGATCATGGTTCTGGATGCACACCACCAGCCGATCGGGGGACTGATCCCTGCTGGAGCTGCCGTGGCGGCGCTTGCGGTATTCGGAGTAGCGCCAATCGTACACGAAACCATCCCGGACCGCCTTGACGATATCCTCGAAGTTGCCAAAATCGCGGTAGTAGCCGTCCTGCTCTCCGCTCAGATAGGCATGCAGGGCGTGGTGGAAGTCGTCGGACCACTGGGCGCGAAGGCCGAAGCCCCCCTGGGCCGGATCGTCGATCAGGCGCACGTCGTTGAGGTCGCTCTCGGCGATAAGGTAAAGAGGACGGCCAAGCTCATGCGACCAGCGGCGGGTGGCATCGGCCAGCTCCCTCAGAAACGGATAGGCACTGGAATCGTAGATGGCGTGCACCGCGTCCAGGCGCAGGGCATCTACGTGGTAGCGGCTGAACCAGTGACGGGCGTTTTCCAGAAAGTAGCGGCGGACCTCGTCGCTGTAGGGGCCGTCGAAGTTCACAGCCTCACCCCACGGGGTGGTGTAGGTGCCGGTGAAGTAGGGGCCGAAATCCCGCAGGTAGTTTCCCTCCGGCCCCAGGTGGTTGTAGACGACGTCGAGAACCACGGCGATGCCCCGGCCGTGGCAGGCGTCGATCAGCCCCTTCAGCTGATCCGGCCCGCCGTAGGAGTGCTGCACGGAAAACGGGTAGACCCCGTCATATCCCCAGTTGCGCTCGCCCGGGAAGGCCGCCACGGGCATCAGCTCGAGGGCATTTATCCCGAGCTCCACCAGCATGTCCAGCCGCGACACGACCCCGGCGAAGGTGCGTTGGGGCGAGTAGGTGCCCACGTGCAGCTCGTAGAACACGAGCCGTTCGAAAGCGGGAGCCCGGAAGTCCCGGTCCGTCCAGGGGAAGGCGCGGTGATCGATCACTGC
>Ga0315553_10001013_pt1 | contig 24009 bp, 16 predicted proteins | sample SalMarSW160140MG_FD_203099 | JGI IMG/M metagenome (GOLD analysis project Ga0315553, IMG submission 203099) | Salt marsh sediment microbial communities from the Plum Island Ecosystem LTER, Massachusetts, United States - Salt Marsh Sediment SW1601-40 ... | reverse complement strand
GCAGCTCGACATCGACGGCGTCATCCTGACGATGCTCGACGGCGACGCGCGGGGCGGCGCCGCACTGTCGATCCGCGCGGTCACCGGATGCCCCATCAAGTTCGTCGGCGTGGGCGAGAAGATCGACACCCTCGAGGAGTTCCATCCCGACCGGATGGCCGGGCGAATCCTTGGGATGGGCGACGTGGTCTCCCTGGTCGAGAAGGCGCAGGAGACCATGGACAAGGAACGCGCCATCAAGTTCCAGAAGAAGCTTCAGAAGGCGACGTTCACCCTGGACGACATGCTTGAGCAGTTTCAGCAGCTCAAGCGCATGGGCCCCCTGCCCGACCTGCTCGCCAAGATCCCAGGCCTCAGCGGCGCGCTGGGCGGCCAGGAGCTCGACGAGTCGGAGTTCACGCACATCGAGGCAATTATCCAGTCGATGACGCTCGAAGAACGAATGCGGCCGGAGATCATTGACGGGAGGCGGCGCCTTCGGATATCATCTGGCAGCGGCACCACCGTGCAGGACGTGAATTCGCTGCTCAAGGAATTCAAGTTCATGAAGAAGAAGATCAAACAGGGAATGCGAGGCCGGGGAGGCGGCTTCACGGGGCTGGGCTTCCCCATGCGATAACTAAGGAGGACACGATTTGGCTACACGCATCAGGCTGAAGAGGATGGGCGCCCCGAAGAAACCGTTCTTCCGGATCGATGTGTTTCACAGCCGCGCGCCGCGCGACGGCAAGAGCCTCGAAACCGTAGGGACCTACAATCCGCTGGCCGAAGAGGAGCCGGACAAGGTGGTCCTCAAACGGGACCGCGTCATCTTCTGGCTCGACCGTGGCGCGAAACCAACGGAAACGGTCGCCAGCATCCTGAGGAAGAACGGCATCCACGTGTGATTCCGGCCCCGGCCGGGCTCTGAACGAGGACCCAGTTGATGCTGCGCATCGACATCATCACCATACTTCCCGACGTGTTCGAGCCCTATCTGTCGGAGGGCATGCTTCGGATCGCGCGGGAGAAAGGCCTGCTGGAGGTCCACGTCCACAACCTGAGAGATTACGCATCTGACAAGCACAAGAGCGTGGATGATCGCCCGTACGGCGGCGGGCCCGGGATGGTAATGATGCCCGCTCCGATCTTCGCAGCCGTAGAGGACATCGAAGGCAAGGCGGACGTCAGACCACGGCTCTTGCTCATGACGCCCCAGGGCCGAACGTTCGACCAGCAGGTGGCGGCCGAACTCTCACGCGAGCAGCGGCTGATGCTCATCTCGGGCCGCTACGAAGGATTCGACGAACGCGTCCGGATCGGGCTCGGCGCGGAGGAGATCTCCATCGGGGATTACGTCCTCACCGGCGGCGAACTCCCCGCGATGGTGATTATGGACGCGGTGGCACGCCTCCTGCCGGGCGTGCTCGGACACCACGACTCGGCGAAGTTCGATTCATTCTCGGTCAACGGGCGCCTCGACTACCCGCAATACACCCGCCCCGCCGAGCTCCGCGGAATGAAAGCCCCTGACGTTCTGCTGAGCGGCAACCATCAGGCCATCGCCGACTGGCGCCGCGAGCAAAGCCTGAACAGGACAAGAGAACGCCGACCTGATATACTACTTCGCAACCCCATTGCGGACAACACAAGGAGCTGACGACCATGAAGCTGATCGACGACATCGAAAAGGAACAGATGAAGAAGGAGATCCCGGCGTTTAGCGTCGGGGACACGGTGGAAGTGCGCGTCCAAATCAAGGAAGGCGAGCGCGAGCGAATTCACGCCTTCACCGGCATCGTGATATCGCGCAGGGGGCGGGCGGCGCACGAGATGTTCATCGTCCGGCGCATCGTCGCCGGCGAAGGCGTGGAGCGGACGTTTCCCGTGCATTCCCCGGCGGTCGTCGGGGTCAAGGTGGTCCGCCGCGGCGCGGTTCGCCGGGCGAAGCTTCACTACCTGCGAAAGCGCGTGGGCAAGGCGGCGCGGGTGAAGGAACGGCGCCCCACCAAGTCGCGGTCCGCGAAGTGACACGGTGACAGCACGCCGAGACTCCAAAGCGCTGGGCGATGCCGCCGAACGCACCGCCGCCAAGTTCCTCAAGAAGCACGGCTACATCCTCCTGGCGCGAAACTTCTCGACAAGGGCCGGTGAGATTGATATCATAGCCGCCGACGGCGAGACGATCTGCTTCGTCGAGGTCAGGTCGCGCGGCAGCAGCGATTCCGTGCCACCGCACGCCACGGTGGGCCGCAGGAAGCAGGCCCGGCTGCGCGCCGCCGCATCCAACTACCTCGCCGTGAAGCGGCTGCACAACAGGTTGTGCCGGTTTGACGTCGTCTCGCTCGTACAGGCTCCCGACACGAGATCCGGCTGGAACATCGAACTGCTGCGTAACGCCTTTTGACGGAGGCCCGTCCGGCCAATGAATGCCGAGCCAGTCATTGAGACCCACGACCTGACCAAGGTCTACTCCGGCTTCATGAAGCCGGACGTGCTGGCGCTCGACCGGCTGACCATGCAGGTTGGCCGGGGCGAGGTGTTCGGCCTGCTCGGCCCCAACGGGTCCGGAAAAACCACCACCACCAAGCTCCTGCTCGGGCTGATCTTCCCGACGGCCGGCTCGGCCACCGTGCTGGGGGCTCCCGCCGGCGATATTGCGGCCAAGGCGAGGATCGGGTTCCTGCCCGAAGAGTCTTATCTGTACCGCTTTCTCAACGCGGAGGAGACGCTCGACTTCTACGGCCGGATCTTCAGCATTCCGCGCGAGAAACGCCGCCGCCGGGTGGGCGAACTGATCGACTTGGTCGGCCTTCAGCACGCAAGAAAACGGGCCCTCCGCGGATACTCGAAAGGCATGTCGCGGCGCATCGGCATCGCACAGGCGCTGATCAACGACCCGGAATTGATCTTCCTGGACGAGCCGACCTCCGGGCTGGACCCCATCGGCCGCCAGGAGGTCAAGGAGCTCATCCTGCGCCTCAAGGGCCTTGGCAAGACCGTGATGTTGTGCACCCACCTGCTCCCGGACGTGCAGGACGTGTGCGACCGCGTCGCCATCCTGAACAACGGCCGCCTTTGCGAGCAGGGCTCACTGGACGAACTCCTGATGCTCAAAGAGAGAACCGAGTTGACCGTGGACGGCTTGACGGAGAAACAGCAGGAACGGCTCAGGAAGCTCCTGACCGACATGGGGCATGACGAGGTCAGAATGATCCATCCTTACGACACGCTCAGCTCGCTCTTCATGAGAATCATCGAGAGCGAACGGCAACGTGTCGAAACCGCCAAACAGCAGCCGGAACATGTCTCAAAGCAGTAAGCTCAGAGCGTCGAACCGGCTGATCTCAGATGTCCGCCTTTCGCTGCGTCGCGCCGCCTCGCACAAGGGCGTCCAGCGCATCGCCGCGCTCACCACGCTCACCATCCGCGAAGCCCTGCGCAGCCGCGTGCTCCTGGGCATGACCCTCCTGATGTGCCTGTTCGGGGCGGCGTCGCTGTTCTGGCCGGCCGATCTGGACCGGGAGCGCGTGATCCTGGTCCAGCGCCTCTGCTACCTGACGCTCACGTTCTTCGGGGTCATCGCGGCCGCATTCCTGGGCGGCTCGGCGCTGCCAAGAGAGATCTCCAGCAAGCGCATCTACTCCGTTGCCACCAAGCCCGTCAGCCGGCTAGAAATGCTGCTGGGAAAATCCCTCGGCCTCATCGGAGTGATGTGCCTCTTCCTGATCCTGGGCGGGATGGTGACATTCATCGTCACCCACATAGCCAGCGCCCGCAAGACATATCAGGGCGGCTCCTACACCCTCGAAGTGATCGCTCCGTCGGCCCAGATTCGCCCTGATGACGAAGGCAAGCCGGTCCCCGTGGAGAAGGGCGAAACGCTGGCCGCCGATGGGGAGCGCGGACACAGCTACGACGTAACGATCGCCCGGCGGGACACCACCATTGTGGGCACCATTCCGAAGGCCGCCGTGAAACTGCACGAACGCTCGCTCAAGCTCCAGCGGGTCGCCGGCGCGGAAGAAGTGTCCTCCCGTTGCACCGGCAGGAGTGTGGTCTCCCGCAACGAACTGCTTCTGACAGCAACCGAGGTGGCCCGGAACGACGTGTGGTGGTTCGACGTGGCCGAACTGGACCTGCCCCGGAGCGGCCGGGACACCGACGTCCGGCTGCGCTTCTGGGGACTGCGCCACGAACCCATCCGCGGCAACCGAGCGCAGCGCGAGAGGCCGCACGTCGAATTCCTGTTCCAAGACCCGGCCACGCAGGAGGAGGTTCGCAAAGAAATCGATTTCTCGCTGCAAGAACCCAAAACCCCGTCCCTGTCGGGGAGTTCGCGGCCAGCCGACCAGTACGAAGCCGTGTTCACCCTGCCTCACAGCCTGTTTGCGGGCGGGAAGTTCACCGCCAGGATCGTGGACTACACCCCGAAGTACCCGGCGAGAGGCCGGATCTTCTACAGCCGGACCAAGTCGCCGACCTGGCGCATCAGCCGGTTCGACACCGGCGGACTCCCCCGCGGGGCCCAGACCATCCAGATCCGGTTTCTCGTCCACTACACCAAGGGACTCGACCTCATCGACCACACCCAGGTAACCGCCGAGATCCGAAACCCGGCAACGGGCAAATCGCAGCAGTTCCCCCTGCATCTCCGCGACCGGACCACCTCGTACCTCCATTTCCCGCGCCACCTCGTCGACGCACGTCAGGGGGTCGAACTGACCATCAGCGGCCTCCGCCGGTACCATTCGATCGGCCACTACAGCAAAGAGAGCCCGGTGTACCTGCTCCTCGCCCCAGGCTCGTTCTGGGCCAGCACCGCCCGCTCGCTGTTCCTCATCCTGCTGTACCTCAGCCTGTTCACGGTACTGGCGGTCGCCGCCTCGACGTTCCTCTCGCCGCCGGTCGCAATCCTGCTGACTCTGACGGTTGTCCTTGCGGGCCTGGTCAAGGACTTTCTGCTCCAGACCCGCACCCCTGCCGAACTGGAAAGCCCCGCCCTGCTCGCCCGGCAAATGGGGACCGTGCTGGAGCAACTGGGCGTGTGGGTGAAGTACTTCCTCATCAAGCTGTTGACCCTCCTGGGGCCGGGATTCGAGCCGTTCAGCTCCACGGCCTTCGTCAGGCGGGGCTGGGCGGTCCCGTGGTCGGCGGTCTACGGCGCGACGTTCTACGCGCTGCTGTACATGCTGGTGTGCTTCTCGTTCGGATTCCTGTTGTTCAGGTCGAGGGAGTTCGAATGACCCGAGCCTCGAAGCACTGGTTGGCGATCGTGATCCTCGCCCTGGTCTGCCTGGTCCCCCGCTACGGCGTGCTGGCGCTGTTGCAGGGCGAGATCGACCGCTCGCGGGCCGGCCTGCTCGACAGCCCCAACGTGACCCCCGAGCAGCGGCTGGTCGAGCTGGGCACCACTGTAATGCTGGGGAGCTTCCGGACCGCCCTCGTATCGTTTCTGTGGTACCGCGCCGATCAACTGAAGCAGCAGCGCGAACACATCGAGTTGGAAGGCGTCATCCGGTTCATTGCCAAGGTGCAGCCCACCGACATCGAGGCCTATTGCTTCCAGGTATGGAACATGGGCTACAACGTCCAGTATGATGCGAGTAACGTGGTCGAGGCGTGGAAATGGATCAAGCGGGCCATCGACTTCGGCAAGGAGGGCGTCGACCGCAACCCAAACCATCCCAAGATCTGGCGCCTCTACTTCGAGTTGGGCCAGATGTACTTCCACCGCTGCGCCACGGCCGTGGGCGCCCGAACGGCCTATTTCAGGAAGAAGGTTGAGGAAGAAGAAGGCCGGAGCCCATTTGATGTGGCTGCGTATTGGTTCGAAAGGGCCTGGAAAGCCGGCATTCGCCCGGACGCCAGGAGGCCGAACGTCCACTGGCTCGCCATGTGGGCGCACACGTACGCTCGCATGGCAATGGAGGCAGAAGAGGCCGGCGACGTGGACGAAATGATCCGCGACCGCAACCGGGCGATCGAGATTCACGAACTCATCATGAACTACGCGGTGGACGGCAAGAAGAGATTCCCCGAATACGAGAAGGCCGGCAAAGACGCCGTGGCGAGACTCCGCCGGTTCATCGACCTCCATCAGGCCCGAAGGCAGGCCGATCAGTTCCAGGCGGAGGGCAGGCTGGACGACGAGCGCCGCCTCCGCGTCCGCGTCGCACGAGAATGGCGCAACACCATCGAGAAGGATCCGACCGGCCGGGAGGCGGGACGGAACGTCGGCCGTGCCGCCGATGAGCTGGAATCCCTCCTCGCCCGCGTGAGTGACACGAAGACCCAGGGCCAGCTCAGATACGAGATCCTGGAGACGCGTTACAGCGCCGCCCACCCGCAGCGAAGGTCCAAAGAAGCCGTCGATAAGCTCGAAGCCGCCGTAGCGGCCCAGGACCAGCGGCTTGCAGCGATGCGGAGCCCGCAGCAGCTTGTCCGAAGCAAGGGGAACGTCCGGCGGAACGCGCGCATCTGGCACCGCATCGTGTCCAACCTGTCGAGCGACCGGAACCGCGCGCAGAAGGCGCTCGAAGCTCTTACCCGCTACGACTCTATCCTGGGGCTGCTGGCGCCCGACGAACGAAGGACAGCAGGCAAAGAGCTCTGGGAGTACTGGCTCGCCCTCATCAACCTGACCGACATCGACGCGCCACTGGCCAGGCGGCGCGTGACCGAAGTGGCGACCGCGGCGGAGAAGGACCTGCTGCTGCGGTGCCAGGCCGTCGTGGGATTGTTCAACGAATTGGGGCCGCTCCCGCCAGGCGTCAAGCCCTCGGCGAAGCAGGCTCGGATCCTCTCGCAAGTCTTCGGCCACACCACCGTGGCGCACGGCTCGGCAGACACGGCCGTCCCTTCCTGGGCGGCGCTCCTCAGGAAGGAGGAGTTCTACCGGACCGCCGCTCAGATGGCGGAACAACACCTGCGGGCGATTGCAGAGGCCCTCGAAACGGTGGTAGACGCCGCGGAACACACGTTCGGAGAAGTGGACGAAGTTCGAGAGAAGTGGGACCCGCGCGGTTTCGGGCCTCGGGCCCGCGGGATCTGGCGGCTCCTGCACGAGTACAACCCGCGCAATCTCCTGTACAAGGAGAAATCGCGTCGGCCCGTCAGAAAGAGGCGCCCCCGTCCCCGCGCACACGAACATTAGGAAAGCTCATGACGCTCGCTTATGTCGGACCAGTCTGGTCGCCCCCCCGCTTGTAGAGGAGGAACACCGAGGATGATCACACGGAAACGCTTGGCAATCATGCTGGTGTGTTTGTGCGTTTGCATGTTCGCGGCCGCGGCCTTCGCCTCGGACGCCACCGCGCCTCCGGCAGAAGGCCAGGCCGGACCCGTCGGACAGGCCCGGGCATGGCTGCTGTGGGCGCTCGCCCCCATTGGAGCGGCTCTCTCGCTGTATTTCGCGTTCACCTTCTACAAGTACATCATGCGGCAAGACGAAGGCACGGACACCATGCGCGAGATCGCCTCCCACGTCCGCGACGGTGCCAACGCATACCTCAGTCAGCAATACAAAGTGGTCGGCATCGTCGTCGCCGTCCTCTTCGTCATCTTCCTCGGCATGGCGTTCCTGCTGGACACCCAGAGCCGGTGGATGCCGTTTGCGTTCCTCGCCGGCGCCATCTTCTCGGGCCTGTGCGGGTTCCTTGGAATGCGCACGGCCACCCGAGCCAGCGCCCGAACCGCCAACGCCGCACGGACCAGCCTGAACGGCGCTCTGCAAGTCTCCTTCCGCGCCGGTTCCGTCATGGGCCTCGTGGTTGTGGGGTTCGCCCTGCTCAACATCTCCGCCTGGTTCCTGCTTCTCTATCTCATCGGCGTCAATTCGATGGGCATGACCCTCAGCGCGATGGCCGTCGCTCTTCTCTCGTCCGGCATGGGCGCCAGCACCCAGGCCCTCTTCGCCCGCGTGGGCGGCGGGATCTTCACGAAGGCCGCCGACGTCGGCGCCGACCTCGTCGGCAAAGTGGAGGCCGGTATCCCCGAAGACGATCCGCGGAATCCCGCGACCATCGCGGACAATGTCGGCGACAACGTGGGCGACGTCGCCGGGATGGGAGCCGATCTGTTCGAGTCGTACGCCAACTCGATCCTCGCCGCGGGGGTCCTGGGTGTCGCGGCGGCGGCGGCGCTGTTCGGCAGCAGCGGCATGGGCAACACGATCGCGTTCCGGCTTCTGGTGCTGCCGATGGTGCTCGCCGGCATCGGCTGCATCGCGTCTATCGTCGGGATCCACGCCGTCCGGACCCACGAGGACGCGACGCAGAAGACGCTCCTGAGGGCCCTCATGCGGGGCGAAATCGTCAGCGCCGTCCTCTTCGCCATCGGCTCGGGAGTGGCGACCTGGCTGATGTTCGCCGACATCTCGGAGCTGGCCTTCAAGCCGCTGGGCATTTGGATGTCGGTCCTGACCGGACTGCTGGCGGGCGTGATCATTGGCAAGGCCACCGAGTACTATACCTCCGCGGATTACGGGCCGACGCGGAGGCTGGCCGAGGAGTCCAAGACCGGCCCCGCCACCGTGATCATCGGCGGACTCGCCGGCGGCATGCTCTCGACCTGGCTTCCGGTCCTCACCGTCGTCGTCGCGATCATCGCCAGCTTCGGCTTCGCCGGCGGGTTCGGTGAAATCACCATCGGGCTGTACGGCATCGGCATCGCCGCCGTCGGAATGCTCTCGACGCTGGGAATGATGCTTTCGACCGACGCCTACGGGCCGATCGCGGACAACGCCGGCGGGAACGCCGAGATGTCCGGCCTCGGGCCCGAGGTACGCGAGCGGACCGACGCACTCGACTCCCTCGGCAATACCACGGCCGCCACCGGCAAGGGCTTTGCGATCGGCTCGGCGGCGCTCACCGCGCTCGCGCTGATCGCGGCGCTGATGGAAGGAATCCGCGAGCCGCTCAAGAAGCTGCCCGAGGCCCTCGTGCCGGCCGGCCTCGACCCGGAGACCGCCTCGTTGACCGAGCTCGTTCACGCGTTCAACATCACGCTGATGAATCCGCGCGTCCTGGCGGGCATGTTCATCGGCGCGATGCTCACGTTCCTGTTCTGCTCGTTCACGATGAAGGCAGTCGGCCGCGCCGCAGCGTCGATGGTCGAGGAGGTCCGCCGCCAGTTCCGCGAGTTCGGAATCCTCGAGGGCAAGGGCCAACCGGACTACGCGGCGTGCGTGGCCATCAGCACCAAGGGCGCCCAGCGGGCGATGATGTTCCCCTCCCTGCTCGCCATCGTGGCCCCGGTGCTCACCGGTCTGATCCTCGGCGTGGCCGGCCTGACCGGCATGCTGGCGAGCGCCCTCGCCACCGGCTTCGTGCTCGCCGTCATGATGGCAAACGCCGGCGGCGCGTGGGACAACGCCAAGAAGTACATCGAGACCGGCGCGCTGGGCGGCAAAGGCTCCGATTGCCACAAGGCGGCCGTGGTGGGCGATACCGTGGGCGATCCGTTCAAGGACACGTCCGGCCCGTCGCTCAACATCCTCCTCAAGCTGATGTCGATGGTGGCGGTGGTGTTCGCCGGCGTCATCGTCAAGTACGCCCCCGTGATCGCCGGATGGCTGGGGATGTAACGCGGCCCAGGAAGGGAAACCGGGGACAGATAACCTTCTTTCGCCGGACAACGGACAAGCATTGCGCGGAACGGGTTGGCCCGGCGAAAAAAGTTATCTGTCCCCGCTTTCCAAACTGATGTCCCACCTGAGACATTTGCGCCAGGTCCCCCCCGCGAAGGTTTCCGGTGTGATGCGGTCCTCGTGTGGTGCTCGTGTCACAATAGCTCGGCCAGGTTGCGCTCCAGGGCCTCCGCCTGGGCCTCGAGGTCCGCCGCCTTGGACCGCTCGCGCTCCACTACCTCGGCGGGAGCCTTCGTGGTGAACGACTCGTTGCCCAGTTTCCGCCGGACCCCGTCCAGCTTGCTGCGGACCTCCCCCAGCTTCTTCTCGAGCCGCGAACGCTCCGCTCCGAGGTCGATCAGGCCCTCGAGCGGGACGAACACCTCGGTGCGCCCGACGACCTCGGCGGCCGAATGCTTCGGCTTCGGGATGGACTCGGCGACGGATAGCTTCGAGATGTTCCCCAGATGCTCGACGAACGAGCGGTTGGCCTCGATTGCGTCCCTCGTCGCGGCCTCCGTGCTCGCCACGAGCACTTCCAGCGGGTCGCGCGCGTTGATGCCGGCCTTGCTGCGGATGTTGCGCACGGCGCGGATGATGCTCTGAACGCTCTCCATGTCGGACTCGAGCTTCGGTGCGTCCAGCTCGGGCCGGACCTGCGGCCAGTGGGCCACGATGATGTTTTCGGGCAGTTCGGCGCCCTCCCCCACGCCTCTCGCGGGGACCGCCTCGCCCAGGTGCTGCCAAAGCTCCTCGGTCACGAAGGGCATGAACGGGTGCAGCAGCCGTAGAATCGAGTCCAGCACAAGCGCAAGGACGGCCCTGGCCTGGCCGCCGGACTCGGCGCCCGCGAGCCGCGGCTTGACGATCTCCAGGTACCAATCGCAGAAGTCGTGCCAGGCGAAGTCATAGACCGCGTGCGCCGCGTCATTGAACCGAAACGCTCGGAGTCCTTCGCTCACCGCCCGGACCGCGCGGTTCCGGCGGCTGAGTATCCACCGGTCCTCGAACTCGAGCTGATCCGCCGCCACGCACGGGGCGCCGCCTTCGAGGTTCATCAGGGCGAATCGTGCGGCGTTCCAGAGCTTGTTGGCGAAGTTCCGCCCGATGTCAAACTTCTGGCTTGTGTTTACCGTCCGTCCGTCTGCGAGCGTCACGTGTTCGACCGGCATCCGCACGTCTTGGGTCTGCGTGGTCATGTTGAGCAGCGTGAAGCGCATCGCGTCGGCGCCGTGGCTGTCGATGATGTCGAGCGGGTCGATGCCGTTGCCGAGACTCTTCGACATCTTCCGCCCCTCGCCGTCCTGGATCATCGCGTGGATAAAGACGTCGGGGAACGGAATGTCTCCGACGCAGTACTGGCCCATCATCACCATTCGGCTGACCCAGAGCGTGATGATTTCCCGCGCCGTGCAGAGCAGGTCGCCCGGATAGAACGTATCGAGCATCGGCGAGTCGTCCGGCCAGCCCAGCGTGCTGAACGGCCACAACGCCGAACTGAACCAAGTATCCAGCACATCCGGATCGCGCTGGAAGCCCATTCCATCCAATTGCTTCTCTGCCTCAGTTGCTCCGGGCGGCGGGCATACGTACCAAGTGTCTTCATCGCGGCCGTCTTCGCGTCGTCTCTGTGCGAAGCACCTGACGCCCGCTAGCTTGACAGGCAGCAAGAACCGCGCCGAATCCTGTGACTTGGATGGGATATGCATGCCCCAGAGATTTCCCTCACCGCGCCACACCGGAATCCGGTGTCCCCACCAGAGCTGGCGGCTGATGGGCCAGTCGCGCAGGTTCTCGAGCCAGGTCTGGTACGTCTTGGCGTAGCGGTCGGGCGTGAACCGCAGGCGGCCGTCGAGCAGCGGCTTGAGCGCCAGGCCGGCCAGCGAATTCAGCGGCACATCGGTGCCGTCGATCAGCCCCTCGCCGAACGCCTGGGCCAAGTGCGGGATGGGCTTCTTGACCGCGATGTACCACTGGTCCGAGAGGTACGGCTCGATGGGCACGTGGCTGCGGTAACTGTAGCCGATCTCGTGGACGTAATCGCGGACGTCCTCGAGTAGGTCCTCGTTGCGGAACCATTCGACGATGGCGTCGCGCGCCTCGAAGCGGTCCATGCCGATGAGTTCAGGCCACTTGAGCCGGACTTCATCTGCGTCGTCCCAGCCGTGCTTGTCGCTGATCGTGCCGTCGGGCGCGAGCACGTTCACGATCGGTAGCTTGTGCCGCAGGCAGATCTCGTAGTCGTCCGGATCGTGCGCCGGGGTGACCTTGAGGAACCCGGTCGAGAACCGCGCCTTTTCGTCGTCGCTCTCGGGGTCCGGCAGCACGACGTGCTCGTCGGGGATGATGGGAATGAGCCGGCCCACAATGGGCAACCGCACCATCTTCCCAACCAGCGCTTCAGCTCTCGGGTCCTTCGGGTTCATTGCGACGGCGGTGTCGCCGAGCATCGTCTCGGGGCGGGTCGTTGCGACGGTGATGTATGTGATTGTCTCGCGGCCCGTGTCGCCCCCGCGTGTGTCGCCGGCCGTGTCGCGGGCATCTTGCCCGCGTGTGTCGCGGCCATCCTGGCCGCGGTCAACGTACTTGAACCCAACCCAAGGATAGTCGTGAAGTCCGCCCTTCTGAGGATTATCCAGGATGTAGTTGACCTGATTGACGAAGTCCTTCCCATCGCGAATCAGATGGTCGTAGTATTCCTCCATCCAGACGGTGCCACTACGGCCCAGGAGGCGGTTCAACTGCTTGGCGCTGAAGGATTTCCAGGAGTGGAGGATATCGGCCAGTTGATTGGCGCCGGTCGGACGAAGCGCGGCGTGCACGTGGTTGGGCATGATCGCCCATGCAATGAGGTCGTAGCGATCGCAGTCGAAATGCCTCATCACTGCCAGCACCGTTTCGGCGGCGCCGGGGGCTTCGAGCAGGCACTCGCCATGACGTGCGTCCAGGTAGCCGTCGATACGCGTGCAGAAGAGACGGTTCAGCTCGACGCGCTCGTCGTATCTGAGAGAGCGGCCTTGCTTCTCCGCTCGCTCGACAATCCTCTGTCGTTCGCGGCGCCACTCTTCGGCAACTGGCGCGGGGACGGAATCGGCCAGGCGGAACGTCACGGCATAAGTTGCGCCTGTTTGAGTCCAGTGGGGCAGGTAACGGCCCATGCGCTTGTCGATTGGGTTTTCCTGCGAGGGCGAGACGCCCTCGGGACACGCGGGCAAGATGCCCGCGTCACCATCCAGACACGCGGGCGCGATGCCCGCGACACAAGCGACCTCGACGGGTTCCTCGAGCGGGTATTGCATGTACCAGAAGTGCCCGCGGACTTCCTCGTGCTCGACCTCGTCGTCAGCGAGCACGGTCTGCGTCTCCGGGTCCCAGTTCACCAGGCGCTTGCCGCGATAAATGAGGCCGTCCTTGAAGAGGCGGAAGAACGTCTCTCGGACGGCTCTGGCGCAGACGTCGTCCATCGTGAATCGCTGCCGCGCCCAGTCACACGAGCAGCCCATCATCTTCAGTTGCTTCGTGATGGTGGCCTTGTACTCGTCTTTCCATTCCTGAATTCGCGCGACAAACGCCTCTCGCTCGAAGTCGGTGCGGCGCTTCCCTTCCTCGGCGAGGATCCTTTTCTCGACCACCGTCTGCGTGGCAATGCCGGCGTGATCGGTGCCGGGCATCCACAACGTGTTGCGACCGCGCATGCGGTGGAAACGGATCAGCGCGTCCTGCAGTGTGTTGTTGAGAGCGTGTCCGACGTGAAGTCGGTCGGTGACGTTGGGCGGCGGGATCATGATGCAGTACGGCGTCGTGGCGGGGTCGGTCTCTGCGTGGAAGTATCCCTTCTCCTCCCACATCCGGTAGATTCTGCCCTCGACGTCCGACGGGGAGTACCTTGGCGGGAGTTCGGTTGCCATTTCCACCTCGTTCATCCGGAGAGCAAAACGCGATCAGTTGTCGAGCATCAGTTCGGCGTTGAGCGCTGCAACCGCGCGCTCCACGTCGGCTTCGGGAACGATGACCGAGATCTTCACTTCGGACGTACCGATCATCTCGATGTTGATCCCTTCCCGAGCGAGCACGCCGAACACGGTCGATGCCGCGCCCGCGTGGCTGCGCAGGCCGACGCCACTGATCGACAGTTTGGCGATGTCGGTGCTGACCTGGGCAGGCTCGTCCGTCAGTCGGGGCGACATGGCGTCCACCACTTGCTTCGCCCGCGCCACGTCGTCCCGCTTGACCGTGACGCTGATCCCCGACGAACACGAGTTCTGGAGCACGATATCCAGGTTGATCTTGGCGTCTGCCAGCGCCCCGAGCAGCAGCCCCGCCTGCCCGGGCTCGTCGCGCAGGCCGGGGATCTTCAGTTCGGCCTGATCCCGGTCGAACTCGACGAGCTGGACGTGGAGGCCCTCCATCGTGTCCGACTCCGAGAGCTGCAGGCCGGTCGGGGTCTCGGCCAGTGGTTCGACTTCCGGCAGCTCATCCAGCCTGAACGCTTCGTGCACGGCCAGGAGCGCTCTTTCACCGTCGGCGCTGCTCACCACGACAGAGATGTTGATCTCCGACGTCGTGATCATTTCGATGTTGATGCCCCGCTTGCCCAGCGCCGCGCACAGCCGAGCCGCGACGCCCTTGCCGGCGATCATGCCTTTGCCGACGGCGGAGATGCGTGCGATCTCAGCTTCCGAGGAGACATCGTCCGCCCCCAGCTCGTCCTTCAGCCTTTCGCATGTCTGCAGCGCCTCCCGCAGGTCCGTGTCCTTGACCAGGAAGCTCATGACCGCCTTGCCTTGGATCGGGAAGCTCTGGACGATCATGTCGAGGTTGATGTTTCGGTCTCCGATCGCGCCCACGATCTTCGCGGCGACGCCCGGGGTGTCGGGGACTCCGGCGATGGTGATGCGAGACTCGTTCAGGCTCAGCGCCACGCCGCAGACCGGTACGTCCTCGAACCCGCACACGTCACCACACACGACCGTGCCGGGCGAATCGGTGAACGTCGACCGCACGCACAGGGGCACGCGGAACTTCTTCGCCACCTCGACCGACCGCGACTGGACGACCTTGGCGCCCACGCTGGCCAGCTCCAGAATCTCGTCGTGGCTGACTGCCTTGAGCTTGACGGCGTTTGGGACGACCCTGGGATCGGCGGTGTAGATGCCGTCGACGTCGGTGTAGATTTCGCAGAGGTCCGCTTTCAGCGCCGCGGCCAGCGCCACGGCGGTCAGGTCCGACGTGCCCCGCCCGAACGTGGTGATGTTCAGGTCGGGGTCAATCCCCTGGAAGCCGGCCACCACGACGATCTTCCCCTTGTCGAGCTCGCGCCGGATCGCCTCGGTCCTGACCTTTTGTATCCGCGCCTTGGTGTGGACGCTGTCGGTCAAGATCCCCACCTGGCCGCCGGTCAGCGAGATCGCCGGATGCCCCATGGCGTTCAGGGTCATGCACACCAGCGCGATGGACATCTGCTCGCCCGTCGCCAGCAGCACATCCAGCTCGCGGGGGGCCGGCTCGGGAGTGATGTCGCGCGCCAGCGCGATCAGCTCGTCGGTCATGCCCGCGCGTGCGGACACGGTGGCGACCACCTGGTGCCCCTGCTCCTTGGCGCGGATGATCTTGGCGGCGGCTTTCTTGATGCACTCGGCATCTGCAACCGAGGTGCCGCCGAACTTCTGCACGATGATTCCCAAGTCTTGGAGCCCCCAGAAGCAGTTACTCGGCGGATTCCAGGAACCGCTGCGCGTCCAGACCGGCCATGCAGCCCATTCCGGCGGCGGTCACCGCCTGCTGGTACCGGCTGTCCATCACATCGCCGGCTGCGAATACGCCCTCGACAGAGGTCAGGGCGCTCCGGCCGCTTGCGACCAGATAGCCTTTCGCATCCAGCTCGAGCTGGCCCCTGACCAGCTCTGTGTTCGGCGTGTGGCCCAGCGCCAGGAACACGCCGCCGCAGTCGACCTCCTTGACCTCGCCGGTCTTGACGTGCTTCACCTTCGCTCCCGTGACCGCGGTCTCCTTGTCGCCGATGATATCGACGAGGACGTGACTCCACAGGAAGTCGATCTTCGGGTTGTTCATCGCGCGGTCCTGCATGATTTTCGAGGCGCGCAGTTCGTCGCGGCGGTGAACGATGGTGACCCGGCCGGCAAAGCGGGTCAGGAAGGTAGCTTCCTCCATCGCGCTGTCGCCTCCGCCGATGACCAGGAGATACTTGTCGCGGAAGAACGGGCCGTCGCACGTGGCGCATACCGAGACGCCGCGGCCCATCAGCCTTTGTTCTGCTTCCAGGCCCAGCAGGTTGGGTCGAGCGCCGGTGGCGACGATGAGCGCGTGCGCCTTGTACTCCTCGCCGCCGGCTGTGATGGTGAAGGGCCGCTCGGACAGGTCCAGCGAGTCTGCGTCTTTCTGAACAAACTCCGCGCCGAACCGCTCCGCCTGATCCCGCATGGTCTGGATCAACTGCGGCCCCATGATGCCCTCGACAAAGCCCGGGTAGTTTTCGACCTCGGTGGTGATCATCAGTTGCCCGCCTGGCGACGCGCCCTCGAGGATGAGGGGTTCGAGTGCGTTCCGTGCCGTGTATAGCGCCGCGGTCAGCCCGGCACACCCGGCCCCGATGATGACGACCTTTCTTTCTGTCGCCATGGTTGCAGCCTCACTTGTTGGGGATTTCGAATACGGTCTTTGCCGAGCCCACGTTGCCGGATGAATCCTCCGCCTGAATCACCAGGGTGTGCTCGCCCGGCTCCAGTTTCTTCGTCGTCAGCTTCAGCTTCTCCGCCCGGGCGTCGAAGATCTGGTCAACCGGCAGCACGGGCAACCACGGTCCTGCGTCCACCGAGTACCGCGCGGAGGTGACGTTCGACCCGGCATCCTTCAGTTCGCTTTCAACCGAACACTTGCCGTCCCCCGCGTCAGTGCGGACGATCCGGACCACGGGCGGCGAGTTGTCCACCGTGACCGGATCGCTGACCAGCTCGTCGGTCAGCGTCCTGGGCGGCGGGTTGTCGGGGCGGTCGCTCGCCCTTACCTTCAACTCATAGACGCCGTCGGGCACGGCCTCCGTGTCCCACGCGTACGTCGCCTGAGCCAGCTTGTCCTTCAGCAGCTTCCAGTTCTTCTCGCCCTTGCCGCGGAAGAACAACTCGTACTCGAGCGAATCGCGGTTCGGGTCGGAAGCCTTCCAGGCTACGGTGACGGTCCCCGCGATACATCCGTCGGCCTGTCCGCGCGGAGGTGGCGGCGGCCCGGCAGGTTTCTTCTGGCTCTTCGGGCCGGATTTGACGATGGTGCTGACGTCTATCGAGTCGATCGACGGCGCATAATTCTGCACCAGATACGGTAAGTGGACGGCGCGGATGTGAGGAGTGAGTTTGCCATCCCGGCTCGACAACGTCAGGCGATACTGTATGAGCCTCGCCGGCGGGCTCACAATCCGCACGCCGGCTCCGACCTCCTGCGGCTTGGTCCAGTCGCTCCAGGTCTTGTCCGGCTTCTCGGAGTTGCCCGACCGGGTCGAGAACTGTACGCGGGTGCCCTTCGGGATGCGCCCTTCCAGTTGAAACGCGCCCCAGGAGGATCGGAACCGGGCGTCGTACACTGCCGAGGTATATGTCCCGGTCTTCGCGCGCGGCGAGTCGGCCACGTACACGCGGCCGTCGTTCCCAGTGCCCACAAACAGCTTACCGGTCGGCGTCGCGCACAGAGAGAGGATCTGGGACTGCTCCTGCTGCGCGATCAGCGCCACGTCCCGCTCGGACGTGATCCGCAGCACTTCACCTTTCCCGGCCGTTCCAACGTAGAGCCGCCCGTCCGACGAGACCATCGAGAGGAACGCCACACCAAGCATGCGGAACACGGTGGTGACCTTGCCGTCGGGCGAGAGGCGGTAGACGTAGTTTGCTGCCGAGACAGCCGACGGTCCCGGTCGCTTGGACGGTACATAAGCGGGCGGGCGTTTGGAGGTACGCGCGTTCTTCTTCACGTCCAGCGTCGCCGCCATTCCGCCGGCGGGCGCGGCGATGACCTGTGGCGCCGGCCCCCGCCGCGGCACGGCCGACGGCGCCGGCCGGACCCCGTCGGCGGTACCGAAGTAGACGTTGCCCTCCTTGTCCGCCGCCATGCACCGGAGTTCCTTCTGCGGCGCGTCGAACGCGATGGATACCTTGCCGTTCGGCGCGATGCGATACACCAGGCCGTTCTCGTTCGTACCGGCATAGACCGTCTCGCCCACGGCGGCGAGGCTGAGTACGTGTTTGTCGTTCGAGTCGTGGACCGTCTCCACCTTCTTGCCACCGGCGCTGATCTTCAGAATCTTTCCCTCGGGGCCCGTGCCCGCGTAGAGGTTTCCCTTCGCCGTCACGGCCAGCGCCCAGACGTAGGCTTGCTTCGTCTCGCAAAACAGGCCGGGCTTGCCTCCGCGCGGAATCCTGTAGATCTTTCCGCTGGGAGCGCACGCGGCATAGACGTTGTCTTTGGAGTCCACCGCGAGGCTCAACACTTCCAGATCGTCCGTGGCGAGCGCGGCCTTGGCGTTGGCCTTGCCGCCTTCGAGCACGAACACCTTGCCGTCGTTGCCCGTGCCGGCATAGACGCGGCCCCGGGAGTCGGCGACCAACGCCCACACGAACGCCTCGGGCTCCATCGCTTTGTAGAGGTCGAAGCGGGGCCCCAACTCGAGAGCGCCCGTTCCGATGACGGCGACGTTCTTCGCCTCGCCGTTCTGGAAATCCTGGAACGTCTTGTGACGGAGCGTCGCCTGCGGCGGCGCCATCGCCGTCCCGCAGACCAGGAGCAGGCCCGTTGCCAACGTCGCGCTTTGAAGAAGCTTCACCTCTCCTCCTCTACGTTTATCTTGAGCATCTGAGAGCCGCTGACGACCAGTCCGCACGGTACCGTGGTGACGGCCGCGTCCCGCACGTGGGTCAAGCCCGTCTGTTTGCGAGACGCAATGACACCGTACACGGACGACGGCAGGTCGCGGAGTTCTTTGCCGCGGATGGCGATTCCGGCGGCCGCATATGAAACCCGGACGTACAGCCGGTCGCGGCGATACTCCTTCCGCAGCAGCTCGAGCAACTGCGGGAAGTCCTGCGGATCGTACCGGCTGGGGGCGTCCTTGCGCTCCGCGGCGATGTAGGCGCCGCTGCCGCACACCTGGAGCGTCGCGGGGCCTAAGGGAGCATCGCGAGGGATCGGAATGTCGATGACCTTCCTGACCCGCCCGGCCTTCAACCGCTTCAGCTCCACGGTGGCCCTGAGTGTCTCTCCGCGCCGGACCTCGCTCCGGTCAAGAGCGACCGTCTCGATCTCTGCGTAGCGGCGGACCGGCTCGAATTTCGCGTCCACCTTCACCGAACGAGGGTAAACGCGCTTGAACTTGTTGCTGGTGAGCGACGAGAGTATTCCTCTTACGTCCTGGCGGATGATCGAAGCCGTCCCCCATCCGTCCCAGCCGGACTCGACGTTCTCGATGACGATCGGGGGGTAGCCTTCCGCCGCCACGGTAATCCGGTAAGCCACGGTCAACTCCTCCGGCGGCTCACCGGATTGGAAGAGGCAACTGCCCACGGCCAGACCGATGATTGCCGGTGTGATCCTCGGATGTCTTAGCGCCTCGAGACTGTACTTCCTGACCTTGCTCCCTTCCAGGCCGGACACGGATACCGCGATTCGGACCGATTCCCCTCTCGCCCCGATCGTGCCGGCCACGCCCTTGCTCCGGTCGGTGTCGATCCGGCCGACGATCCGCCCGCCCGCGCCCAGCTTGAACGTGCGGGCGAAGCTCGGCATGATCGTGTAGATGTAGCCGGTCGTCATCGGAATGTCGATGTCGGCTTCTGCGTACATCGGATGCCCGAATGCCAGGACCCGTTTCCCGCGGACCTCGGTCACCGTCCCAACCGCGTCCCAGTCCAGGTCACCCCACAGCAGTCGCACCCCCACGACCGCCCCCGGCTCGAGCTTGGCGTCTTTCACATCGGCGGCGCCCGCCGTGCCGCCCTGCACCGGCATCAGGCCGAACCCTTCGAGCTCCGGGCCGAGATCCTTGAGCAGCCTGCGGGCGACCTGCGGCGGGCCGAGCCCGGCCAGCCGGATCGGGGTCGTGATTGGACACATCTCGATGGCGCCCGAGCCGTCGGGCTTCAGGAGGGTGGGACTGCTCGCGAATTTGACCGTGCTGAAATCGCGGCCGAAGACGTGGATCGGCTCCTTCAACCGGAAAGACGTGGCGGCCTTGCCGGCCGGCTTTTCGGGCTTTCGGTCCATCAGCGGCAGCATCTCGGCGATGGGAGTCACGCCGGCGATCGCCGCCTTGGCAAAGCTGAACCCGTACGCCAGCGCACCGATCAGCTTCCCGTCCACGTAGATCGGGGACCCGCTCATCCCGCCGGCGATGCCGGTTTTTTCCAGGCCGTGGCCGCTGCAGCGGATCAGGATGATGTCGCTGTCGATGTCCCACACGTTGTGCATCACGCCGATCACTTCGACGTTGAACTTCTCCGGCTTCGTTCCCTGGAACACGGTCAGGCCGTAGCCCTTCATCCCCCGCCGGAGCTTGTCCGCTGTCAGGTACCTGGCGCCGTCGATTTCGGGCTTTGGCTTCTGGGCGGCGCCCGCGCAGCTTCCGCAGATCAACGCCAGCACAGCCACCAGGGGTACAGTTCGTCTCAGCATGTCGAGGTCCTGCGCACCGTAGAAGTGTCGTGACTCAGCCAGTATAGCGAAGGGCGCCGCGGGACGCAATGTCACGTTCAGTATTCGACCCCCGGGAGCGCCTCTGTGCCGGCGTCGTGAGCGTGTTTGAGCTTCACCATGTTGGTGACCGTGTCGGCAACTTCCACCAGGTCAGGGTGCGCATCCCGGCCGGTGAGGATGATATGCAGGCTCGGCGGCCTGGCTTCGATCAGGCTCAACACGTCCGACACGCTCAGCAAGCTTTTCTTCACCGCGCAATTGATCTCGTCCAGGATGAGCACGTCGCACTGGTGCATTCTCGTCCGGGCCAACTTCAGGGCGTCCGCGGCCCGGCTTCTGTCCTCCGCCGTGCCGCCATTTCTCACCACGAAGCCGCGCCCCATCGGAAGGACCTCGAACCTGCCGCCGAGCTGCTCCGCGGCTTTCACCTCGCCCGTGTCCTCTCTGCTCTTGATGAATTGGATGACGCAGACCTTGCGGCCGTGGCCGAACGCGCGGAGCCCCATGCCCAGTGCAGCGGTCGTCTTGCCTTTGCCGTCACCGGTGAAGAGCAGCACGCGACCGCGGGACGAGCCGGCTGGCGGGTTGGCGCTCAATGCTCGTCGGCCTTTGTGAGAGCGGCTTCGAGCTGGTCCCCTTTACGCGCGATGCGCTTGACGGAGTCCATCAGGAGCTGTGGCGTCGCCGAGTCGCGCACCAGGACGTCGACGATCACAAACCCCGGCTTGCCGTCAATGTCCGTGACCGCAATCGCGCCCGCCGACATCTTGACGTTCTGCCGCAGCGCCCATTCGTAGTGTTTCGCGGTTGCCGGCCCGCAGCGGGTGTACACCACGAGCAGCGGGATCCCATCCGAGTCTTTCGCGCGGAAATTCGCGGTCACGTCCTGGTGGCGGTCGCCCAGAGGCACGCGAAGTACATAGCCGTGACCTTTCTCTTCCGCCGATACGTCCGTACCGTATACGGCCTGTGCAATGAAGTCCGCATCGGACTGCGCCGTGGCGGGCGCACCGGCCTTCGTCTCGCCGCCCCCAATGTCCAGCCAGCGCTTCCACGCGTCGTAATCCTCGCCGAAGTCCTCCCCGGTGATGCGCCGCAGCGCTTCGACCGCGCCGCTTCGGATCTCGGCGTCCCGCAACCCCTCGATCAGGTCAGGTATCGCCTGCTTGGCCCCCAGCCCGCCCAGTATGGACGCCGCGGACCAGCGCGCGCTCGCCTGGCGGCTCTTCAGCGCCCGGATGAGCGGAGGGATGGCCGGCTCACCCATCTCCAGCAGAGCGTTCTTCGCCGCAGACCTGGTCCGGAAGTTCTTCAACCGATCTATGAGTTCATCGACGTTCGCCATCCGTCAGCCTCCATCACTCTCTCAGGAAATAGGCCATCAGCTCGTGTCCGTGCTCGATTTTGAGCCCGGTGCCGGCGGCGGCCTTTTCAGAATAGGGCAGCTCGTGCACCGGCTGGATGCCGGTCCCGCACATGGCAAAGGGTACCGGTTCGTTGCTGTGGGTTCGCTTGGCAATCGGGGTCAGGTGATCGGGCGTCACCAGGATGCGGAAGTCCGTCTTGTCGAGCAGCGCGTCGAGTATCCGGCCCACCACCTTGGCGTCGACATCCTCGATCGCCTTGACCTTGTCCTCGACGCTGCCGTTGTGGCCCGCTTCGTCCGTGGCCTCGACGTGAACGATCACGAGGTCGTGATCGTCGAGTGCCGCCACGGCGGCGTCCGCTTTCCCGGCGTAGTTCGTGTCCAGATACCCGGTGGCGCCCTCCACGTCGATCCGGTCGAAACCGAGGTACTTCCCGATCCCCTTCACCAGGTCCACCGCAGAGATGACGGCGCCGGTCTTGCCGAACTGCTCGGCAAACGGGCGCAGGTCGGGCGCCTTGCCGCCGCCCCACAGCCAGATCATCGTGGCCTGGTGCTCGCCGTGGTCGAGCCGGACCGCGTTGACATCGTGCGGTCCCAGTATGTCCCTCGAACGTTCCATCAGGCCGCGAAGAATCTCTTCGCCCGGCCCGCTCGGCAGATGCTTCGAGCACTCTTGGCCGAGGATGTCGTGCGGCGGCGTACACTTGGCCGACAGATCCTCCCGCCCGCGATATACCATCAAGTGCCGGTAGCTCACCCCGGGATGGAAGGACATCTCAGGCGTGGCGAGTTGTTCCTGCACGGCTTCGATGAGCGCCCTCCCCTCGGCCGAGCTGATGTGCCCGGCGCTGAAATCGATCATCGTGTCGTCGTGGACGGTCACCAGGTTGCAGCGGAACGCCACGTCATCCGGCCCCAGCTCGATTCCCATGCTGGCGGCCTCGAGCGGTGCGCGGCCCGAATAGCACTCGGCCGGATTGATGCCCAGGACGGACATAATCGCCACGTCGCTGCCGGGGTCCATCCCGGCGGGCACGGTCTGCATGGTCCCCTGGCGGCCGAGCATGCTGACCCGGTCCATGTTGGGCGTGTTGGCCGCCTCCAGCGGGGTCTTGCCATCCAGTTCTTCGATCGGATAGTCCGCCGCGCCGTCGGGTATCACCACGCAGTACTTCATGAGCTATCTCTCGATGCGTATGAGGCAGGTCTTTCCGCAGACCACGTCGAGCGCGTCTATCTCGTCGAGCGCCGACGCCATGTCCCGTTCGAGCGCGTTGTGCGTCAGCATCACGATGGGCACCTCGCGCTCGATGCTCTGTTCGGGCTGAATGGCGCTGGCGATGCTGATCCCGTTCCGGCCCAGGATACCCGATATGGCCGACAGCACGCCGGGCTGATCCATCACGCGGAAGCGGAGATAATAATGCGTCTCGATGGCGGCTATGTCACGCACCGTGGCGTCGGTCACGTCGCCCGACAGCGATGCAAACGCGTTGGCGTCGATTGCGGCACGCCCCAGCGCCACGTCGACCAGGTCTGAGACCACCGAGGCCGCGGTCGGCATCTGCCCCGCCCCACGCCCATAGTGCATCGTGTCCCCGGTCGCCTCGCCCCGGATCCACACCGCGTTGAACACGCCCATGACCGCCGCCAGCGGATGCTCGCGCAGCAGAAACGCCGGGTGCACCCGGAGATCCAGCTCGCCGTCGGTCCTCTTGGCAATGGCCAGCAGCTTCAGCGTGTAGCCCATTTCGGCGCCGAACTCGATGTCGATCGGCTCGATCGTGCTGATGCCCTCGACGTGTATGGCATGAAAGTCCACGTCCTCGGCAAAGGCCAGCCGGGCGAGTATGGCGAGCTTGTGGGCGGAATCGGCCCCGTCCACGTCCAGCGACGGATCGCTCTCCGCGTACCCCTGGTCCTGCGCGTGCTTGAGCGCGTCTTCATAGCGGACGCCATCGTGCGCCATCTCGGTGAGGATGTAATTGCACGTGCCGTTCAAGATGCTCATCATCTGGGTGATCTCGTTTCCCACGTAACCGTCGCGCACGGCGCGAACAACGGGGATGCCGCCGCAGACGCTGGCCTCGAAGGAGATGCTTCGCTGGCACTTCGCCGCCTGTTCGAAGAGTTCGCGGCCGTGCAGGGCGAGCAGCGCTTTGTTGGCCGTGACCACGTGCTTGCCGCGGTCGAGCGCCTTTAGGATCAGGTCCCTGGCGAACGTGACCCCGCCGACAAGCTCGACCACGACCCCGATGTCTGGATCATCCAGGACGGTTTCCAGCCGGTCGGACAGCAGGCCGGCGGGCAGTTCAACGCCCCGGTCGCGGGTGGTGTCGAC
>Ga0315553_10001012_pt1 | contig 24039 bp, 16 predicted proteins | sample SalMarSW160140MG_FD_203099 | JGI IMG/M metagenome (GOLD analysis project Ga0315553, IMG submission 203099) | Salt marsh sediment microbial communities from the Plum Island Ecosystem LTER, Massachusetts, United States - Salt Marsh Sediment SW1601-40 ... | reverse complement strand
CTACGGTCCGTCATGTCCAGAGCCGGGCGACGATGACGGCGACGGGTTCGAGAACGCAGTAGAAGCGGACCTTGGCTCGTGCTGGGCCGACCCCTGTGACGACGAGGACTTCTGCAACGACATTGAGGCCGTCAACAGCACGCCGGAGCACACGAGCGAGTCGGGCACCTGCAGCGACGGCGTGGACAACGACCTCGACGGGTACGTCGATGACGTCGACGGCGGCTGCGGTGACGACACAGATGGAGACGGCGTGAGCGACGACGGAGAGGACGACCTTGGCTCTGACCCCGAGGACTCCCAGAGCACGCCGGAGGACGCCAGCGTCTGTGACGTCTGCAGCGACGGCGTGGACAACGACCTCGACGGCGACATCGATGCCGCGGACGCAGGCTGCGCCGCGGCGACGGTTACGCCCACGGTCACGGCCACGGCCACAGAGACGGCCGAGCCGGTGGATGTCTCGCCCACTCCCACGGAGGAGCCGTCGGTCGAGGACATCTGCGCGCCGGTGTTCCCCGGCACCTACAGCGGCTCGGTGCGGATCGAAGGCCAGCCGGCGGCCAGCGGCTACGAGGTCACGGCCAGCGTAGCCGGCGTCGAATGGGGTAGCGCCATCGTCTCCGCCGGTCGCTACGCTATGGACATTCCGGACCACCTGCCGTCGGCGCCACCATGCTTCGAGGGAGGCACCATCACCTTCGCGCTGAACGGAATGACCTGCACCGCTTCACCGGATGCGGAGTGGGCCGCCGGCCTCCAAGCCGTCGACCTTGACTGCGCGCCGGCCGCGCCGCCGGTCACACCTACAGAAGAGCCAGCCACACCCACGACCCCAGCCGCCCCAACGGTGACCCCCGTCTCGCCGCCGCCCAGCGGTGGCGGTGGGCTCGCCGGGTCAGGCACTGGCCTGCCTCTGTGGGCGCTGGCCCTGGCTAGCTGGGCCGGGCTGACGATAGTCGCCGGCCTAGGGACGCTGGTGGCAGTGAAGCGACGGTAGACCTAGGATCAAGAGTCTGGACCACCCCGGCCGCCTCGCCAATCTCGGGGCCGCCGGGGTGGTTTTTTGTTCGGCGCGAGGTGCTGTTGAGCATAAAGGCGCGCAGTATTGATCTAACGATCAGCGTGCACGATAGAGGAGCAGGCAAGCCACAGGCCGAAGGGTCGACAGACACCCCCGCCAACCGGCGGAGGACGGCGCGCTCGCTCCCTGTCAGGCGCTCCAGGTCCCTCGAGGCCTACTGCTCACCGGTCGAGTTGAGACTAGGGGCCACCCGAGCCGTCCGATGCTCCTGGTGAGCCGCGACCAACGCCTACCAGCACCATCACACGGGACTTCGGTGGGGGGACCTTCCTGTTCGAGCCTACTAATGACTTAGAGGCTCTGCACTACACTTTCCCCGGGGTACACTCGGAGCAGGCGTGGGCGAAAGTCTACGACCCCGAGGCAGACCCGGCCATCCTTCTCAAGGAGCTTGACGTGGGCCTCTGGCTATCGGAGAAGGGCAACTGGCCGGTGCGCATGAAGCTCAGCAGCAGCGGACTGTACGGGGATGGCTGTGAGCTAAGAGCTGACCTGCTGCTGGACATCAGAGACGTGAACAGCGCCGACATACGGGTGGAGCCTCCATCCTGGCAACGCTGCCGTGAAGAGCTGAGCCCGCTAAACTGTACTGCCCCCAAGATGTGCCGACGCATTCCCTCGCTCCGTTCGCACCACGCCCATGTGACCTAGCCCACATCTGCGCTGGGATTCTTCGCTTCGCTCAGAATGACGATAGCCTATGCTGTCACCCTTCGCTGCGCCTGCCTACCGACAGGCAGGCGCAAGGTCTCCCGTCAGGTGAGATACTACGTCCCAGTGTCGCTGCAACCCGGTGATAGTACACGCCAAACGACGAGGCCCCAGGCGAGAACTCGCCTGGGGCCTCGGCTATTTGGCCCTGGGAAAAAGGGCGTCGCTTCCTATTTGTTCCTCCGCCTGAGTGCCCAAGCAGCACTGCCCATGCCTGCCAACATCAAGGCCATGGCACCGGCCAGGAACGCCAACGCGGGCCAGGTCGTGGTCAACAGCTTTACGCCGCTGCCTCCGCTGGGCGGGAAGTCCGACGGCATGACCGTAGCGGACGCCGCCGTGGGCGTAGGAGGCACCACCGTGGGTGTAGGAGCCGCCACTGTCGGTAGGACAACCGGCGTGACCCCAGGCGTGGGTGTGACTCCAGGCGTGGGCGTCGGGGTCGGCGTCGGGGTCGGGGTAGGTGTAGGCGTCGGGGTTGGCGTAGGCGTGGGCGTGGGCGTGGGCGTCGGGGTTGGTGTAGGCGTATACTCCCTCCCGGTCACCCGCAGCTCGGTCTCGGCCGAGTCTGAACCTTCTACGTGCACGGGAGCATCCACGCTGATGTCATTGGTGAAGGTGAAAGTGTAGTCGCCCACCTTGGAGCACCTGAGAGTCCAGACCTCATCCACCGTCCGCTCCTCACCCACCGCAACGTTAGTCTCGTCGGGCGGGTTCTGGGAAGACGGAGTAACGGTGCAATCGGCAGGGGCCGTGGCGCTGCTGGATATCGAGATGTCCACCGGGCCGTAGGGGCCGTTGTTGCGGATGAGCTTGCGCAGAGTGACATCCACATCTTGGTTGGCCGGCAGCTGAGACGGCGGGCTAACAATGCTCTGGCTCGTGATCTCCACATCTGCTTCGGTCCAGACGTTGACAGTGAAGCCGGTGACGGCAGAGTTGTCCTCGAGCAGGGAGTCCTCCACGTGAGGTGTGGTGATATCGATGTCGTTATCGAAGGAGAAGCTGTGATCGCACGGCTCGGAGCAGTTGATGGTCCAGATCTCGTCTACCACCACATCGGTGCTGACGGGCAGGCTGACAGAGGATGGGTTGTCCTCGGCAGCGATGGCCGTGCAGTCCGCGGGAGCAGAGGCGCTGGCAGCGATGCTCACGTCGACGGGGCCGTAGTCGCCGTTGTTGTGAAGGGTCTTGCGCAAGCACAAGTCGACATCCTCGTCAACGTCAATGTCGCTGGGCACCTCCGAGACGCAGTCGCCGGCCAGGAGTTCCTGATCGACGATCTTCACGTCGGCATCGGCGATGGCGGCCGTCGTGTAGCCAGCAGAGCCGCTGTTGTTGGTCTCGTCAGAGTCGCGGACGTGCGCGTCCTTGATCGTAACGATGCCCACCTCGAAGGAGAAGCTGTGCTCACTCGGCTCCGAGCAGTGAATGCTCCAAGTGTGCTCGTCCACCACATCCACGCTCACCGGCAGTACCATCTGCAACGGGCCGACGGTGGCTACGTCGCAGTCTTCCGGCGCGTTCCACGAGTAGCCGAGGCCAACCTCCACCGGCCCGTAGGGCCCGTTGTTGTGGAGGGTAGCGCTAACGGTAATGGATGCGTCCTCGCTGACCGCTATCTCCGCCGGGCCGTCAACCTCCACGCCCACCACCTTCACATCGGCCTCGGCGATGGCCTCTACCGTGAACGATGTGGAGTCGCTGTCATTGCTATCATCGGAGTCAACCACGTGGGCCTCCATAGGTCCATCCACGAAGCCTTCGACCTCAAAGGTGTGGGTGCTCGGGTTCGAGCAGTGGACTTCCAGGCTGCACTCCGCCGTCTCCGAGCCGCCCGCTGGCAGATCCACCAGCCGGAGGCAGGGCAGGAGTTCGGCAGTGCAGTCGGCAGGCGGTACGACGTTGAGGGCGGGCGCCATGACAGTGACCGGCCCATAGGGCCCGTTGTTGTGCAAGGTCAGGGAGACTGTAAAGGTCTCGGTCTGGCTAACGTCGATCTCCGCCGGGCCCGTCACAGAGATGGCCGTCACCTTCAGGTCGGCATCGGCGATGGCGGCCACCCTGTATTCAGCAGAGCCGCTGTTGTTGCCCTCGTCAGAGTCGCGGACGTGCGGCTCCTTGATCGTCACGATGTCCACCTCGAAGGAGAAGCTGTGCTCACTCGGGTTCGAGCAGTGGATGTCCCAAGTGTGCTCGTCCACCACATCCACACTCACCGGCAGAACCAACTGCGGCGGACCAACGGTGGCCAAGTTGCAGTCTGCCGGATAATTGGCCGAGTAGCTGAGTCCAACCTCCACCGGCCCGTAGGGCCCGTTGTTGTGGAGGGTCGTCCTAACGGTAATGGACGTGTCCTCGCTGACCGGTATCTCCGCCGGGCCGTCAACTTCCACGCCCACCACCTTCACATCAGCCTCGGTGAAGGCCTCTACCGTGAACGATGTGGAAGCGCTGTTGTTGCTGTCATCGGAGTCAACCACGTGGACCTCCACAGGTGCGTCCACGAAGCCTTCGACCTCAAAGGTGTGGGTGCTCGGGTTCGAGCAGTGGACTTCCAGACTGCACTCCGCCGTTTCCGAGCCGCCCGCTGGCAGATCCACCAGCCGGAGGCAGTCCAAGAGTTCGGCAGTGCAGTCGGCAGGCGGCACGACGTTGAGGGCAGGGGCGAGGACGGTAACCGGCCCGTAAGGCCCGTTGTTGTGCAAGGTGAGGGAGACTGTAAAGGTCTCGGTCTGGCTAACGTCGATCTCCGTCGGGCCAGTCACAGAGATGGCCGTCACCTTCAAATCGGCCTCGGCGATGGCCTCCACCGTTAGCTCAGTAGAGTCGCTGTTGTTGTCGAGATTAGAGTCACGAACGTGCACTTCGTCCGGGCCGCTGACTGTGTTCTCCACCTCGAAGGTGTGCTCGCTCGGGTTCTCGCAGTGGATGATGAAGTGCTCGTCGACTATGACATCCACGCTCTGCGGCAGCACTACCTCGGGACGAACGGTAGTCGCGTTGACGCCGGTCGGGATCATGGTGCAGTCGGCCGGAGGGGTGACTGTGTTGTTGAGGGTCACCGTCACGTCGCCGGGGTAAGGCCCGTTGTTGTGCAGGACCTTCCGCAGGGTCACCGGCGTGTCCTCGCTGACGGCAATCTCCGTCGGCGGCTGGAAGAAGTACTGATCGATGATCTTCACATCTGCCTCAGCCCAGACGTGGACGGAGCGCAGCTTCGACATCTCGTTGTTCTCCGGGTTAGGGTCCTCCACGTGCGGGTCCTTGGTCGTGATACGGTTGTGGAAGGTGAACGTGTGCAGGCACTTCTCGCCGCAGTGGATGGTGAACTCCTGCTGGATGGTCTTCATCTCGCCGGCCGCTAGCACGACCTGCTGGCTGATGGGCTCAGATAGGACACTGCAGTCAGTCGGCGCCGACAGCCACCCCTCGAAGTGGGCCTCCACCGGACCGTACGTACCGTCGTTGCGCACATCTGTCTCCAACGTGACGACTACGTCCTCGCTCACGTCTATATCGGTGGGCCAGGTAACGATCCGCTGGTTGACGATCACCAGGTCGGCCTGAGCGATGACAGGCACTGTCCATTCGCTGTAGTACGTGTCGTTGGACGGGTCAATGTCAACCACGTGCGGTGCCTTGGTCTCAATCTCGTTGTCGAACTCGAAAGTGTGCTCACTGGGCTCGGAGCAGTGAATCGTGAATGGCTCTTTGATAGTGACGTCCACGCTAACCGGTATGTTGGAAATCTGCTGCACGTGCTCAGGGTTCAAGACCTCGCAGTCAGCCGGGGCTGTGGCTACCCCCGTTGTTCGGGCACCCACAACGTCGTTGGGGCCGTTGTTGTGGAGTACCTTCGCGACGATGATGGACACGTCCTGGCTCACCGGAATCTCCTGCGGAACCGACTCGCCGCCGGTGCACGCCGTGTCGCCATTGAGGTCTTGACAGGCGACGTACTGGTCAAGGATCTTCAGGTCGACCCGAGAGATGGCCGCGACGGTCAGCTCAGTTGAGTCGCTGTTGTTGCTGGAGTCGGGGTCAACGACGTGCGGCTCCTTCGGCCCGCTGATGCTGTTGTCTACCCTGAAGGTGTGCTCGCTAGGGTCGGAGCAGTGAACGATGAAGTACTCGTCAACTATGATATCCACGCTCTGCGGCAGCACTACCTGCTCATCGTGGCAGTTGGCCGCGAAACCGGCCGGGATCATCGTGCAGTCGGGCGGCGCGGAGACCGTCTTGGTGAGGGTCACACCCACGTCGCCAACGTAAGGCCCGTTGTTGTGCAACACCTTGCGCAGGGTAAGCGGCGTGTCCTCGCTGACGTTAATCTCCTCCGGCGGGTCCAAGAAGTACTGGTCGACTATCTTGACATCCGCCTCAGCGATGGCCTCTACCGTGAACGATGCAGAGTCGCTGTTGTTGCTGGAGTCGGGGTCAACGATGTGCGGATCCTTCGGCCCGCTGATGCTGTTGTCCACCCTGAAGGTGTGGCTGCTGGGCTCCGAGCAGTGAACGATGAAGTACTCGTCTACCATGACATCCACGCTCTGCGACAGCACCACCTGCTCGCCGAATTCACCCGCGAGGCCAACGAGCGGGCTCATTGTGCAGTCGGCAGGAGCGGAGACCGTGTTGGTGAGAGTCACCTCCACGTCGCCGGGGTAAGGCCCGTTGTTGTGCAGCACCTTGTGCAGGGTCACGAGCTGATCCCCGCTGACATCAATCTCCTCCGGCGGGTCCACGAAATACTGGTCGACTATCTTGACATCCGCCTCAGCGAGCACGGTCACCGTGAGCGATGTGGACTCGCTGTTGTTGCTGGGGTCGGGGTCAACCACGTGCGGCTCCTTCGGCCCGCTGACGCTGTTGTCTACGTTAAAGGTGTGACTGCTGGCTCCTGAGCAGTGGATAGTGAAGTACTCGTCAACTATGACATCCACGCTCTGCGGCAGCACTACCTGCTCATCGTGGCAGTTGGCCGCGAAACCGGCCGGGGTCATCGTGCAGTCGGGCGGCGCGGAGACCGTCTTGTTGAGGGTCACCTCCACGTCGCCGGGGTAAGGCCCGTTGTTGTGCAGTACCTTGCGCAGGGTCACCTGCGCGTCCTCGCTGACGTTAATCTCCTCCGGCGGGTCCACGAAGTACTGATCGACTATCTTGACGTCCGCTTCAGCGATGACCGGCACGGTCAGCTCATCAAAGTCGCTGTTGTTGCTGAGGTCGGGGTCAACTACGTGCGGCTCCTTCGGCCCGCTGACGCTGTTGTCTACCCTGAAGGTGTGGCTGCTGGCCTCCGAGCAGTGAACGATGAATTGCTCATCTACCGTGACATCCACGCTGTGCGGCAGCACCACCTGCTCGCCGAATTCACCCGTGAGGCCAACGAGCGGGCTCATTGTGCAGTCAGCAGGAGCAGTGACCGAATTGCTGACGGTCACCTCTACATCGCCAACGTAAGGCCCGTTGTTGTGCAGCACCTTGCGCAGGGTAAGCGACGTGTCCTCGCTGACGTTAATCTCCTCCGGCGGGTCCACGAAGTACTGGTCGACTATCTTGACGTCCGCCTCGGCGATGGCGGTCACCGTGAACGATGTAAAGTCGCTGTTGTTGCCGAGATTAGGGTCGATGACGTGGGCATCCCCAGGCTCGTCCACGAAGCCTTCGACCTCAAAGGTGTGGCTGCTCGGGTTCGAGCAGTGGATTTCCACGTCGCACTCCACCGTCTGCGACACGCTCATTTCCAGATCCACCAGCCGGAGGCAGGGCAGGAGTTCGGCAGTGCAGTCGGCAGGCGGTACGACGTTGAGGGCGGGCGCCATGACAGTCACCGGTCCGTAGGAGCCGTTGTTGTGCAAGGTGAGGGAGACCGTAGCAGTTGCGGTCTCACTGACGCCGATCTCCGCCGGGGCGTTCACAGAAATGCCCGTCACTTTCAGATCGGCCTCGGCGATGGCCGCCACGGTCAACTCAGTGTACTCGCTGTTGTTGCTGGAGTCGGGGTCAACTACGTGCGGCTCCTTCGGCCCGCTGATGCTGTTGTCTACGCTGAAGGTGTGGCTGCTGGCCCCTGAGCAGTGGATGGTGAAGTACTCGTCAACTATGACATCCACGCTCTGCGGCAGCACTACCTGCTCATCGTAGCAGCTGACCGAGAAACCGGCTGGGATCATCGTGCAGTCGGGCGGCGCCGAGGCCGTCTTGTTGAGAGTCACCGCCACGTCGCCGGGGTAAGGCCCGTTGTTGTGGAGTACCTTGCGCAGGGTTACCTGCACATCCTCGCTGACGTTGATCTCCTCCGGCGGGTCCACGAAGTACTGGTCGACTATCTTGACGTCCGCCTCGGCGACGGCCGGTACCGTCCATACGGTGTAGGCTGTGTTGTTGCTAGGATCCACGTCAATTACCTGGGGATCCTTGGGCGTAATAATGTTATCGAATTCGAAAGTGTGGTTGCTGGGCTGAGAGCAGTGAATGGTGAACGGTTCTTCTATGACAGGGATGTTCACGCTAACCGGCATGGGGTGAATCTGCTCCACGTGCTCAGCGGAGGACAAGATCTCGCAGTCAGGCGGAACTGTAATTGTCCCCGTTATTTCGGCATAATCAACATCGTCGGGGCCGTTGTTGTGGACGGTCTTCGCGACGATGATGGTCACTTCCTCGCTCACCGGTATCTCTTGCGGAAGCGGCTCGTCGGGGTCGCACGCCCCGTTGGCATTGAGGTCGAGACAGGCGACGTGCTGGTCAACGATCTTGAGATCCACGCACTCCTTCGTCACCCACACTAACTCACTGTCGTCATCCACGAACTCCCCGCCCTCGAAAACGGCGGCAGTGTTCTCCACGGGCGTGTCGCCGCACTCGAAAGCGGCCTCGCCCTTCACCTCCGCCTCATAGGTCTTCTGAACGCTTCCAAAGGCGGGAACCACTATGCCGCCATTCCAGGTGAGCTTGTCACCATCATCCACGGCGCCACCGGTGTCGGTGATATCCAGATACGTCTGGTCGTAGTCGTCCTCTATCGTCACGTTGGTGGCGTCGGCGCCTCCGCTGTTTGGCACCGTCACGGTGTAGGTCAACGAGTCGCCAGGCGACGCCGTGTTGCTGCTCACCGCCTTATCGATGGACAGCTCTGGATGAGCGCAGGGATCCACGTCCACGTAAGTCTGCGGGAAAGGCAGTGACTGGAGGTCGCCCTGGTAGTCCTTGTAGTCGACCCGCGAATCCGGATATACGTCCGCCAGCACAAGGCCGGCCGGGGGATCCACAGTGACGTCGAGGTAGAAGTCGTAGACATCGCCGATGGAGACGATGGGCAGTAGCCAGGTGAGGGTCTGGCCAACGACGCTGTCGGGCGCCGGCACGGCGCTGCCGCTCACGTAGTGCAGGTTGGACGGCAGGATCTCGGTGACAACCACGTCCTTGCCGGCGATCAGGATGAGTATGTTAGCGATCTGCTCGAAGATGCCCTCGAGCTCAGTGGACTCGGTAGTCTCGAAATAGTAGCTCGCCGAAGGTGGAGTGGCCATACTTTCCAGGACGCTCCGGGCGAGTGGCCCGGCGCCTGGGTAGTCACCCCAGACCAGGTTGAGGCCGACGGTAAAGATGATCGTGCCGTCAGCCTTCGCTGCCGCCGCCTGGTTGATGGCGTCGTTGGTGCATACGGTGGGGCTGGTGGGCCAGGTATCGCAACTATCGCCCGCATGGCTGCGGTTTGCTATGCCGTCGGTGAGAACCACCATCACCGGGACGGCGTCAGGGTTATGGCGGCCGGACTCCAGCTCCTGCTGAGCCGCCCAGACCGCGTCGCCGATGTTCGTGTAGCCGTTGGCGCTCTGGGCATCGATGGCGCCCTTCACGGCATTGAAGCCGGAGACGCCCGAGGTCAGCACGTGATCGATGGGGGAACTAGCCCAGGTTTCGTAGGAGACCAGGCCCACCTGGTCCACAGCCGGGTCGAGCTGTTCCACGAGGGCCTTGGCGGCATCCTTGGCGTGGTTGATGGGCTGAGGCACGTTCCAGCAACCATAATACCAGGGATCGCAGTCATCGGCGTCGTCCATGGAGCCCGAGCGGTCGAGGACGAGCATGACGTCCACGGGGACCCGCTCCTCGATTGCCGTGCCTTCGCCGCGCACCTGCAGATGGATGCTGGCCGTCTCGCAGAGCTCGGAGTCAGCCCATTTACCGACTTCGAGGTGAGGCGGATCGATCGCCAGGGCGGAAGTCCCCGGCGCGAACCTGCCGACGCTGCCGACCAAGGTCGCCAGCGCCAGCCCGCCCAGCAGCAGCAGCGCACACGCTGCTAACAAAAGTCCCTTGCTGAAACGAGTTCTACTCCACATGATCGCTCCTACCTCTCTCACCTACGCGGAGAACACCATTCTTATGTCAACAGATAATTTCGGCAATTATAACATGCCTTTCTATTGCTTTCCACCCCGAACGGGGATTATCCCATCGGGGACATACGCGTCACCCGACGGGATCTCCTCTCAGCCTGCACGCACAAGCCACATCTGCTGCCTGCTTTCACCTGTAGAGCATATTATGTAAATGGATAACTTTCGCAAATTGTAATACCTTTTCTCCCGAAAGGGAATAGGTTCGTGTCGAACATGGGCCAGACATTGTTACCATTTCAACAAACATTATGCCCACAATCACGCAGGACAACCAGTGAAGATCAGCACAAGGATGGTGAAGCGAGGGTGAAAAAGGGTAAAGGCTGGTCGCAGCCAAGCGAAGGGCCCGCCCCCTGGTCAGGAGCGGGCCGGATGTCTGGGTTCCAAAAGCAAAAGGGGTGCGGCCCTTGCTTACCCATCTAACAGAACGCTGCTGGCCCCAATTAGATTCGGGCAAGCGACAAAGACTGCGAAAAAGCAATAACAAACAATTGCCAGGGCTATTGACAAGCAATGATGATCAGGTATCATATCGCTAGTGTTAGCTAACGAGCAGGTGATAGGTACCTGCAGGAGAGCGTTGGGTCTACAGGAACAGGTGCAGTGCCGGGCCTATCAGTGTCTCCACAGCGAGATGATGGGCGGGCTTTTTGATAGCGATCATCAAGCGCCGGGGCTTCTGCTTCCCTTATTCAGGCTTTGTCTGGAGTTGACCGGGAGGGAGAGGTTTGCGCTTTTTGAGGAAGGAGGATATAGCGAATGAAGGCCAAGCGTGATCTAATACGTCCGCTGGCAGCCTTAGCGGTATTGCTGGCGGTGGTCGTGTTTGTGGCCCAGTGGGACATCGCGAGGGCCACATACAACCCGGTGGTTTCCGCCAGCCTGTCCGACACTGAGGCGGGAGCCAATGCAGATGTCATCACATCGTTTAGCGTTCCGGCGGGTGACTTCAACTTCGATGTGATAATTAACTTCACGCCGTCGGAGTTTGGCAGGGGCGACCCGAGTATGCCCCTGGGGGCCCACGTGGCCGACCTGGTGTCAGATTCTACCCTGGGGCTTCTCAACAACACCTGCACCACTGACCTGCCCACGGCGTTCACCATGCTGAACGCCACAGTCGACAAGACGGCTGGGTCGGTCATACACGCGGATCAGTTCGCGGACTTCGACGGCAACACCCTGCCGGACGGTGTGGACCTTTACCCCGACTTCCTTGAGACCATGTTCCCCGGGCTCACCCCCGTATCTCGCTCCTACGGTCAGACCAGCGTGGCCGGCACACCGGTGTCCATGAACTTCGTCGTCTTCGAGCCGGGAACGTCTCTCCTGGGCATGTCCTTCGACGCCAGCCTTGGCTACAGCTCGGTAAGCGTGCTCAATGACCCTACCGCCGAGCTGGTACCTGGATCGATAAGTGACTTCTGCACGCCTCTGGGCACCACCACCACCTTGTTCGGCATTTCCAAGGACTTTGCGGACACCGCTGCGGACGAAAGCGGCTACGTGGTGAGCACCAACCCCACGACCGGCGGCGACTACGTGTTCACCACGTACACCAAGAGCCAAGGGGACGCTGACGGCGACGGCTACGAGAACGACGTCGACACCTGCCCCTTCGATGTCAACCAGGGCTCACCCTTCGTCCAGGGCGACGGCGACCCCGACGCCGACGGCATCGACAGCGCGTGCGACCCCACGCCCGATGAACAGGACACCGACGTGGACGGCGACATCTACCTGAACCGCCAGGACAACTGTCCTCTGGTCAGCAACCCCGACAACGCCGACGCCGACGGGGACCGCATCGGTGACGCCTGCGACCCGAACCCGAACACATTCGATGGCGAGGTCGTTGAGTTGACTCTGACGTCCACGGTGACCGTCACCGGACCACCAGCGGAGACGCCGACGGAGGAGCCCACGGAGGAGCCCACGGAGGAGCCCACCGAGGAGCCCACCGAGGAGCCGACGGAGACGGCCACGGTGGAGCCCACGGTGGAGCCGACGCTGACGCCGACGCCTACTCCCACACCCACTCCCACTCCCGTGCCTCCTGTGGTTGGCGGAGCCGGCCTGCTTGGCTCCGACGATGGCGGCTTCCCCACGTGGGCCATATACGTCATCGGCGTGGCGGCGGCCCTAATGCTGGGCAGCATCGGCACGGCGGCTTCGGCCGTCTGGCGCCGCCGACGGTAGAACTTCTAACCTTAGCTAGAATCTAAGAGGCCGGCTCCGCTTGTCGGAGCTGGCCTCTTGTCATTGGAACATAGCAAGGAGGCCGTAACAGGGCAGCTTCTGTGGCGTCCTAATTGATAGCCTGATTGCGAGTCGATAAGGGAGGAAATACCATGCCAGTACGGATCGGTATCAACGGGTTTGGCCGTGTTGGTCGGCAGATATTCAAGGCCATCCGCGATCACCATGGCAACACCCTGGAGGTGGTGGCCGTCAACGATCTCACCGACCCCAAGACCAACGCTCATCTCCTCAAATACGATACCAACTACGGCATCTTTCCCGCCCGCATCGAGGCCAGGGAGGATGCCATCCAGGTGGACGGGCAGACGGTGAAGGTTCTGGCCGAGCGCGACCCGGGGAGCATCCCCTGGAGTGACTTTGGGGTGGAGATCGTGGTGGAGGCGACGGGCCTTTTCACCGATGGTCAGAAGGCAGTGGCCCACACTAAGGGCGGGGCCAAGAAAGTAGTCATCACCGCCCCCGCCAAGAACGAGGACTTGACCGTCGTGCTGGGTGTCAACGAGGAGATGTACGACGCCCGCAAGCACACGGTCATCTCCAACGCCTCCTGCACCACCAACTGCATCGCCCCGCCGGTGAAGGTGCTGCACGATAACTTCGGCTTGCAGAAGGGGTTCATGACAACCATCCATGCCTACACCAACGACCAAGTCATCCTGGACACGGTCCATAAGGACCTGCGACGGGCTCGTGCCGCCGCCCTGAACATCATCCCCACCACCACTGGGGCGGCCCGCGCTGTGACTGTGGTCATGCCAGCGCTGAAGGGCAAGCTGGATGGCATGGCCTTCCGAGTTCCCACATCGACCGTCTCGGTGTGCGACTTCGTGGCGACCCTGGAGAAGCCGATAACCAAAGAGGAGGTAAACCAGGCCTTCAAGGACGCCGCCTCTGAGCCGCTGCGGGGGATCCTTGAATACATAGAGGAGCCCCTGGTGAGCATCGACTTCAAGGGCAATCCCGCCAGCTCCATCGTCGACGGGCTCGCTACTATGGTAGTCGGCGACAACATGGTAAAGGTGCTGGCTTGGTACGACAACGAGTGGGGCTACGCCTGCCGCACGGCCGACCTCTGCTCGTACATCGTCCAGAAGGGCCTCTAGACGGCTGAAACCCTGCCAGGTGCTGGCGGCGGGCTGAGAAGGGTGCGGGGAGTAGTCGTCCCGGCTTCTCGGTATGCGCCTTGAAGGCGCAACGTCCCAAGCTCTCGGTGGCCTGGTCCAGCGTCGAAGCGCTGTGAGTGCCTGACCCTCGCCTTCTTCGAGTCTATCCTTTCGACGATGCAGCCCCACGTCATGTGTACGCGCCGCATTAAGGTAGCCTTTCGTCCCCAAGAGCACTAGAATGTTTCAGGCTGTTGCTGGGTGGGAGCTTGGGCCGCCGTTTGACGGCGCTGTGTTAGCGCTCTAAAATCGGAATAGTCATGTTCGAAGGGCTAACCGAAAAGCTGCAGAAGGTGCTTCGGCGCCTGGGTAGCCGCGGCACCATCACCGAGAAGGACCTGGACGAGGCCCTGCGAGAGGTGCGCGTGGCCCTCCTGGAAGCCGATGTCCACTTCAAGGTGGTGCGGCAGTTCGTGCAGCGGCTGCGAGAGCGAGCGTTGGGGGCTCAGGTGCTGGAGAGCCTCACGCCCATGCAGCAGGTTGTCGATATCGTCAATCAAGAGCTAATCGAAACCCTCGGCGGCAGCCAGAGCCAGCTCCAGCGGGCCAAGCAACCACCCACGGTTGTCATCCTGGTGGGTCTCAAGGGCTCGGGCAAGACCACCACCGCCGCCAAGCTGGCGCTCCACCTGCGACGGGGCGGCGACCGTCCTTTGCTAGTAGCAGCCGACCCCCAGCGCGTGGCCGCAGCCGAGCAACTGGAGGCCCTGGGTAAGCAGCTCGACATCGCCGTGTACAGCGAGGACGGAGGGAAGCGCCCGCTCAAGATCTGCGAGCACGCTTTGAAGGAAGCCCACCGCCTGGGCGCCACCACTGTCCTTGTCGACACCGTGGGCTATCTGCAGATAGACGAGGAGTCCCTAGCGGACGTGGTGGAGCTGAGGCGCCGTCTGTCGGCGACCGAGGTACTGATGGTGGCCGATGCCATGACCGGCCAGGAGGCGGTGCGGGCAGCCGAAGAGTTTCACAAGGCGCTGGGCCTCACCGGCTTAATCCTCACCAAGCTAGACGGCGACGCCCGCGGCGGTGCTGCCCTCTCCATTCGGGCTGTGACCGGCGTTCCCATCAAGTTCGTGGGGGTGGGAGAGAAGGCCGACGCCCTGGAGCCCTTCCATCCCGACCGCTTGGCCTCCCGTATACTGGGCATGGGCGATATCCTCACCCTGGTGGAAAAGGCGAAGGCCACCATCAGCGAGGAGGAGATCGAGGAACTGGGAGCACGAGCCCGCCGAGGCGCCATCACCCTGGAGGACTTCGTCGGGCAACTCCAGCAGGTGCGGAAGATGGGGCCTCTGAGCCAGCTAGTGTCCATGATACCGGGCCTTTCCAAGGTCGCTGGCCGTTTGGAGGACGTGGACGAGAGCCATTTCGTGCAGATAGAGGCTATCGTGTATTCGATGACGCCCCAGGAGCGACGTTACCCGGACGTCATCGATGCCAGTCGCCGCCGCCGCATCGCCCGTGGCAGCGGTACCACCACCACGGATGTGAATCGCATTCTCAAGCAGTATCGTGAAGCCAAGAAGCTAATGCAGATGGTGGCCTCGGGACGGGGGCCACGTATCGCACCGGGAGCGCCCTGGCCACGCTAGACTAAAGAGCAATTTCTGCTATCCTTTATGGGAGGTGACTCCTTGCTAAAGATCCGTCTTTCCCGCGTTGGCAAGAAGAAGAGGCCAGCTTACCGCATCGTCGTGGCCGACTCGCGGGCCCCCCGTGATGGCGCTAATGTCGAGATCATCGGTCACTATGACCCCTTGACAGAACCACCGACCATCGTTATCAACGAGGAGAGAGTGACGCACTGGCTAGAGCACGGCGCTCAGCCCTCGGAAGCGGTCGCTAAGCTTCTGGCGAGGAAAAGCGCTAGCGACCAAGGGGAAGAGGAACCTACCCCGCCTGCGGCTGAGAGCGAAGGTGAAGCGGAACCTGGCGCACCTGAGGCCGAGGATGAAGCCGATCGGAAATCTAATGCGGCCGAGGCCGAGGGCCAAGCCGACCAGGAATCTACTGCGGCTGAGGCCGAGAGCGGAGACGAATCATGAAGGACCTCATCGAATACATGGCCCGGGCCATCGTCGACTACCCGGATGAGGTGGTGGTGACGGAAGAGGAGGAGAGAGACTTCATCGTCTATCGCCTGCGGGTGGCCGAGTCAGATATGGGCAAGGTGATAGGCAAGCAGGGACGCATCGCCAACGCCATGCGCGCCCTGCTGAAGGTGGCCGCCATCCGGAAGGGAACCAGGGCGGTACTGGAGATCGGGGAAGGCACCGGCCGGCCCAGCTTCAGGTCTGAACCCAGGCCCCAGGCTGAACCCGAACCTGAGCTTGAACCCGAGCCCGATCTTGGGCTTGAACCCGAGCCGGAGCCTGAAGCCGAACTTGAGCTTGAGCCCGAGGCTGAGAGTGGAGACAAACCATGAAGGACCTCATCGAGCATATGGCCCGGGCCATCGTCGAGCACCCGGATGAAGTAGTGGTGACGGAGGAGGAGGAGGAAGACCAGTTCGTCTATCGCCTGCGGGTGGCCGAGTCAGATATGGGCAGGGTGATAGGCAAAGAGGGCCGCATCGCCAATGCCATGCGCGCCCTGCTTAAGGTGGCCGCCATCCGGAAAGAAACCAGGGCGATACTGGAGATCGGAGAGGGCACCGGCCGGCCCAGCTTCAGGTCTGAACCCAGGCCCCAGGCTGAACCCGAACCTGAGCTTGAACCCGAGCCCGATCTTGGGCTTGAACCCGAGCCGGAGCCTGAAGCCGAACTTGAGCTTGAGCCCGAGCCTGAGCTTGAGCCCGAGGCTGAGAGCGGAGACAAACCATGAAGGACCTCATCGAGTATATGGCCCGGGCCATCGTCGAGCACCCGGATGAGGTGGTGGTGACGGAGGAGGAGGAGGAAGACCAGTTCGTCTATCGCCTGCGGGTGGCCGAGTCGGATATGGGCAGGGTAATAGGCAAAGAGGGACGCATCGCCAATGCCATGCGCTCCCTGCTCAAGGTGGCCGCCATCCGGAAGGGAACCAGGGCGATACTGGAGATCGGGGATAGGGACTCGTCTGCCTGACTCCTCTCATCGCTCGCCCTCCCGAGCTCACGCGTCACAGGCCCACCCACCTCCGGCGCGGGCAGCGGCAACTAGCTATGTCTCGCTCTCGCGAAAACGCTAGCCAGGGATACGTGGCTGTCGGCCGCATCCTTGGGCCCTGGGGTCTGCAGGGCAACCTGAAGGTGGAGCCTCTCACCGACTTCCCAGAGCGATTTGCCGCTGGCTGCAGCCTCTACGTAGAGGGTGTCTCCTACGCTATCGAGGGCTGTCGCTGGCACAAGGGAAAAGTCTACATCAAGCTTTCGGGCATCGACGACGCCACCGCCGCTGGGGCCCTACGCCAGCGCTTTCTGGAAGTGCCGGAGGAGGAACTGAAGCCCCTATCGGAGGGCGAGTACTATCAGTTCCAGATAGTGGGGCTGGAGGTGCGCACCACGGAAGGCCAGCCGCTGGGCAAGGTGGCCCAGATCCTGAGCACGGGCAGCAACGACGTTTTCGTGGTGCATGGCGAGGGCGGCGAGCTGCTCATTCCGGCCCTGGACGACATTGTCAAGGCGATAGACTTGGACGGGGGCTGGATGGAGGTGGAGCTGGTGGAGGGGCTTCTGCCCCCTGCCAAGAAGACGAAGGGCAGCCTTTCTTGACGGCGCCAGGCGGCCCTATCTATAATGACACTGACAAGGGGATATAGCTCAATTGGGAGAGCGCGGCGTTCGCATCGCCGAGGTTGCGGGTTCGAGTCCCGCTATCTCCACCAGTGCGAATGATTATGGGTAGGGGTCAAGGGCAAACGTCTTGACCCCTAGCTCTTCTCAGTGGACTCTAGAAGGGTGCCCCTGTAGCTCAGTGGACAGAGCAGCGGTTTCCTAAACCGCGAGTCGCGGGTTCGAGTCCCGCCAGGGGCCCCACGTCTTAGATAGGAAGCTGAACTTCCCATGAAGGCTGTCGTCATCGACGAATTCGGCGGCCCGGACGTCTTGCGCTACCGGGACGTGCCTGACCCCCCGCTGTCCCCGGCATCGGTCCTCGTCGAGGTGCGGGCGGTAGGCGTCAACCGAGGCGACCTGCAAGAGCGTACCGGCGAGGCCGGAGACGTGCAAATGCCATTGCCTCTGATCGTCGGCTGGGAAGTGGCCGGCGTAGTGAAGGCGGTCGGTGACCTGGTCCAGAACGTGCGGCAGGGCGACCGCGTGGTGGCGATCATGCCGTCGGGCGGCTACGCCGAACTGGCGACGCCAATCGCACAGGCGATCGTGCCGATTCCGCAGTCGCTGAGCTTCGAGGAAGCGGCTGGCATTCCTGTCGTCTTCATGACGGCATGGTTCGCTCTGGTAAAGAAGGCGGGCCTCCGCGCCGGCGAGACGGCACTCGTCCAGGCGGCGGGCTCAGGCGTGGGCATGGCCGGTGTCCAGATCGCTGCACACGTTGGGGCGCGGGTCATAGCCACGGCGGGCTCCGACGAGAAGCTCGCGCGAGCACGCGAGCTGGGCGCGCACGCAACCATTAACTATCGAACGACCGATTTCGCCGAAGCGCTCACGGCCATCACCGGCGGCCGTGGCGTCGACGTGGTGCTGGAATCAGTGGGAGGACGAACGCTGGTCAAGAGCATCGAGCTCCTGGCGACCGGCGGACGTCTGGTCTCTGTGGGTAACAGCTCACAGGAGCCTGTGTCCATCGACGCAGCGCTGCTGGTCGAGCGGGACGTGTCCCTGTCAGGTCTTAACTTGAGCAGTGAGCTGCTGAGATCCGGCGCGATAGAGGAGTTCCGAAAGGTGGTGGAGATCTGCGGCCGCGGCGAGCTGAAGGTCATCGTCGATCGAGTGCTGCCGCTGTCGGAGGCAGCAGCGGCCCACGGCATCCTGGCCGAGCGGGCAAACTTCGGCAAGGTCATCCTCAAGCCGTAAGTGCCCCTCACAACGCCTCTGATAGCCCCTGTCACCCTTGCTGCGGGCCCTTGTCCGGCTACGAGGGATGTGCTTACCGCTTCAGTGGTGTAATGGCATCGACCGGCACTTGCGCGAGAAGAGCCAGCTTTTTTCTGCTCTCCGTCTTGACTACCTGGCCGCCAGTGCTAAAATCAGGGAGCTAGTCCAATTTTTCGCCAGCAGGAGGTGCCCTATGCCTAACTACGTGGTGCTCTACCGTTTCACCGAAGAGGGGCGTAAGACCGTCAAGGAGACGGTGAAAAGAGCCGCCGAGATACGCAAGCAGAACGAGGCGCTCGGCTTCAAGATCCTGGGGCACTACTGGACCCAGGGGCGCTACGACCTAGTGGCCGTGGTGGATGCACCCAGCGAAGAGGCCATGGTGGCCGGCCTGTTCCAGATCGCCCAGACAGGCAACGTTGCCAGCGAGAGCCTACGCGCCTTCACTGCGGAGGAGATGCAGCGGATCTTGGCCAAATCCTAGCCCCCGTAGCAGCACCGTTACCTCCGAACGGAGAAAGAGAGAAAAAAAGGGGTAAGGCCAACCGGCCAGAAGCGCCATCAGACGCGTCAGAAGGCCGCTAAAGCCGCCTCTGGCACCGATGTCCGCTCAAGAAGAAAGATGTACGGTAAGGGCGGTGGTAAGGTTTGCTGCCCAACCAAGCGAGCGGACGGCTCGTGGTGCAAGTGGAAGAGTTGGGCGATCCAGGCCGTCAACGGCGACGCTAACGCATGGAGCCCCTGGGCCATCCAACCCAGGGGCTCCTGCCCATGCGGGGCGACCTTCAAGGCCAACCGCGACATTAGTCGGTGGCCAATAACAGGAGGGATGCACTCATGCCTGGTCCGCTCGAGGGAATCCGCGTCGTTGAAATAGGCTTCTGGGTCGCTGGCCCTTCCGCCGCCGCCATCCTTTGCGACTGGGGCGCAGACGTAATCAAGATCGAGCCGCTGAACGGCGATCCACTGCGAGGGTTGGCCGCATCGGTAGTGGGCTGGCCCCTCCCCATCAATCCTCCATTCGAACTGGAAAATCGAGGCAAGCGAAGCATCGCCTTGAATCTAGAGACCGAGGAGGGACGCACCATTGCTCGCACCCTCATTGACAAGGCCGATGTCTTCGTGACCAACGTGCGGCCCAAGGTGCTGGAAGCGTCCGGCCTGACGTACGAGAGGCTGCGCGAAACGAACCGAGGGCTGGTCTACTGTCAGGTGACCGGCTACGGCCCCGATGGCCCCAATCGAGACCGCGCGGCCTATGACATCGGCGCATTCTGGTCACGTGCCGGCGTCGCAGCTTCCCTGACGCCGGAGGGGGCAGAGCTGCCGCAGCAACGCGGCGGCCTGGGCGACCACGTGGCCGGCAGCAATGCGGCGGGGGCAGTTTGTGCGGCTCTTCTGGCCCGTTCCCGTACCGGCGAAGGCCAGCGAGTGGCGGCCTCCCTCATCCGGGCCGGCATCTACACCATCGGATGGGATATCAACGTGGCGTTGCGTCTGAAGTTCATGGTTCAACCCTACGACCGGCATCACGCGATCAACCCGCTCATCAGCTGCTACCAGGCGGGCGATGACCGCTGGTTCTGGCTTCTCCTGCTACAGGGAGATCGCCACTGGCCGGATCTTTGCCGCGCCATCGCGCGCGAAGACCTGCTGGAGGACGACCGTTTCGCCGACATTGGCCGTCGCAGCTTCAATGCTCCAGCGCTGGTGGACGAACTGGACAAGGTCTTCGCCACCAAGAGCCTCGATGAGTGGGGCGAAGCCTTCGATAGGGAGAATGTATGGTGGGCACCCGTGAACTCTATCAGCGACGTGGTGAACGATCCGGTCGCCCAGGAAGCGGGCGCCTTCGTCGATGTGCCCGGCCCGGAAGGGCCGATCCAGGGAGTGGCAACGCCGGCGGACTTCTACGGCACCCCCTGGCAGCCACGCGGATACGTGCCGGAACTGGGCCAGCACACGGAAGAGATTCTGCTGGAGCTGGACTACGATTGGGACAAGATCGTCGCTCTCAAGGAGGGCGGCGCCATCCCCTAGGCGGGCGAACGTTGCCACGTCCCGCTGCCCGTGGCCAAAGCATCGTGTGGTTCGTGGTGGCGATGGTGTAAGGCCTCAGGACACACGAGGGCCAGGCGCGAGCGAAGGCGACAATGTCTCTCAGACACGCCAGGAGGGCCGTAGGGCCGCATCTATGGGCGAGGTAGGGGAATATATGTGGGGGTGTGCCTGGGACAGGATTGGCAGAGGCGCAGCCGTACGAACCGCGTGTTAGCTGCTCGCCTTGCTCTCTACCTCGCGTCCGGTCAACCCCTGTGGATTAGGGGCCGGATCGTCCTCATCAACGGCGGCGTCAGCTTGAAGAAGTGCCCTGAACTCCTCAGCCACTCTCTCCTGCTGGCTGGGGAGCAAGCCCAGGCCCGTGGGGAGCAACCCAGGTGCCAAGTGAACCACTCGCGCGCACTCCCTCAGAGCCTGGCCCAACTGGCTACTGGCGAACCGCACAATGGTTACTAACAGACCTGCTGACACCTTGGCCACTCCATACGAGTCTCCTGACTTTCCAGACGCAAGATATGGGCTAGTTGTTACGGCCCTGCCACAGTTATGTGAATTCCGAGGAGAGCGCGTGAAGGTTTGCCAACCCTGCGAGCGGCCAGGCCTGCGGCAAGTGATATTGACCCACCAATAAGAGTTGACAAAATATCACAATAAGAGTAAGATATTCCTTGTTGGTGCATTCTTAGTGCGGCGGGTCGTGGAGAGAAGCTCTCTTCGCAGTAAGCGGCGCACCCCCTTGGAAGACCCGCCGCCATATGCAAAGGGAGGTATGAGAGTCGGGCGAAGCCAAGGGCTCGCCAATCTTCTTCCAGATAACCAACGCGCGGGTCGAAGGTGCGTTCCCCGCAATCGCGACAACATAATAGCGTAGGGGTTCTGGGGCCGAAGTCGCCCTAGGCGACACGGGGGACCCACTTTTCGGGGTGAATCTCGCCGCAGGCGAGTAGGGCAGTCTCTTTCAGCCCGAACCCGTCAGCTAACCTCGTAGGCCATTGAAAGAGGCATAGCGCCAGAGGATTGGGTGTGTGCCCGAGGCTATGTCTCGGGCGTATTATTGCCCATCGCGCCCGCCCCATTCCCCTGCAACCACTTTCCCGAGAGGAGGGGGAAAGAAAGAATGGTGTCGATAGGCTATTCTTCGCTGATATTTTTCGGGCCTTGCCCACATTGTGACGGTCCTCTATTCGAGCTGTCAGATATGTGGGGGCCGTTCTATGCCTGCGAGGAGTGTGGCTACGAGTTTGATCCTCTGGAACTAGAGCCGAAGCATCTTCAGCCGCAGGGCCAGCCCGCATTCGCTGGCAGCCTCTGGCTAAGCCGAGACAACGGCTCAACCAACAGGAGGATGGCATGGCAGGCTTCCGACGCAGTACCTGGTTTGCCGTTGGGCTGATGATGGGCGGACTCATAGGTCTTGCCCTCGGCCTGATATTGGCGCTTCAACCCACTGAGGGTGGGGCCTCGCCGAAATAAACGGCTGGCGACGCCACGTAGAGCGGCGGGAGTACGATCAGTAGCTCCTGAAGTGGCTTCCGACCTGCTTGACTGAGCGCCTTTCATGGCGCTTCTTTGTTCCAGGCAACCGCTACCAGAACAGTGATCCCCCCAGAGGAGTTCCCGCCTTTTCCTTCGCATCACCTTGCACCTTGGCCGGTAGTATACTGGTAGCAAGGCATCAAGAACGTGCGAAGGCTGCTCATCCTAACCGTTCGTTCCATCCAGGAATTTGGCGCCGATCGCTGCACTCACATGGCGGCCGCCATTTCCTACTATGCCCTCTTCTCCCTGTTCCCTCTGCTCATCTTCATGGTGTCGATATTCGGCATCTTCCTCCAGAGCAGCAGCCTTCAGGAAGACCTGATAGACAAGGTATTGGAGTTCATCCCTCTCACTTCAGGTGAGGGACGAAACGAGGTGAAAGACGCCATAGACGCGATTGCCGGCATCAGCATCCCTCTGAGCATAGTGGGACTTCTGGGCCTGGCCTGGTCGGCGAGCGCCCTGTTCGGGGCTATTCGCACTTCCCTGAACATAGCGTGGGACATCGAAACCTCGCGTCACTTTGTCAAGCAGAAGCTGCTGGACCTGGGCATGGTGGCCGGAGTAGGGGTGTTCTTCCTGCTATCCATCGGCACCACGGCGCTTCTCCGCACCACGCAGGAGGCCAGCTCGGACATCCTCGGCCCCCTGTCCAGCAACACGGCCGTCTTCTGGCGAACCATACCTTACCTGATGCCGGCGATATTCTCCTTCGGAGCCTTCATCGTGCTCTATCGCTTCGTGCCCAATACCCCCACCAAAATCAGGGATGTCTGGCCGGGAGCGCTGATAGCCGCCATCTCCTTCGAGATAATCAAGAATGGCTTCAGCTTCTATCTGGCGAACTTCGGCCGCTACGATGTGATCTACGGCTCCCTGGGAGCGGTGGTGGCCCTGCTGTTCTGGATGTACCTCAGCGCGGTGGTGCTCCTGTTCGGTGCGGAAGTGGCGTCCGAGTACCCGCGGGTGAGGTCCGGCAAGTACGACGACCTCTGGGGCCAAAGTTGGCTCCTGGGCGGCGGGCGCGCGAAGTTGGCGGAGATCTGGAAGAAGATCCGCCTCAGGGTAGCCAGTAGAGTACGCGGGCGTCGCTAGCTCTGGGAGCCACGTCCTTGACCAGCCCTCGGCGTCCTAGCTACAATAGCGTGGCCGAGGGCAGGGGTGTAGCTCAGGCTGGCAGAGCAGCGGTCTCCAAAACCGCAGGTCGGGGGTTCGAATCCCTCCACCCCTGCCAGATCTTGGATAGTAAACTGGCCTTCCTGGAACCATCCTCTATTCGTAACCCTCAGCATTTGCTGACCACCTGCTAGCAACCACGGCATGATCGGGGAGATCTGCACGTAGGGCGCTGCATCCTGCGTCCAAGCTGAGGCAGCGCCTGCCCTGCTGCTGGCCAGCGCCATTGCGTGGTTCATCATCCCTTCGTTTTGGGCCAGGCAGTCTAAAGGTCTTCCAGCCGAAAGCACACGCCAGCGGGCCTGCGACCTACAGCTCATGGCATGGTAATATCAGTTTAAATGGTAAAATATGTCATAGAATACGTAATTGCCGACGTGGTCAGCCTGTCCGCCAGCGCCAGAAAATAGAAGAGGGAAAGAACAGGAGCCACTTCAGAGGTTGGGCAGAGGAGGAAAGTGGGCCCGTTCTTTCTCCCTTAGCAATTTGGCTCTCAGTAAGGAAGGCCGCCATGCACAGCCGGGTGAGGAAAGCTGCTCTTATGATTCTGGCAGGTGTGCTTGTCCTGGGGGTGGCAACCTTGGCCTGGGCAATGGTGAGCACGCTAGGAACGTCGAACGACATGCAGGGAGAGGTGGCCCTGGGGGCTGCAGCCAG
>Ga0315553_10001011_pt1 | contig 24039 bp, 26 predicted proteins | sample SalMarSW160140MG_FD_203099 | JGI IMG/M metagenome (GOLD analysis project Ga0315553, IMG submission 203099) | Salt marsh sediment microbial communities from the Plum Island Ecosystem LTER, Massachusetts, United States - Salt Marsh Sediment SW1601-40 ... | reverse complement strand
ACCTCAAAGGCGGCATTCTGAAATATCTGGAGAGGGTGCCGGAGGCTGAGAGCCGTTGGCGGGGAGAATGTTTCGTCTTCGATCAGCGCACGGCGGTCGCTCACGGCGTTGCGCCGGGGTCATATGGGCTCTGCCATGCCTGCCGGATGCCGATCAGCGACGCCGACAAGAAGTCGGAGCACTACATTGCCGGTGTGAGCTGCCCGCATTGCCATGACGCATTCAGCGTGAGCCAGAAAGCGCGTTTCGCCGAGCGGCAGAGACAAGTCGAGCTTGCGGAACGACGCGGCGTCCGCCATCTCGGCGCCGTCGAGGGCCGGACCGCGAAATCATCGCCGAAAGGGAGCTGATGCGTCCTGCGGCCAATCCGGCACAGCCTCGGCCCGAAAACGCATCACGGCCTCTCGCGATTAACCCTCTCACAATCATCTTCAATTTAATTCAATTGCGGCTAGCGCAACGCGTATCCAAGCATGTCCCCGCGAAGGCGGGGATGGATGCGGGAACAGTTGCGCTCGTCTTTTGAAATAGATCAACTTAACCTCGTCCAAGTGAGTCCAATTGAACGAAGGTTGATCTAAGTCGTCGCGCGAGGAACAGAACCGATGGCCGAAATGGTGACCTGCCCGCATTGCAAAGGAACGGGCGTGAATTACATCATCGTGCCGCAGGAGGGAAAATCCTCCATCGAATCGGTCGATTGCCCGATCTGCAAGGGCATAGGACAGGTGCCCGCGCCGGAACCGGAGCGGAAGCCGGCGGAAGAGACGAAGCCGGCAAAGCGGCGCAAATCGCCGGAAATCTGGCCGATTCTGGTCCCCTTGGGCCTATTCGGCCTGTTCTTTCTTTTCCTCTGGTTTTGACCCGCCTCCGCCCCGTGGCCATTTTTCTGGCTTTTTGCGGAGTCTATAAGCCCGATTGCTGACATGCTAGAATTTTTAGGAGAACAGCAGGCAGGGCGAAAAATGAGCCTTTGGCTTGTTATGATCGCGCTCGTTGCAGGTCTGGCGCTTGCGGCGGGGGGATCGTGGTGGCTCTTAGGGCCGGAGCGGATCTGGGAGCTATTCGGCCCGGCCGATCTCGGCCCGGTCAGTTTCGAGGATCTGGAGCGGCGATCGACTCCGACCGACGCGCTCGCCTGTCCGAACAACCTTTGCCCGATCGATACCGATATTCTCCCGCGCGACTATCCGGTCGATGTGCCGGCGCTGCGCAAGGCCATGAACCGGGCGTTGATGACGGAGCGCCGGCTGACGCTTGTCGATATCGACGATAAGACGCCGCAGGAGCGCTATGTCCAGCGCAGCGAGACGATGCGCTTTCCCGATACGATCGACGTGCGCTATGTCGCCCGGCCGGGAGGCGGATCGACGGTCGCCATCTATTCGCGTTCGCAATTCGGGCGGAACGATCTCGGCGTCAACCATGCCAGGGTCGAGCGGTGGCTCGGAAAGCTGTCGCGCGAGGTGGCGCAGTCGAAGCAGACAGTCCGATGAGACGCTCCGCCATCCATCTTGCCGCGCGCGCCTTCGCCGTCGCAGCCCTCCTGATTTCGGCCGCGCCGGCATGGGCCGGAGATCTACGGATCGGCCTCAGCTTCGAAAGTGGCGCGCTTCATGCGCCGATGCGCTTCAGTCTCTATCTGCCGGATGCTTATGCCGGCGAGCCCGAGCGGCGTTTCCCGGTCGTCTATCTCCTCCACGGCTATGGCGGAAACGAGCGCGAATGGATCGAACGCGGCCGGGTCGGTCGGATGCTCGACACGCTGATCGGCAGCGGCGAAATCCCGGCGGTCATCGCCGTCATGCCTGATGGCGCGAAAAGCTGGTATGTCGACAGCGCCGCGCTGGGCGGGCCGGGCGATTATGAGACCGCAATCATGCGTGACCTCGTCAGCTATATTGAGAGCCGATACCGCGCCATTCCGGATCGGCACGCCCGGGCGACCGCCGGCCTGTCCATGGGCGGATATGGCGCGCTCCGCATGGCATTCTTTCATCCCGAGCGCTTCATCGCCGTGGCAAGCCTCAGCGGCGCCCTGTTCCAAGCCGTCGGCATTCCCGGTGTGGACCGGCCGGTCGCCAACGCCTTGGAGGAGGCGGAAAAATGGTATCACGGCGCCTATGGACGCCCTTTCGACATCGGTATCTATGTCGAGCGCAGCCCGTTCTCCCGGATCGACGAATTGCGCCGGATGAAGGCACCGCCGAAGATCCTGATCACCGCGGGTGACGACGACTATTTCAAATTCTATGAGGGCAGCTGCGCGCTTTTCATTGCGCTGCGGCGGGCCGGACTGGCCGCGGAGCTGCGCGTCGACGATGGCGGGCACGACTGGGATCTCTGGCGCCAGCAATTCCCCGAGGTCATGCGGTTTCTCTCCAAAGCGTTCCGCTTGCCGTAGGCTACTCGAATGCGAGCGCCACGGCCGGGTAGGCGGCGCCCTCTTGCCGGGACAGGACGCTCGTGGAGTGGTTTCTCGAAGTGTCGGCAAAATATTCCGGCGGAAGATTCGTCACCAGAGAGGCGAGCTGCACGCCTTGTGTTGCGATATGTTTTCGCATGAGCCGGTCGGCCTCTTCTGCGTCACCTTTCTTGATGGCCTGCAACACGCTCTCATGTTCCCCGACCAGCTCCTTCAAGGGGTAATTGTGCCGAAGGTGGATTCGGCGATAGGCGCCAAGGCGGTTCCGTGTCGAAACCGTCTGTTTGATCAGATGGCGATTGTGACTGGCATTATAGATCGCCTCGTGGAACTGCGCGTTGGTCAGGCAATAGCTCTCGACGTCATCGGCCTCGCTGTTCTGACGGCATGCCTCGTTTGCCCTTTCCATCTCGGCGATTTCCTCAGGGGTCGCATGACTCGCCGCGAGCCGCGCGCACGCGCCCTCATAGATCGCCATCATCTCGAACAGATCCATGAGCTCGGCGATGCTGAGGCCGGCGACGACCGCACTGCGATGCGGCCTGATGCGCACGAGCCCTTCCGCCGCAAGCAGCCTCAGCGCTTCACGAACCGGGGTTCGCGAGCTACCATAGCGATCGGCCAATCGGCACTCGTCAAGCCGGTCGCCGGGCTTGAGGTTGAACATCAGAATTTCGTTCTCGATCTTCAGTTTGAGGTGTTCTGCTAGAGACGAGGTCATATCCAACTCTGAGTGAGATTGAAGAGCCAATGATCCGGACTTCGCAAATTGCCTATGAGGGTCTTTCTCACAAAGCGAAGCTCCAACCTTATACGAAAGTCTAAGCCGCTCCTAGAGGCAAATTAGCGAACAATTTTAATAGTCGGCGCTTTTCGCCGTGCGAGATATTAAGAATGATTCCCGGACCGCCGTTTCAGAGGCGCGGGCAGGAGCGCGGATATGAATGTTTCGTTTTTCGGTGAGCTGCTGACGGCGATTTCCGAGCGCGGCCGGCATCTTCTGGATTTGTCCGGCATCGCGCCAAGCCAGGGAGAGACCATCGAAAGCCTGTCGGAGGCGCTGCTTTCGGGCCGGGGCGAAGCCTCCGGCGTCGCTCTCGCGCAGGAGATTCTGGCGCTCTATCGGAAATTGGATGACGAGGCGCGCCTGAATTTCTTTCTTTTTCTGGCAGATCGGTTCGCGGCGGACCCGGCGACGGTCGCGAACGCCGCCCAAGCCTATTTGGAGACGCCCGGGCCGGACGCTCTCAGGCGGCTGACGAAGGCGGTCGAGTCCCCGCGTCAGGAATTTCTGCATCGTCTCAATCTTGCCCCTGGCGCGACGGCCGAAATCGTCGAGATGCGCAACGATCTTCTGCGGCATGCCAGCTCGACCGAAGCCCTTGCCGCGGTGGACCGTGATTTCGTGAGCGCGCTGACATCGTGGTTCAATCGCGGCTTCCTCGTCCTGCAGCGGATCGACTGGTCGACACCGGCGAATATTCTGGAGAAAATCATCCGCTATGAGGCCGTCCACGAAATCCAGGGTTGGGACGACCTTCGCCGCCGCCTCGACCCCGCGGACCGCCGATGTTTCGCCTTCTTCCACCCGTCGCTGGTGGACGATCCGCTGATCTTCGTCCAGGTCGCCCTCAGCCGCGATGTGCCGGGCTCCATTCGTCAGGTGCTCGAGGAAGAGCGGCGCGCGCCCGCCGAGATGCGCGACCCCACCACTGCGGTCTTTTATTCGATCTCCAACTGTCAGCCGGGCCTGCGCGGCATCAGTTTCGGCAATTTCCTCATCAAGCAGGTCGTGGAGGATCTGACGCGCCCCATCCCGAGCCTGAAGAACTTCGTGACATTGTCCCCGATCCCGGGCTTTGCCGCATGGCTGCAGCGGGCAAGGACAAGCAATCTGCTCAACTATTTCGATGCCACCGACCTGGCGATCCTGGACAATCTGTCTGACGAGGACTGGATCGCGGATGAGGCGCTGGCGAACGCCATGCGGCCTTTGCTGATGGCGGCGTCGTCGCATTATTTCCTCGCGGCGAAAAACATTCATGGCCGCCCGGTCGATCCGGTGGCGCGCTTCCACCTCGGCAACGGCGCAAGGCTGGAACGCATTAACTGGATGGCGAACACCTCGTTACGCGGTATGAAGGAAGCGCATGGCCTCATGGTCAATTACCGCTATGATCTGCGCGACATCGAACGCAATCATGAGCTGCTTGCCAATTCGGGGACGGTCGTCGCTTCCAAGTCCGTTCGCTCTTATTTGCGCGTTCCCGAGGCATCTCAGGCGCTTGTGCCGGCGGAGGAAGAGGCCGGCTAGCGCAACGCCCGTCCAAGCATGTCCCCGCGAAGGCGGCGATGGACGCGGGAACAGTTGCGCTAACTTATTGATATAAATTTTAAGGGGAGGGACCGATGCGCTGGCGCGGTCGCAAAGGCAGCGAGAATGTCGAAGACCGCAGAGGGCAGCCGGGACGGCGGCGCATGCCGTTCCCGTTTCCCCGCGGCGGCTTTCCGGGCCGCGGCAGGCCCATTCCGATGCCGCGAGGCCGGGCCGGCGGAATTGGGCTCGTCGGGTTGCTGGCCATTCTCGGGCTCATGTTTTTCTTCGGGGTCGATCCGCGCGTCATCCTGGAGAATGGAGGCGGTCCGATATCGGTCGGGGAAGGCCCACGACAGCCGTCGCGGCCTGCCAGTCCGGAGGAGCAGGAGCTGAAACAATTCGTGTCCGTCGTGCTCAAGACGACGGAAGATGTCTGGTCGCAGCGGTTTCAAGCCTCGGGCCGTCGCTACACAAAACCGACCCTCGTCCTGTTCCGCGGCGGAACGGACTCCCGATGCGGCACCGGCGTCACCCAGATGGGGCCGTTCTATTGTCCGATCGATCAGAAGGTCTATATCGACCTCTCTTTCTACGATGATCTGAAGAACCGTTTCCGCGCGCCCGGCGATTTCGCGCAGGCCTATGTCATTGCGCATGAAATCGGCCATCACGTGCAGACCCTGCTTGGCATTACCGAGCAGGTGACGCGCGCCCGGGCGCGGAGCAGCGAACGCGAGAGCAACGCGCTTCAGGTTCGGATGGAGCTTCAGGCCGACTGTCTGGCCGGATTATGGGCGCATCACGCCCAGCGCGAGCTCCAGATCGTGGAGCCCGGCGACATCGACGAGGCGCTGAACGCCGCTGCGGCCATCGGCGATGACCGCCTTCAGAAGCGAACACAAGGCTATGTCGTCCCTGATGCATTCACCCACGGAACATCCGAACAGCGCGTCCGCTGGTTTCGGCGCGGATTCGAGAGCGGGCAGTTTGAGGCCTGCGATGCGTTCGGCGGCGGCATCTGAGCCGCCATTGGCGGCTTACGCGATTCAAGACAAGCGCCGCCGGGAGGTGATTCCGGCGGCGCTTTTGTCAGCAGAAATCGCGGGTTGCCTAGCGCAACGCGCGTCCAAACATGTCCCCGCGAAGGCAGCGATGGACGTGGGAACAGTTGCGCTAACCGATAGAAATAGATCAACTTGACCTCGTTCAAGTGATTCCACTTGAACGAGGGTTGATCTATTTATCGCTTTGAGCGAGATATGGCGTGATCCGCATGAATTCGACCCGGCGGTTCCGCGCTTCCGCCTTTTCCGTATCGATCAGAAGGCCCGCCTCTCCATAGCCTTGCGTGACAAGGTTTTCCGGCGGGACGTCGAACTCGTCGGTCAGGATGCGTGCAACCGTTTCCGCGCGGCGATCCGAGAGCGAGAGATTGTCCTCTTCGGAGCCGACGGCGTCGGTGTATCCCGCGATCATGATGATCTGCTCGGGGTCTTCATCCACAATGCGATTGATCACCCGGGCAACGACGTCCAGCTTGCCGATCTGTTCGTCGGGCACTTCCCAGGATCCGAATTCGAAATTTACCGTATTCAGGTTGAGTTTGCGCAGCCGCTTGCGAATGTCCGGGCTGTAGCGGATTTCGTCGAGCGTGTAATCCTCTTCGAGGTCTTCCACAGGCGGCGCCGTCAGAACCTCGTAGATCCGAGCCTCATCCGCCTCATCCGCATAGACATAATAGTCGCGACGGCCAAGATCGATTTGCAGATCCGGGAGATCGATGGAGAAGCCGAAGCCGCGGCGATCGCGGTCGTGGCCACGCTTCCGGCCTTTCCATTCATTGTTGATGAGGAGGATTTCGCGGCCACTGGGCAGGCGCTTGATACGGCGAAGAAGCCGGCCGTCGCGGTCCTCGATCGAGATGATCTGGACGCCATTCGGCCGGGTGATGATTGTCCGTGTTCTTCCCCGAGGACCGCTTTCGGTGCGAACATCGCGGGTGGCTCCGCGCAGACGCTTCGTCTCATTATGCTCGATGACGACGCGGCCTTTGTCACGGGTGATCCGGCGCTCGCCCGGCTCTTCAATGACGACGCGCCCGCCTGCCTCGCGCCGCTCACGCCGCTCACGGACAATATCCTTGAGCTTTTCGCGGGTGAACTCCTGGCGTCCCCGCCGGCGCTTCTGAAGCTCTTCACGGGAGATTGCACGCCGCTCGACACGCTCCTTGATCCGCTCGCGGCGGTCTTCGGCGCGCTGCGGCGTGCGATCGCGCTGGTCTTGTTTAGCCTTGCGACCGTCCTGCTCCTCTTGCGCCTGATCACGTTTCTCGCGGCGGCGCTTATCCCGATCCGCCTGCTGGCGGTCGCGATCCTCCTGGGCTTTCCGGCGCTGCCGTTCCTTCTGCTCGGCCTGCTCCTGCTTTCGCTTACGGTCAAGCCGGTCCTGGTCCACCTGCCTGCGATCACGCTTGGCGCCGGCTTCCTCGCGGCGCCGACGCTCCTGCTCCGCCTGTTCCTGACGCCGCTTGCTTTCGGCATCCGCTTGGTCGCGGCGCGTGCGCTGACGCTCTTCCTTTACGGCATCGCGCAGGTCGCGCTTGTGGCTCCTTTGCACGCTGCGATCTTGACGCTCCGGCGGCTGCTCTCGCCGTTCCTCTGTAGGCTTGCGCCCTTTTTTTCTTCGCGCCTCCGCGTCCTGCTCCTGTTGCTGGGCATTCTGTGCAAGCAGCAGCGGCCTCTGATCCTGCCCAGCCGGCTTGGCCTGGGCGGTCCCGGCAGCGGCGACCCCAATCGCGGCTGCGATGATGATGAATGTCTCTCTTGTGCCTGAAATGGGCATTTCCTTGCCTCGATACGTTTGTTCGAAAGATTACTGGACGACCCAGTCTGTCAAAGAGCCGGATTGCGTCGATTTTAGGTTCAACATCGCGTGGCGATGCTGACTGCTGGGTGAATGGATCGCCGGCGCCCCCACCCTTGCAGATAGAAATGTCTGGAAAGCGGGTTGGTTCCAAAGATGAGCTGGCAAGCTCTCAGGTCTCGAACCCGCCATCGACGTTCAGGATGGTACCGGTAATGTAAGCGCTTTCCGCGCTGGCCAGAAAGACGGCGGCGCTCGCCACCTCCTCCGGGTTGCCATAGCGGCCAAGCGCCGTCATCATCGTCATCAGGCGCGCGTGGCGCGTGTCGTCCGGATTCATATCGGTGGCGATGGGGCCGGGCTGGATCGCGTTGACGGTGATGCCGAGCGAGGCGAGATCGCGGGCGAAGGCGCGGGTCATGCCGGCAACGGCAAATTTGCTGATCGCATAGAGCCCGATGCCCGTTGCCGGTACGCGCGCGCCGAAAGTGCTGCTCAGATTGATGATGCGTCCGCCTTTTGGCAGATAGGGGATGGCCGCCTTGATCGCGATATAAGCGCCGCGTAGATTGACGGCCATCACCCGGTCGAACTCGGCCTCGGTCGTATCCTGCAGCAGACGCAGCTCGAAAATGCCGGCATTGTTGACGAGAATGTCCAATCCGCCAAGCGCATCACGGGCGTGGGTGACGGCCTGCTTTACGGCGTCGCCGTCCGCCGCATCCGCCCTGATCGCCTCGCCGTGCACAGCGGAGGCGCGGATCGCGGCGAGAGTCTCCTGGGCGGCCTCGGAGGAGCGGGAGTAGGTGAAGGCGACATCGGCGCCCGCTGCGGCAACCGCCTTGGCGATGGCCGCCCCGATGCCACGGCTTCCGCCCGTTACAAGGGCTCTTCTTCCCGAAAGTCTCGTCACCTTCACGTTCGTTTCGCTAGCTGAAATGTCCTGCGGAAAGGGTCAGTCCACGCCTTCGACGACAACGATTTCCCCCTCGGCGCAGGCTTGCCGAATGGCCGCCGCAGCCTGATATTCCAGTGAGTAATAGCAGGCAACCGCTTTGTCGAAATTCTCGAACTCGATAACGACATTGCGCGGCCGGGCGTCACCTTCTACGGCATCGTATCGTCCACCCCGCACAATGAATCGTGCGCTATATTTCTCGAACGCCGCCTTGGCGGCCTCGACATATTTCGGGTATTCATTGGGATCGGTGACGGTCACGCGTGCGATCCAATATCCCTTGGCCATTGTGTCCTCCGTCGTTATCGCGCGCCACCATAGACCGTGAATTGGAAAAAATGGAGGGCAAGAAGGTGGCATCCAAGGCTTTTGAATAGGGACTGTTGCCATGATCCGCGTGCAAGTCGAAGATTTCGACATCGGCACTGAAGTCCGTGCTTTAAGCGCAGGCCGGAGCGACATCGGTGCGGTCGTCACCTTCACCGGGATCGTGCGGGCGGGCCCCGGCGCGCAGGAGATCCGGGCCATGACGCTGGAGCATTATCCCGGAATGACCGAAACCGAGCTTGAGCGGATCGAGCGGCAGGCGCAGGACCGCTGGCCGTTAAGCGCGAGCCTGATCGTTCATCGTCACGGACGTCTCCTGCCGGGCGACAATATCGTTCTGGTGATTACCGCATCACCTCACCGGCAAGCGGCCTTCGAAGCCGCCGCCTTCTTGATGGACTATTTAAAAACCGGCGCGCCGTTCTGGAAAAAGGAAGAGTTGGCAAGCGGCGATAGCGGCTGGGTCGCGGCGAACGCATCCGACGACGCGGCGGCCGAACGCTGGATCACGGATAAGGCGGCCGAATAGGGGACGGCTGGATCAACCCTCGTTCAAGCGGAGTCACTTGGACGAGGTCAAGTTAATCTATTTCAAAAGACGAGCGCGACTGTTCCCGCGTCCAATCGTTTAGAGCGGGCTGGCGAGCGGAAAAGTGGTGCCCACTGTTCCTCATCCCGCTCTATGCCGACGGTGCCCGGTGCTCTTCGAGCCGGGGCATGATCTCGACGAAATTGCAAGGCCTGTGGCGATAGTCGAGCTGATATTTCAGAATGCCTTCCCACGCGTCGCGGCAGGCGCCAGGCGATCCGGGCACGCAGAAGACATAGGTTCCGGCAATGACCCCGGCGAGAGACCGGGATTGGACGGTCGATGTCCCGACCTTTTGGAAGCTGATCATGTGCATCAGCGCCGAGAAGCCGTCGATTTCCTTCTCGAAAAGCGGACGCACCGCTTCAGGCGTCACGTCGCGGCCGGTCAGCCCCGTGCCGCCGGTGGTCAGGATGGCGTCGATCCGGGGGTCTGCCGCCCATCGCCGGATCGTTTCCTGGATCTGAGCCACCTCGTCCTTGACGATCGCGCGGTCGATCAACTCGTGACCCGCCTCCGTCAGAAGCCTCGCGAGCGTGTCGCCGGACTTATCGTCGGCCAGCGACCGCGTGTCGGACACGGTGAGAACCGCGATATGAACCGGTTTGAAAGGCAGTGTCTCGTCGATTCCAGCCATCACGCCTGCTTCCGTCATCCGGGTCCGGCGAGATGCGGCTGCCGGAACCGGATCGCATTCGCCTTTAGCGCCTTAACGATATCTCCGCGACGGGGACGTGGCGGCCGCGGCTGGGATCGAACTGGCTGATCGTCAGAGAGTGCCGGGAGTGCCCTTCGACCGTCACGGCGAAGCGGCCCTGAAAATTCGGTCCGTCCACTTCGATATTGAGCTTATGATCCCGGATGTTGCCTGTGATCCGTCCGGTGTTATTGGCAACCTTCTCCGTCCATGTCCCGGAGACGGAGCTGTTCTCACAGGTCACATCGGCGCCGGCGTCGATCTTATAGTCTGTGCCTGCGCAGGAGATCTTTTGCGAGACACGGGCGCCGGATGTCCGATAGTTGACGCGGCAGGAAATCCGTTCCTCAGCCCCGCCGATCGGCTTTACCTTTCCGGAACCGCGCCAATTGCCCTTCAGATCTTCTATCAGCGACTGCGCTTTCGAGTCACAGGCCGCCATCGCCGGGCTCACCCCAATCCCGGCTGCGATTGATGCGATCGCGATTCCCGCGAGTGATAATCTCAAAAATCGAACGCGTTTCATGGAAAATCCCTACTTGTCGTCGATGACGTGTTTTACCCGATTGACCCCGTGCCTTCTTGAACCAAATATCGCGCGGCAGCAATGGTCATCCCGTAGGAATTTCCGCCGGCACGAACGTCGCGGCCTTCTTGTGCTTCTTAAGACTTAGATAGGGCACCTGCCGCGACAAGAAAAGCGGCATCGACCCGGCTCGAGCCATTTTGTCTTATCCAAGCTTCGGCCATAGCGCATGGAAATGGTGAACGGGCCCCTTTCCGTGGCCGACACCAAGCTCATCCGCTTTCGCCAGCGCGTTCGTCAGATAGATCTTTGCCTCCCTGACCGCGTCAAGCATGGGTATACCCTTTGCCATGAGCGCGGTAATGGCGGAGGAAAGGGTGCACCCCGTTCCGTGGGTATTCGTGGTCACGACGCGGTCGGCCGCGAGCCGGACGATGTTCGTGCCGTCGAGGAAAATATCGACGGCTTCCTCACTGCTCCCATGTCCGCCTTTCACCAGCACCGCTTTCGCCCCCAAGGAGAGAAGTAACTCCCCCTGACGGACCATCATCCCTTCATCGACCGCCACGCTTGCGCCGAGCAGCCGCGCCGCTTCCGGGATGTTGGGCGTGATCAGATCGGCGATCGGCAGGAGGTGGGCGCGCAGCGCGGATTCGGCGCCTTCATCGAGCAGGGTATCGCCGCTCCCGGCAACCATGACCGGATCGAGAATGATCGGCGGGCCCTGCCAGGCATGCAGGGCTTCCGCCACCGCGACGATCGTATGCTCGTTTCCCAGCATTCCGATCTTTGTTGCCCGCACGTTCAGGTCGGAAAAGACGGCATCGATCTGCGCGCGAACGAATTCAGGCGGTACGGCGTGAATGGCGCTGACCCCTTGCGTGTTCTGCGCGGTCAGCGCGGTAATCGCCGAAGCGCCGTAGACGCCGAGCGCCGAGAATGTCTTGAGGTCGGCCTGGATCCCGGCGCCGCCGGAGGAGTCCGAGCCCGCGATGGTCAGTGCAATAGGCGTGGTCATAGTTCCATTAAGATAGGCAAAGCTGCGCTTCGGCGCGAGCCTAGCCGGGAAAAATCGCACCGGCGGTGCGGCTGAGAATCTCCTGCGACCGGTCTCGGGGGTCAGCGGCGGACGGCCGGCGCCTCCAATGGCAGCTCCGCGCCGCGCCAGGCAAGATAGAGCTCAAGCGCCACATATTCATCAGAGCCGGAGGGGTAAGGGGCCGCCTTCATCCGGCGATAGCAGCTTGTGAAGCGCTCATGCAGAGAGAGGAATGATTTCTCCCCGAGCTGATAGCTGGGATACCCATTGGAGTGTCCCTGGCTGATGACCCGATCGCCATAGGTTTTGCCGTAATATTTGTCATGGCACAGGGCGCATGAGAGGCCGAGTTGCCCCATCCGGCCATTATAAATTTGCCGCCCCTTCTCGAAGGCCGATTGCGCCGGTCCGTCAATGCGGATCGTCTTCGGCAGACCGCGCGACTGAAGACTGAGGAACGCGGTCATTCCGAGCATCTCCTGCGAATCATACGCCCAGGGCTCGGCGTTCATCTTATCGCTGCGGCAAATATTGATGCGCTGCGCCAGATTGATGACTTTGCCCGCCGCCTGCGAGAATTTCGGATATTCAGCCGCGCGCCCGCGCATCGCGTTTTCTCTCTCGCCGTGACAGGAGGCGCATGATTTTAGCGGTGTCCCCTCAGGCTTCGACCAGAGCGCCTCGCCCCGCGAAACCCATTTGAAGGCCGGATTGTCAAAATCGTCATCCTGAAGCGCGCGGACGTTTATCGGGCTGAATTCATAACCGGAGATCAACTCGGAGAGCGGATTGCGGCTGTCGGCCGGCGTGATCGCGTTCCGCGTCTGAGCAGCCGCCTGGCTCGCCGGAACGGCCAAGGCAAAAAGAACGACCAGGCCGATCCGGATGATGTCTGTCTTCGCCCGTCCCATTCTTGCTGCCGGCCGCGTCATTTGAGGTTCTTCAGGAAGGCGACAATGTCCTCAACCTCACTTGCGGAGAGGATCGTCTTTCCGGCGAGCGCTTGGGGAATCCGGTCGAATGTCGGCGGTTTGTGATAGGCGGGCATCACCGTCTCGGGAAACAACACGCCGGGATCGACGAGAATCTGCCGGAGTTGCGGCTCGGTATAGCGCCCGCCCACGCCGGCGAGGCTGGGGCCGAGATTGCCGTGAGCCGGCCGGTCGCCGAGAGCCGGAACGGGATGGCAGGCAAGGCAATTGCCTTGGGCCTCGTCGGCCATGATCTGCCGGCCGCGTGCGGGGTTGCCGATCGCCCCTGTCAACGACCGGATGATGCCGGCAAGCGCGATCGGCGAGGGACCTGCCCGGCTGAAGGCCGGCATCTGCTTGAAATAGCCCGCCGTCTTGGAATTGCATTGCTGCGCACTGGCGGAAATGGCTGTCAAAATGAACAGAAATGCCGCCGCAAGCGGGAGTTTCGAGCCTGTTCGCCGGTTGCTCATCATGCCGAAGATCGGGTTGCGGTCGCCGTAAGATCTGACGAGATTGCGGTCCTAGCGCAATGCGCGTCAAGGCATGTCCCCGCCAAGGCGGGGATGGACGCGGGAACAGTAGCGCTAACTTATAGAAATAGATCAACTTAACCTCGTTCAAGTGCTTTCACTTGAACGAGGTTAAGTTGATCTAGCGGGGCGGCGCGGATTGCCGGACCCCGCGCTTCCCAGGGCTGAATTGCAGAAAACGGCCCCGAGTGGAAGGCAAAATGCGGAAAGATCTTAATTCTCGGCACGATGCCGGGATTGACAAGGACTCCGGCGCCTTTCTATATTCCGCATCGCGCGGCTCAGATTGTCGCCGTGCCTAATGCGCTGCCCCAGGCTCTAAGCATTCCGAATGGCAGGTGAAGTCCGTGGCCATGCCACGGCGCCGAAGGGCGCGTTATCATAAGGAAAAGGTCTGAAAGATGTACGCTGTCATTCGCACAGGCGGCAAGCAATATCGGGTCGCCCCTGACGATGTCCTGGACATTGAGCGTATCCCCGGCGAGGCCGGCGATACCGTCGAATTTGCCGATATTCTGATGATTGCCGGCGATGCCGAGCCGCAGGTCGGCACACCGCTTGTCGATGGCGCAAGCGTTGCGGCTGAGCTGGTTGAGCAATTCCGCGGCGAGAAAATCACGATCTTCAAAAAGAAGCGCCGGACGACCTATCGCCGCAAGCAGGGTCACCGCCAGGAGCTGACGAAGGTCCGCATCACCGATATTCTGACCGGCGGAGCCAAGCCGAAGAAAGCAGCTAAGGCGCAGCGGGCCGCGGAAAAAGCCGAAAAGGCGGAGACGACGGAGACGCCCGCCGCGGCGGATTTCAATGATGATGTGAAGCTGATCGGCGGCATCGGTCCGGCGCTTGAGAAGAAGCTGGCGGCTCAGGACATCACCTCGCTCAAGCAGATCGCCGAATTTACCGCTGCCGACATCGAGCGCCTGGATAGCGAGCTTGCCCTGAAGGGGCGGATCGAGCGCGATGAATGGGTCCAGCAGGCTAAGGATTTGATCGCCGGCAAGCCGCCGCGCGCCAAGGTTGACCAGGAAGCGGCCAAGAAGGCTGCGGACAAGTCGAAGAAATAAGGAACGTGAAGCATGGCTCATAAGAAAGCAGGCGGCTCGTCCCGCAATGGCCGCGACAGTGCGGGCCGCCGCCTCGGGATCAAGAAGTTCGGCGGTGAGCGGGTGATCCCCGGCAACATCATCGTCCGTCAGCGCGGCACCAAATGGCATCCCGGCACCGGCGTCGATATCGGCACCGACTATACGATTTTTGCCGTGCAGGAGGGCCAGGTGCATTTCCAGACGCGCGGCAACGGCAAGGTGTATGTTTCCGTCGTCGCCGGCCAGGGCGCTGCGTCCTAAGCGGCGCATCGCTTCGAGGAAAGGCGGCGTGAGTGGAAGCCGCGGACCAGATGTTCGGCGGCTTGACGCCGGAATTGCTTAGCGCGCCCATAGGAACGCGGCGGCTTATCCTGCGACGGCCCACGCGGAACGACCTTCGGACCGCGTGTCGGATCGTCAACGATCCGACCATCGCATTCAATGTCAGCACAATCCGCTATCCCTATCCGCCGATTTCCGGCTGGCGATGGCTTTCCAGCCAAGGCCGGATCAAGAATAGCGCCTTTCACATCGCCTATCTGCTGACCCTGCGGTCCAACCCGCGCCATTTCGCCGGTGCGGCGGGGATTACGGTCGGATCCGGCGGGCCGCCGGAAATCGGCTATTGGCTGGGGCGCGACTATCGCCGGAAGGGCTTCGCGGCCGAAGCGGCCAGGGCGCTCATCGCCCGTATCTTCACCAAAAGCGATGCGCCCGCCGTCGTGGCCACCGCCAGAACGACGAACGTCGCCTCACAGCGCGTTCTCCTCGCGGCGGGAATGGCGCGCATCGGATATGGGCGGGGCATGGTTCTACAGCTTGGCCGCTATGTTCCGCTGCGGCTTTACCGGATCGACCGGCAGATGTGGGAAAAGCGCAAGCGGCCTGCCCTTTAAGCCTTTCCTGCTGCTATAAAGCTGCTCCAATTCTCCGATATTGACATAATTCCAAGGAACGGGTGCATCGGCGCAAAAAAATGAAGCGATTAATAGCCATTTTTGCGGGATTGCTGGCTATCCTGGCGCTCGCCGTCTTTCTCCTGCCCTTTCTGATCCCGGCAAGCACCGTGAAGCGGCATCTGGGGCCCTTGCTCGCCGAGGCGACCGGGCTGCGGCTGCAGGACGCAGGAGGCGTGCGCTTGTCGCTGATTCCCGCGCCCGCCGTTGCCTTCGAAGGCGTTCGCGCCACTCTGCCGGCTGACGAGGCAGCGGCTCCGCAGGTCAGCGCCGATCGCATTGTCATCGCGATTCGGCCGTCGGCATTGTTCGAGGGGCGGCTCGAACTGGATAAGATCACGTTCATCAATCCCTCGCTCGTGCTTGACCCAGGGGCGTTGAAGCGAAGCGAATGGGCGCCCGGCCGCTCTCATTCTGCGCTGGCCGACAGGCAAGATGCGGAAGCGACATCCATCACGGCTGCGAACCGGTCGCGTCGAGCGCCGCGCCTGCCGACCGTTGATATCGCCATCATCAATGGCTCGCTCAGCGAGGCAGACGATCAGCGCCAGGGCGCGCCCGTCTCGGACGCCAACCTCGTTTTCAGCAGCAACCGGGCGGCGAACAGCGCGACGCTTGAGGGCAGTCTTCGGCTCAAGGGCGAGCTGGTGAACTTGAGCGCGCAGGCCGAGCGGTCGCAGGAGCGGCGGGACGGGTCGATGGCCCTGCGCGCCGCCCTTCACTCCGAAGGAATGCGCACCGAACTCGACGGCGCCCTGATTTTCGACACCGCGCCTCGCTTTGCCGGATCGGCTCGCCTCGAAATGACCGCGGGACCGAGCTTTGCGACAATGATCGGCGCGAGCGCGGAGCTCGTATCGCGCTTCGAGGGTACGGCAATTTCCGGTCACTTGGAGATTTCCGATGAGCGGATCGCGCTTTCCGACGGCCTGCTGACCGCGCCGGGAGCGAGGGGCGATATTACGATCCTGGCCCGCCTCAACGGCGCCACGCGGGTGACGCTCAAAAATCTGGCTCTGCATGGAGGAACGGCGAGCGGCGTGCTAACGCTCGATATGCGCCAGCCGGAGGCCATCCTCGCCGGGGCTTTCTCGATGTCGAACATCGATGCGCTTGTGCTGACCCAGGGCGTGTCCGGTTTTGACTGGCTCTCTGGCCGCGCAAATGCCGAGATCGAACTTGCCGGTGGCGGCAGGACGGCGGACGCTATTGTGAAGACGCTTAAGGGGCAAGGAAGCCTGTCGATTGCCGATGGTGCGATCGAGGGGCTCGATCTTCCGCTGATCGTCGCCGATGTCAGAGAAGGCGAATTCGGAAAATGGCGCCGGGAAGCGGGACGGCGGACACCGTTCGATCGGCTGGCGGCGAGCTTCACGGTCGAGCAGGGCGTGGCGACGACGAAGGATTTGTCGCTGACCGGACCCAATATCGCCGTGACGGGCGAGGGCAGGACGAATATTCCGCGCGGGCGCATCAAATATCGCCTCAAGACCAAAATCACGGCGACAAACGGCAATGGCGCCGCCGATCCGCAGGATCGGGAAGCGGCGCTTTCAATCCCGCTGATCGTCAAGGGCGATTGGGAGAAGCCCGACATCTATCCCGACCTGGAAAATGCGATCGAGGACTCCGAATCTTTGCGGGGCACGGCAAAGCTTTTCGGCAAATCGGTGGAGAAGCTCACCGACGGGCAAATCAAGGCAGATGATTTCGGCAAAGTGATCGACGGGCTCTTCGGGAAGAAAAAGAAGAAGAAACACCGTGGAAAAGGCGCGAGCGAAGACTGACCTATGGCGCACGAAAAGCCGCTAGCGCAACGCGCGTCCGGGCATGTCCCCGCGAAAGCGGGGATGGACGTGGGAACAGTTGCGCTCGTCTTTTGAAATAGATCAACTTAACCTCGTTCAAGTGACTCCGCTTGAACGAGGGTTGATCTGGAATAGTCATCTGCGTGAGTGTATCCACCTGGTCGCAATCCTCATCTTGCTCGTCATTCTGACGCTCGCCGTTCTGCCGTCTTTCTGGGTGCAGTCCGTGCTGGCGCGTCACAGCCGTGAGCGGTCCGACTTTCCGGGCACGGGCGGTGAATTGGCGCGCCATTTGCTCGACGAGATGGGGCTCGGCGACGTCAAGGTCGAAGAAACGGCGCAGGGCGACCATTATGACCCGAGCGCGAAGATCGTCCGCTTGCTTCCCCAACATTATGGCGGCCGTTCCCTCACCGCCGTCGTGATCGCCGCCCATGAGGTCGGCCACGCCATGCAGGACGCCACGAATTACAAGCCGCTCAAGGCCCGCACCCGGCTCGCCAAAACCGCCATCACCATCCAGCGTGTGGGTAGCATCGTCATGATCGCCGCGCCATTCGCGGCGGCGCTGGCCCGGCATCCGGCCGGTGCGCTGATCCCGATCGCCGCCGGCATTGGCATCATGAGCATGAGCGCCGTCCTGCATCTGACCACACTGCCCGTCGAATTCGACGCCAGCTTCGGCCGCGCGCTCCCGGTCCTCAAGGCGGGCCGCTACATTCCGGAGCGCGATTTCCCAGCCGCCCGTTCGATTTTGCGCGCGGCGGCCTTTACCTATGTCGCCGCAGCCCTTATGAGCTTGATCAACATCGCCCGCTGGCTGAGAGTTCTCCGCATATGACCGAAACGATCGCGGCTTCCAAGGCCGCAGAGACACCCGCATCGAAAGCCGCTCCCAGGGTCGGCTTCGTCAGCCTCGGCTGCGCCAAGGCGCTGGTCGATAGTGAGCGCATCATCACGCGGCTGCGCGCGGAAGGCTATGAGATCGCCCCGAGCTATGACGGCGCCGATGTCGTCATCGTCAACACTTGCGGCTTTCTCGACAGCGCCAAGGCGGAGAGCCTGGATGCCATCGGCGAGGCCATGGCGGAGAATGGCCGCGTCGTCGTCACGGGCTGTTTCGGCGTGGAGGACAAGCGCATCCGCGCCGCCTTTCCGGACGTGCTCGCCGTGACCGGCCCGCATCAATATGAGCGCGTCATGGAGGCCGTCCGCGAGGCCGTCCCGCCGCCGCATGCGCCGTTCCTCGACCTCGTGCCGCCTTCGGGGCTGCGCCTGACGCCGGACCATTTCGCCTATCTGAAGATCTCCGAAGGCTGCAACAACAAGTGCGCCTTCTGCATCATCCCGCAATTGCGGGGCCCGCTCGTCAGCCGCCCGGCGGCGGATGTCATGCAGGAGGCCGAACAGCTCGCCCGCCGTGGCGTGCGCGAGTTGCTCGTCATCAGCCAGGACACCAGCGCCTACGGCGTCGATGTGAAATTCGCCGAGAGCGACTGGCGGGGCGAACCGCTCAAGGCGCGCTTCTATGATCTCTGCGCGGCGCTGGGGAGCCTCGGCGCCTGGGTGCGGCTGCATTACGTCTACCCTTACCCGCATGTCGATGAGGTGCTGCCACTGATGGCGGAGGGCAGGATTCTCCCCTATCTTGACATCCCCTTCCAGCACGCCGCGCCAAGCGTGCTCAAGGCCATGCGCCGCCCGGCAAACCAGGAAAAGACGCTGGAGCGCATTGCCCGCTGGCGCGAAATCGTGCCCGACCTCGCCATCCGCTCAACCTTCATCGTCGGCTTTCCCGGCGAGACCGAGGCGGATTTCGCCTTTCTGCTCGACTGGCTGAAGGAAGCCAGGCTCGCCCGCGTGGGCTGCTTCAAATATGAAAATGTCGAGGGCGCGGCTTCGCGCGCCTTTGAGGGCCAGGTGCCGGAAGAGGTCAAGGCCGAGCGCTATGAGCGCTTCATGGAGGCGCAGAAAGCGGTCAGCGCCGAGGTCATGGCGGCACGCCAAGGCCAGGAGATTGAGGTGATCATCGACGAGGTCGATGAGGACGGCGCGATCGGCCGTTCGACCTGGGACGCGCCGGACATTGACGGCTCGGTGTTTCTGGAAGATGCCGATGGGCTGGCGCCGGGTGATATCGTGCAGGTCGTGGTCGAGGAGACGGACGAATATGATTGCTGGGGCCGGCTGGTCTCCTAATGCACGATCATGTTTGGTGGAAACGAACGTCGCCCCGGACGGAGCGAAGCGGAGATCCGGGGCCTATTGGCATATCCGCAACGTCAGTGCGCGGTTGATAGAAGATTGGGCGCGGGATCAGGTCCGGCGCGACAAATAAAGTCTTTCGGACGGCTCCGTCAAAGCTTACCCGCATAAAGGCGTCTCCGGGCTTGCCGCGCTGCCTTCAAGAGGCTTCCTGCGCAACCTCGGTGAACGTGTGCTCGACGAGCTTGCCGTGATCGAGCCGCAGCACACGATCCATGCGCTGGGCGAGCTCATAATTGTGCGTGGCGATGAGCGCGACAACACCGGCCTTGCGGACGAATTGCAGGAGCTGCTGGAAGACGCGCTCGGCGGTCTCGGGATCGAGATTGCCCGTCGGCTCGTCGGCAAGCAGGATCAGCGGCCCATTGGCCACGGCCCGGGCGATGGCGACACGCTGTTGCTCACCGCCGGAGAGTTCGCCGGGCCGGTGCGTCATCCGCTCTTTGAGGCCGAAGAGGGTGAGCAGATCGGTGGCGCGCTTTTCCGCCTCGACCCGGCTCAGCCCGGCAATGCGCTGCGGGATGACGACATTTTCCAGCGCGGTGAATTCGGGCAGGAGATGGTGAAACTGGTAGACAAAGCCGATCTCGGTGCGCCGGATCCTGGTGCGTTCACTGTCGTTGAGCTGGGCGCAGTCGCGGCCGCCCAGCATGATCGAGCCGCTGTCGGCTCTGTCAAGCAGCCCGGCGACCTGCAGGAGCGTCGATTTACCGCCGCCGGAAGGGGCAACCAGTGCAATCGCCTCACCCTCATAAAAATCAGCCGAGGCGCCGTCGAGCACGCGCAGCTCCCTGTCGCCCTGCCGGAAGCTGCGTTTGAGGTCGATGAGTCTCAGGATTGGATGTCTGATGCGCTGCTCCATGGCGTCACTCATTTCGCAAAGCGTCGACCGGATCGAGACGGGCCGCGCGCCATGACGGATAGAGCGTCGCAAGGATGGACAGGCTCAGTGCCATGATGACGACGGCTGCGACCTCTTGCAGATCCATCTCGGCCGGCATGCGGGTCAGGAAATAGACCTCGGGCGAGAAGAGCTGCGTGCTGGTCAGCCAGGAGATGAACTGGCGAATCTCCTCGATATTGAGGCAGACGAGGACGCCGAGAATGAGCCCGGCCATCGTGCCGATGATGCCGATGCTGGCGCCGGTGATGAAGAAGACCCGCATGATCGCGCCGCGGCCCGCGCCCATGGTCCGCAGAATGCCGATGTCGCGGCCCTTGTCCTTGACGAGCATGATCAGGCCGCTGATGATGTTGAGCGCGGCGACCAGGACGATCAGCATCAGGATCAGGAACATCACGTTCCGCTCGATCTGCAGCGTGTTGTAGAAGGTGGCGTGGCGCTGGCGCCAATCGGTGATGTGCATTTCATTGCCGGCGGCGGCGGCGATTGCGGGGCGCATGGCCTCGACCTGATCGGGATCGTCGATCAGCACCTCGACGATCTGCACGGCGTTCTTGAGATTGAAGAATTTCTGCGCCTCGGCGAGCGGCAGGAAGGCGATGGTCGCATCATATTCCGACATTCCGATCTCGAAGATCGCCGTCACCGGATAGCGTTTCACGCGCGGCGTGGTGCCGAAAGGCGTGGAGGAGCCGCGCGGGGAGACGATGGTGACGGGGTCCCCCAGACGGACGCCCAGCGTATTGGCCAGCCGGATGCCGATGGCAATGCCTTGCCGGCCGTCGAAGCCGTCCAGACTGCCGAAACGGACATTCGAGGAGACGCCCTTGAGCGCTTTGAGGTCGGCCTCGCGCACGCCGCGCACGAAGACGCCGTTGGAGGCGAGATTGGTCGTCATCAGCACCTGGCCTTCGACGATCGGCAGCACCTCCACGACACCGTCGACCTGCCGGAGCCGGTTCGCCACCTCGGCATAATCGGTGAAATCCTTGCCCAGAGGACGGACCAGCATATGGCCGTTGAGGCCCAGGATCTTATGGAAAAGCTCGGTGCGGAAGCCGTTCATCACCGACATCACGATGATAAGCGTGGCGACGCCGAGCATGATGCCGACAAAGGAGAAACCGGCAATGACGGAGATGAAGCCTTCCTTGCGCCGCGCCCGCAAATAGCGCAGGGCGAGCATCCATTCAAACGGCGCAAATGGCCTGGTATCGGCGAGGTCAGCCACTATGCTTCGCTTTCTCGATCCTTTTGGCGCTGAGCGCCGATTTCGGGATCGAATCGGTACGATCCTGCATTTTACCCATTTGCGCGCCGATTTGCGGCAAAACCGGCGGCGATCCCCTCTTGCATCCGGCCGCGGCCCCGCCGAACGTGGCTAATGTCCCGATTCCGAAGTTCGCCCTGTCGTCTCGGCACGCTCCGTAGCGAACTTCGGAATCTCAAGGGACACTAGCCTATTGATATTACTAGTGTGATTCAGATCCAGACGTTCGTTCGGCACTTGCTGCGAGGCATGACGAACTTCTGGATCGTCACACTAGAGAGACAGCCTCTTTTGCAGCGAATTTATGGCAGTTTCGAGTTTGAGCGCTTCCCGCGCGCCGCTCGCCCGGTTCTTCAGCTCGACTTCGCCCTTTTCCAGCCCCTTCGGGCCGACGATCACCTGCCAGGGCAGGCCGATCAGGTCCATGGTCTTGAATTTCGCCCCGGCGCGCTCGTCCGTATCGTCGTAAAGCACCTCGATCCCGGCGGCGCTCAGGCCCCGGTAAAGCGCCTCGCAGGCCCCGTCAGTCGCGGAGTCGCCGGCTTTCAGATTGATCAGGCCGATCGCGAAGGGCGCAACCGATTGCGGCCAGATGATGCCGGCCTCATCGTGGCTCGCCTCGATGATCGCGCCGACAAGACGGGAAACACCGATGCCGTAAGAGCCACTTTCGACCAGGATCAGATCGCCCTCCGGCCCCTGCACCTGCGCCTTCATCGGCTTGGAATATTTGGTGCCGAAATAAAAAATATGGCCGACCTCGATGCCACGCGCGGAAAGGCGCTTTTTCTCCGGCACTTCCCTTTTGAAACGCGCCGCGTCGTGCATGTCGTCGGTCGCCGCGTAAAGGCTCGTCCATTGCTTGATGATCGGCGAGAGATCCTGATCGTAATCGGTGTCTTCGGGCGGCACATCCATTTCGACCAAATCCCGGTGGCAGAACACCTCGCTTTCGCCGGTCTCGGCCAGAATAATGAATTCGTGGCTGAGATCGCCGCCGATCGGACCGGTCTCCGCCTTCATCGGGATCGCCTTCAGGCCCATCCGATGAAAGGTGCGCAGATAGGCGACGAACATCTTATTGTAGGCGCGCCGGGCGCCTTCGCGACTGAGATCGAAGGAATAGGCGTCCTTCATCAGAAATTCCCGCCCGCGCATGACGCCGAAACGCGGACGGATCTCGTCACGGAATTTCCATTGGATGTGGTAGAGATTGCGCGGCAGGTCGCGATAGCTCTTCACATTGTCGCGGAAGATCTGCGTGATCTGCTCTTCGTTGGTCGGTCCGTAGAGCATGTCGCGCTCGTGCCGGTCCTGGATGCGCAGCATCTCCGCGCCGTAATCGTCATAGCGCCCGCTCTCGCGCCACAGATCGGCGGGCTGGATGGTCGGCATGAGCAGCTCGATGGCGCCTGAGCGGTCCTGCTCCTCGCGGACGATTTGCTCGATCTTCTTCAGCACGCGAAGGCCGAGCGGCAGCCAGGAATAGATGCCCGCGCTCGACTGGCGGATCAGCCCGGCGCGCAGCATCAGCCGGTGCGAGACGATCTCGGCCTCTTTCGGGTCATCACGCAATATCGGCAGGAAATAGCGGCTCATGCGCATGGAAAGGCGCTCCTGGCATTTTTTGACGAATTGCAGATGGAGCGCTCTTAGCGGATCACAGGCGCCGAGGCAATGGCGGGCGGGGCGTTTTGCATCCCGAGTGGCGCGGGAAATCCCCAATGAGGGAAGCGCTTGTTCAAGCCTCAATGTCCCTCGAACGCGATCAGCGAATGACAGGGCACGCCATACGCTTCGAGCCGCTTGGCTCCGCCGAGTTCCGGCAGATCGATGACGAAGGCGGCGCCGATCGTGACGCCGCCGACACGCGCAATCAGCTTGGCCGCGGCTTCCGCCGTGCCGCCCGTGGCGATCAGATCATCGACGATCAGGACGCGCTCGCCCTGCCGAATGGCGTCCTCATGCACCTCGATGACGTCGGCGCCATATTCCAGCTCGTAGTCCTGCCCGATGGCGCGCCAGGGCAATTTGCCTTTCTTGCGCAATGGGATGAAACCGGTCCCCAAACGATCCGCCACCGCGCCGCCGAGGATGAAGCCGCGCGCCTCGATGCCGACGACCGCTTCGACGCCTGCCGTCCGGTAGGGCTCGGCCAGCAGTTCGATGCAGGCATTGAAACCCGCCGCGTCCTTCAGAAGCGTCGTGACATCGCGGAACATGATGCCCGGCTTGGGATAATCGGGAATGGTGCGGACCAGGGATTTCAGATCGAGATCGACGCGCATATTCATAGGATCACCCCGCAAATCTTCTCAACAGTCGTCCGGGCCGTTGTACCCGCCCATTGCCGAACGTCCAAACAATTGCCGAAGGCCTTAGAGTCCGTTTGAGAAATCCCTCAATGGCTGATCCTTCGCAGTAGGAGACTTCCCATGGCGACATGGATCATGGCCTCGGAGACGTCGATGCGTTGTTCGTAGTCGCGTATGAGACGCCGCCAT
>Ga0315553_10001009_pt1 | contig 24074 bp, 23 predicted proteins | sample SalMarSW160140MG_FD_203099 | JGI IMG/M metagenome (GOLD analysis project Ga0315553, IMG submission 203099) | Salt marsh sediment microbial communities from the Plum Island Ecosystem LTER, Massachusetts, United States - Salt Marsh Sediment SW1601-40 ... | reverse complement strand
GACGACGTTGCGCTTGCCCTTCCACGGGAAGCGGCGCGCGATCGACCCCGGTGAATAGAAGGTCTTGTAGGCGCCGATATGGCCGAGCCTCAGCTCTTCGCCGCTCATCTGCGCCGGTCGGTACACCACGTTGCCCTGATCGTATTTCTCCCAGTCGTAGGAGACGATCCGACCCGCCTTCTTCATCTCGTACCAGGTGAGCGTGCCCGGATAGGGCGTCAGCACCGAATAGGCGACGGCGTCGTAGTTCGCCTCGATGTTGAACTTCGCCGTCTCCTGGAAGGTGTCGGTGTCGTCGCCGTCGAAGCCGAACATGAAGAGGCCGAAGACGGCGATGCCGTAGGAATGCACCTTCTCGACCAGCGCGGCGAACTGCTCAGGGCGGTTCACGTGCTTGTGCACGCTTTTCAGCGTATCGCGCGAAATCGACTCGAAGCCGATGGAAAGCATGGTGCAGCCGCTTTCCGCGGCGAGCTCTAGCATACGGTCGTCCTGCGCGAGCTTGGAGGTGACCCCCGCCTGCCAGCGCACATTGCGTCCCTTCAGCGCCCGCATCACTTCCTTCGGGCGCTCCGGCGTTCCGAAGAAGTCGGCGTCGTTGATGGAGATCATGCGCGAGCCGCAATTGTCGACCTCGTACATGACCTCGTCGATGGGACGGTAGCGGAACTTCAGCCCGTTCATCAGCGGCACAGAAAGTACAGCCCTGATGACAGCCGCGCGATGTCTGCACGAAGGTCTTGTTGACGTAGCGGCGGCGTTTGACGAGGTCGTAGCGCGGCATCGGGATGCCCGTCATCGGATGCAGCTTGTCGGCCCGATAGGTGCCGCCCATGCATCCGTCCTCCAGGTCGTCGAGGATCTGGGGCAGGATCATCTCCGCTTCGCCGATGCACACCGCGTCGCAATGCGTCAGCGCCTCCTGCGTCATGAAGCTCGGATGCACGCCGCCCATGATGACCGGCACGCCACGCCGGCGGAACTCGTCGGCGATCTCGTAGCCGCGATTGACGTAGGCGGTCATCGCGGAGATCCCGACCATGTCGCATTTCAGGTCGAAATCGATCTCCTCGATGTTCTCATCGGTGAGGATCACCTCGTAGCGCTCGCGCGGGATGGCGGCGGCGACAGCGAGCAGCCCGGCGATGGGAGAATAGAGCGCGCGGTTGAAATAGAGCGGACGCGTTGTCAGCGAATCCGTCTTCGGATTGATGAGATGGATGACTCCATGCCGCATAGGTGCCTCCGCATCAGCCGCCAGCGCCCGGCCGCATCGAAGCACGGGTTGCCCTGGGCCGGAAGCCACCTCCAGGCGAAAAGGCGCGGGAAAGGGCTTCGCCGCCTAAGCGTCCGAGCGTCTAGGAGTCGAGGACGAGCGTCTCCACCGAGAGAATCGTCGGCAAGTGCTCGGCGACCTCCCGCCAGTTGCCCCCCTCGTCGGAGCTGACGAAGAGCGAGCCGGTGCTCGTCCCGAAATAGACGCCGGCAGGGTCGAGCCGGTCGGTCGCCATGGCCTGGCGCAGCACCGAGAAATAGGCGTTCTCCTGCGGCAGGCCCTGGCGGAGATCCTCCCAGGTGCCGCCCCCGTCACGCGTCCGCCACACGGCGGCTTTGCCGTCGGGCGGCACGCGCTTCTGGTCGCTGACGAGCGGCAGGAGATAGAGCGTCTCCGGGTCGCGCGGGTGCGGCGCCGCCGGGAAGCCGAAGGTGGACGGCAGACCGGCTTCGATGCTTTGCCATGTCACGCCACCGTCGTCGCTCCGGTACATGCCGCAATGGTTCTGCTGATAGAGACGCAACGAGGCGGGCGAGCGCGTAAGATGGTGCACGCACTGCCCGAATTCGGGATAGCGCTGGTCCTCGGGCATGAAATCGGCACGCGTGCCGCCGTTCCGCGGCTGCCATGTCTCGCCGCCGTCGGCGGTGTGGAAGACGCCGACCGCCGACATGCCGACCCACATCTGATCGTCGTCGTCGGGATGAAACGCCATCGAGTGGAGGATGAGCCCTGCCCCGCCGCCATGCCATTGCGGGCGCGTGGGGTGTTTCTGCAGGCCGGCGACGTGCTGCCACGACTTGCCGCCGTCATCGCTTCTGAAAAGGCCCGCGGGCTTCACGCCGGCATAGAGGCTCCCGTTCCGCGCCCCGAAGCTCCACACCGCCTGGACCTGCTCGACGCCCTCTCCCTCTTCGTAGGCGAGTCCTTCGCCGGACTTCGTCCAGGTGCTCCCGAGATCCTCCGTCTTCCAGACGTCGTGGCCGACCCATCCGTTGCCCCCGCCGGCATAGATCGTTCCGCGCGCCGGATCGGCAAGGACGTGATTGATCGGCCAGCCGTCGCAGAACGGTCCCTTGAGCGCGAAATCACTCCGCCCCGCATCGCCTTCGAGGATGAAAGCACCTTTCGTGGTGCCGACGAGGATCAGAACTTTTTCGGACAAGTGAGCCTCCTCCCCTTCTGCAAGCTTAAGAGAGATGCAACGATGAACGCATCCCATTCTTGCAATATGACAATTATGTTGATATCAACATTATAGAACGATGTCAAAACGAAACGAGCTTCCTTACGCGCTCACCCTTGAGGTGCGCGACTCTTGTCTCTGCCTCCACGTGCAGCGCGCGGCACGCGCGCTGGCGCGCCGCTATGACGAGGCGCTGAAGCCCGCCGGGCTGACGCACGGCCAGTTCTCGCTGCTGATGTCGCTGAACCGTCCCGAGCCGCCGACGATTGGCGACGTGGCGACGCTGCTTGCCATGGATCGCACGACGGTCACTGCGAACCTGAAGCCTCTCGAGCGCCGCGGCCTCGTCCGCACGATGGCGAACGTCGACGACAAGCGCATCCGCCGCATGGTGCTGACCTCGGCCGGCCAGCGCACGCTCGTCGCCGCCACGCCGTTCTGGCGGGAGGCGCAGGCGGAGACCTGCCGCCTCCTCGGTCGAAACAGCCCGGAGCGGCTGAGCGCAGCCCTCGTCGCGCTCTCCTGATCGCCGAACCGCCCATGCGCGCCGCTTGAGCCGCGGCGGCCAATTCCCGTAGGTGATGCCGATATTTGGAGGAAGCGGCATCATGCGCGTGGTGTTGAAGGATGGGTTGCTGATCGTTGTTCCGGACGATGACGACGAGAGCGCGGCGCTCGACGCCTTCGGCGAGCGCCACGGCGAGCGGCTCTTTCGCCTCGCCCATTCCGGGAAAGGGGTTCAGCTCTTCGACGTCGGGCCGGAGGACATTGTCCGCAACCGCGCCATCAACATCACGTCGCGCGCGCCCGCGCCGCTGAACCTGATCGCCAACTTCGCGCGCGCGCCCTTCGAGCTCGACGGACGTTTCTATGCAAGCGTCGAGGGCTTCTGGCAGTCGCTGAAGTTCGCCGATCCCGGCGAGCGTGCACGCGTCGGGGCACTTTATGGCTCGGAGGCGAAGCGCGCCTCCGCCGGGGTCGAGGCGCCGGAGAGCTTCGACTACGACGGCGTCGTGATCCGCACCGGCACCTGGGACCACTGGATGCTGATGCGCCGGGCCTGCTCGGCGAAGTTCAGCCAGAACGAAACCGCCCGTCTGGCGCTCCTCTCCACCGGCGACCGCCCGCTCACGCACAAGGTCAAGCGCGACAGTCACACGATCCCCGGCGTCATCATGGCGGACATCTGGATGCGGGTTCGGGCGCAGCTGAGAGACGGATCGGTGCTGAAAGCCGAGCCCGACCCCCATCCCGAGGAGCAACCTGAGGCATAGATACGCGCCTCCGCGCAATTGACTCGGAAAGGCAAGCTGATATCTGTGCCGCCGCATTCCGAAGCGTGAAGAATAAACCGGCTTCGCGGCGCGCCGTGGAGCGCCTCGCCACGGCGGAAACCCGATGACGGACACTGTCGATCACGATCTCATGGCCAACGCGATCCGCGCGCTCGCGATGGACGCGGTGGAGAAGGCCAATTCCGGCCACCCGGGCATGCCGATGGGCATGGCCGACGTCGCCACAGTGCTTTTCGCCAAGCACCTGAAATTCGATCCAGCCGATCCGAACTGGCCGGACCGCGACCGCTTCGTGCTCTCCGCCGGACACGGCTCGATGCTGCTTTATTCGCTGCTCTACCTGACCGGCTACCAGGACATGACGCTGGACGAGCTGAAGCGCTTCCGCCAGCTCGGCTCGAAGACCGCCGGCCACCCCGAATACGGCCACGCCTCCGGCATCGAGACGACCACCGGCCCGCTCGGCCAGGGCCTCGGCAATTCCGTCGGCATGGCGCTCGCCGAGCGGCTGATGAATGCGCAGTTCGGCGACGATCTCGTCAACCACCACACCTATGTCATCGCCTCCGACGGCGATTTGATGGAGGGGATCAGTCACGAGGCGATCGCGTTCGCCGGACACTTGAAGCTGTCGAAGCTGACCGTGCTCTTCGACGACAATTCGATCACCATCGACGGCCCGAAGTCGCTTTCCGACTCCACCGACCAGGTGAAGCGTTTCGAGGCCGCCGGCTGGCTCGCTTCGCACATCGATGGCCACGATCCGAAAGCGATCGACAAGGCGCTCTCCGACGCCAAGACGAGCGACCGGCCTGTGCTGATCGCGTGCAAGACCACGATCGGCTTCGGCGCGCCGAAGAAGGCCGGCACCTCCTCCTCGCACGGCTCGCCGCTCGGCGCCGAGGAGATCGCCGGCGCCCGGAAGGCACTCAATTGGCCCTACGAGCCCTTCGTCGTTCCTGACGCGATCGTCGAGGTGTGGCGAAAGGCCGGCCGCCGCTCGCAGTCGCTCCGCGCGGATTGGCAGAAGCGTCTGGCCGCTGCCGGGAAGCGCGCGGAGTTTGAGCGCCGCGTCGCCGGTGACATTGCGCCTGCCCTCGACTCCGCCATCGAAGCGCTGAAGCGCGGCTATGCCGAGAAGCCGGTCACCGTCGCGACCCGCAAGGCCTCGGAGCTGGCGCTCGATGCGATCAATGTGGCGCTGCCGGAGACGATTGGCGGCTCCGCCGACCTGACGCCCTCGAACAACACCAAGACGAAGGGGCTGGAGAACGTCGTGCCGGGCGATTTCAGCGGGCGCTATGTCCACTACGGCATCCGCGAGCACGGCATGGCGGCGGCGATGAACGGCATGGCGCTGCATCGCGGGCTGATCCCCTACGGCGGCACGTTCCTGATCTTCTCCGACTATTGCCGACCGTCGATCCGGCTCGCGGCGCTGATGCGACAGCGCGTCATCTTCGTGATGACGCATGACTCGATCGGGCTCGGCGAGGATGGGCCGACGCATCAGCCGGTCGAGCAGCTCGCAGCGCTTCGCGCCATTCCTCATCTGATGGTCTATCGGCCGGCGGACACCGTCGAGGCGGCGGAATGCTGGCAGCTCGCGATCCATGACCGCGACCATCCGAGCCTGATCGCGCTGACGCGGCAGAACCTCGAGCAGGTGCGGCAAGGCTACGTCGAAGATAATCTCTGCGCACTCGGCGCCTACGAGCTCATCCCGGCCAAAGGCGAGGCAAAGGCAAGCCTCTTCGCCACCGGCTCGGAGATCGGCGTCGCGGTCAAAGCGAAGGCGCTGCTCGACGCGAAAGGCATTGCCGCCCGTGTCGTCTCAGTGCCGTGCTTCGAGCGCTTCTTCGAGCAGGACGAAAAGTACCGCTCCTCGATTCTCGGAGCCGCACCCGTCCGCGTCGGCATCGAGGCGGCGGTGCGCGAGGGCTGGGACGCCGTCATTGGCGCCGACGGCATCTTCGTCGGCATGACGGGTTTCGGGGCGAGCGGCCCCTATGAGGATCTCTACCGGCATTTCGGGATCACGCCGGAAGCCGTATGCGACAAGGTAATCGACCGCTTGGGCTAGGCCTCAGGCGTCAACAGGAAATGAGAAGGAGAGGCTGATGGCCGTACGCGTTGCAATCAATGGATTTGGCCGCATCGGCCGCTTGGTGCTTCGCGCCATTGTGGAATCCGGACGCAAGGACATCGAGGTCGTCGCGATCAACGACCTCGGGCCGGTGGAGACCAACGCCCACCTGCTTCGCCGCGACTCTGTGCACGGCAAGTTCCCGCACGAGGTGAAGGTCGCCGGCGACACCATCGACGCCGGCCTCGGGCCGATGAAGGTGACGGCGGAGCGCGACCCGACGAAGCTGCCGTGGAAGGATCTGGGCGTCGAGATCGCGCTCGAATGCACCGGCATCTTCACCTCGAAGGAGAAGGCGTCCGCGCATTTGAAAGCCGGAGCCACGCGCGTACTCGTCTCCACAACCTCGGACGGTGCCGACCTGACCGTCGTCTACGGCGTCAACGACGACAAGCTGTCGAAGGAGCACATCGTCGTCTCCAATGCCTCCTGCACGACCAACTGCCTCGCGCCGGTCGTGCACGTGCTCCACAACGCGATCGGTATCGAGCACGGCTTCATGACGACGATCCATTCCTACACCGGCGATCAGCCGACGCTCGACACGCTGCACAAGGACCTCTACCGGGCGCGCGGCGCGGCGATCAACATCATCCCGACCACCACCGGCGCCGCCAAGGCCGTCGGCCTCGTGATCCCCGAGCTCAACGGCAAGCTCGACGGCGCCTCGATGCGCGTGCCGACGCCGAACGTCTCGCTTATCGACTTCAAGTTCGTCGCCAAGAAGAAGACGAGCGCCGAGGAGATCAACGACGCCATCATCGCGGCCACCAAGTCGAACCGGCTGAAGGGCATCCTCGAGGTCACCAAGGAGAAGCTCGTCTCCTCCGACCTGAACCACGACCCGGCGTCCTCAACCGTCGCCCTCGACCAGACCAAGGTGATCGACGGGACCTTCGGCCGCGTCGTGTCCTGGTACGACAACGAATGGGGCTTCTCCAACCGCATGGCTGACACGGCCGTGGCGATGGCCAAGCTCGGCTAGGTCGTCCCTCGCGTCGATCTCCGAAGCGATCCGCTTCTAGCGGCTCGCTTCGGTGCGCTTGGCGCGGATAGCGGCGCAGGCTTCCTCGAACTGAAGCTCGGTGAGCTCTTCGACCTCCGGGCTCGTATCGAGGCGGCTCAGCAGAGTGTGCCTGTAGACAAGCTCGCCGGTATCGGGATCTGGCGCTTCCGCGCTCCTCACCAGGCCGCTGGCGTCGCGGGCCACACGGACCGGCGGGACGTTGCCGAGTAGGAAATACGTGAATGAGCGTTTCTCCGGCATCGCTCTAGCGATCACACGCCGCTCAGACGATAAAGATAGTACCTGTCCTCCCCCACCCCCTCGGGCGGCGGCGATCTAATATCCGCCAGCGCCGGCAGCATCTGGTCGCTCGCCACGATCGCGCCAGGCGCAAGAAGCGGCAGGATGTGCGGCCCGAGCCATTCGGCGAAGCGGCGGTTGCGCTCGTCGTCGCCGGTGCCGATGTCGGAATGAACGAACGCCGCCTTGCCGGCGAAACGCTCGCGTGCCGCCGGCAGCGTCTCCTCGAGATTGCCGATGATGAGCCTATCGTCTGCCGGCGTCGACGAAGGGTGCGCCTGCGGGTTGCGCTCGAAGACGAAGATGTCGCGGTCGGGCAGCCGCGCCCGCAGATGATCGAAGCTGCGGCCGTTGCCGAGCCCGAGCTCCAGGATGACGCCGGAAATCCCGGTAATCTCGCCGACCGCCCAGTCGAGGCAGGTGCGCTGTGCCTTCAAGCGGCGGATGGCCTTGTCGAGGCGGGTCAGGGGCTGGTCGGAACCGGTCAAATTGCGTGTCCTTTGCCGCCTCAATCGACAAGCCGCCGCCCCCTGTCAACCGGCGGCAGCGGATGATAAGAGGCTGCCGATCAATTCAAGGCGACAGGCAGAGATGCGGTTCCGAACCCTCAAGGATGCGGGCGACCTCAAAGGCAAGCGCGTGCTCCTTCGCGTCGATCTGAACGTGCCGGTGAAGGACGGCAAGGTCACCGACGCGACACGGATCGAGCGCGCGACACCCACGATTCATGCGCTCTCCAACGCCGGGGCCAAGGTAGCGATCCTGGCGCATTTCGAGCGCCCGAAGGGGAAGCGCGTGCCGGAAATGTCGCTGAAGCCCGTCGCCGCCGCGCTCGCCGATGTCGTCGCCCGTCCGGTCGAGTTCGTCGACGATTGTATCGGCGCCGAGGCCGAGGCGGCGGTGAAGAAGCTCGCCGATGGCGGCATCGCGGTGCTGGAGAACACCCGTTTCCATCCCGGTGAGGAGAAGAACGATCCGGCCTTCGTCGCGGAGCTCGCCAAGCTCGGCGACGTCTACGTGAACGACGCCTTCTCCGCCGCGCATCGCGCCCATGCCTCGACGGAGGGTCTCGCGCACAAGCTCCCCGCTTATGCCGGGCTCGCCATGCAGCAGGAGCTCGAGGCGCTCGACAAGGCGCTCGGCAATCCGAGCCGCCCGGTCGTTGCCATCGTCGGCGGCGCCAAGATCTCGTCGAAGCTCGAGCTTCTTTCCAACCTGATCCAGAAGGTCGACGCGCTCGTCATCGGCGGCGGCATGGCCAACACCTTCCTCGCCGCCAAGGGCGTCGCCATCGGCAAGTCGCTGAACGAGCCGGATCTGGAGAAGACGGCGAAGCAGATCATGCTCTCCGCCGCCGATTCCGGCTGCGCCATCGTGCTGCCGACCGACGTCGTCGTCGCAACCGCATTCGAGGCCAATTCACCCAATTCGATGGTCGCCGCCGACGAGGTTCCGGCCGACCGGATGATCCTCGACGTCGGCGAGAAGACAGTCGCCGCGGTCAACGAATGGATCGACAAGGCGAAGACGCTGGTTTGGAACGGCCCGCTCGGCGCCTTCGAAAAGACGCCGTTCGACCGCGCTACTGTCGCTGCCGCGAAGCATGCGGCGGAGCGCACGCGCGCAGGCAAGCTCCTTTCCGTCGCCGGCGGCGGCGACACGGTTGCGGCATTGAATCACGCTGGTGTCGCCGGTGATTTCACCTACGTCTCGACCGCGGGCGGCGCCTTCCTGGAATGGCTGGAAGGCAAGGCGCTGCCCGGCGTCGAGGCGCTTCGTCAAGAGTGACACGAACGACAGGACTTCAAGGGAGAACAGCCATGAGCGATAGGCTGGAAGACATTGCCATCAAGATGGTTGCCGAGGGCAAGGGAATCCTCGCGGCCGACGAGAGCACCGGCACCATCAAGAAACGCTTCGATTCCATCAAGGTGGAGAACACCGAGGAGAACCGCCGCGACTATCGCGAGCTGATGTTCTCTGCCGACGAGGCGATGAAGAACTACGTCTCCGGTGTGATCCTCTTCGACGAGACGATCCGCCAGAAGGCGAAGAAGGGCACGCCGCTCGTCAACCTGATCTCCGCGGCCGGCTCCGTGCCCGGCATCAAGGTCGATGCCGGCGCGCAGGATCTTGCCGGCTTCCCCGGCGAGAAGGTCACCGAGGGCCTGGACGGGCTGCGCGGCCGGTTGAAAGAATATTACGGCCTCGGTGCGCGCTTCGCGAAATGGCGCGCCGTCATCACCATCGGCGAGGACGGCCGGCCGAGTTGGAACTGCATCCACGCCAACGCGCACGCCCTCGCCCGCTACGCCGCGCTCTGCCAGGAGCAGAAGATCGTGCCGATCGTCGAGCCCGAGGTGCTGATGGACGGCCCCGACGCCAAGCACGGAATCGACCGCTGCTACGACGTGACGGTGTGGACGCTGCAGACCGTCTTCCATGAGCTCTTTGTCGCCGGCGTCAAGCTTGAGGGCATGGTGCTGAAGCCGAACATGGTTGTGCCCGGCCAGCATTCGGGCACGACGGCGAGCGGCGAGGAAGTCGCAGAGAAGACGGTGAAGGCGCTCAAAGCCACCGTGCCGCCCGCCGTTCCAGGCATTGCCTTCCTCTCCGGCGGCCAGTCGGACGAGGATGCGACGGCGCATCTTTCGGCGATGAACGCCATGTACGACCTCCCCTGGAAGCTCACCTTCTCCTACGGCCGCGCCCTGCAGGCAGCGGCGCTGAAGGCCTGGGGCGGCAAGGCGGAGAACGTCAAGGCGGCGCAGGCCGCTTTCACACACAGGGCCAAGATGAACAGCCTTGCGGCGATGGGGACCTGGAAGCGCGATCTCGAGCTCAAGGCCGCGTGACCGGGCTCACCCGAAAATCGCCGGATTGATCGACTGGAAGGAACCTCCTTCCGGTCTTTGACATGACGGACAGAGCCGAAGCCACGCGCTTGTTCCTGATAACGCCGCCGACGCGCGACGCAGCGGAGCTTCTACCCCGCCTCCGCGAGGCGCTTGCCGCAGGCGACGTCGCGGCGGTGCTGATCGCCGACGCCAACGAGTCGCTTGCCGCCACGCTCGTGCCCGCCGTCCAAGAGGCCGGAGCCGCCGCGATCGTCGCCGACGACACGCGGCTCGTCGGCCATGTGAAGGCTGACGGCGTTCACGTCGCGACCGGACTCGCCGACCTGAGGCTCGCGGTCGATTCGTTCAAGCCGAAGCGCATCGTCGGTGCGGGAAACCTCAGCACGCGCCACGCCGCCATGGAAGCGGGCGAGACCGGCGTCGACTATCTCTTCTTCGGCCGCCCACACGGCGACACCCACGATGCGCCGCACCCCAAGGCGCTCGCGCTTGCCGAATGGTGGTCGGAGCTGATGGAGATCCCGGCTGTCATCATGGCCGGCAGCGCGGTGGAAAGCGTCGGCGAGGCAGCGGCGACCGGGGCCGACTTCGTGGCGGTCAACAGTGCCGTCTGGTCGCATCCGAAGGGCCCCGGCGAGGCCGTGCGGAAGGTTATCGCGCTCCTTGTCGAGGAAGGGCGGCGAGCGGCATGACACGCACCACGCTCCTTCTCGCTCTCGCGCTGGCGCTCGCCGTGCCCTCGCCTGCCGCCTGGAGCGCCGAGGCCGGGGCGAACAGCCCGCCATCGATCGACGAGCGGATCGAGCAGGGTCTCGATGCCGGCGCACCCGCCTCTGCCGAGGAATTCACGCGCGGGATCACCGCCAACCCTCAGGCTGCGCCCGCGCTCGGCAATTCCGACGTGTCGCTCCAGACCCCGACGGGCGGAAGTCATCTGCGCACGACACTCGACCCGATCGGCATTCAGCAGCGCATCGACAAGGGGCTGACGGCGGCCGGTGAAGAATCCGCCTTCCCGCCCGATTACGCCTTCGGCGCCTTTCAGCGCGGCTGGTTCCTCACATCCTTCTCGCTGGCGCTCGATCGCGCCAAGTCCGGCGATCCGACAGCGCAGACGCTGCTTGGCGTGCTTCTTTCGCGCGGGCTCGGCGTGAAACAGGACTACGCCGCCGCGGCGGACTGGTACAAGCTCGCAGCGAACGGCGGCGACCGGGAGGCGCTCTACGCGCTCGGCCAGCTCTATCTCGAGGGCCTCGGCGTGCCCAAAGACGCCGCCAAGGCGGCCGAGCTCTTCCGCAAGGCAGCAGATGCCGACCAGCCGGGCGCCGCGCGCGAGCTCGGCTATCTGCTGCTACAGGGCAAGGGCGTGGACAAGAACCCGATGCTTGCGGCCGCCTTCCTGCGCCGAGCCGCGGGGATCGGAGATATGGACGCGCAATACACGCTCGCCGGCCTTTACATGGACGGCATCGGCGTCGTCGCCGACGACAAGCAGGCGGCGCGCTGGTTCGCAGAGGCGGGGCGGAACGGCCATGTCGGCGCCGAGGTCGAATACGCAATCATGCTCGCCAACGGCCGCGGGGTCGCGAAGGACGAGGCTCAGGCTGCGCGCTGGTTCAACCGCGCCGCCGAGCTCGACAACCCGGTGGCCCAGCTCCGCCTTGCCCGTATGCTCGCCGACGGTCAGGGCGTCGACGAAAATTTCGCCGACGCCGCCCGCTGGTATCTGATCGCCAAGGACCACGGCCTGGAGGACGACCATATGCAGGCCTGGTTCGCCAAGCTCGACCCCGAGGCGCAGAAGGCCGCGCGCGCCGCCGCCGACCAGTGGGCGCGGCTGAAGCACGGGAACTTCCAGACGGCCATGGCGCCCTCCTCGTCGCCGGCCCCAGTGGACAATTCAGCCGAGTAGCAGTATATGCGGCCACCCTGCCGTGCCTTGCCCACGGCGGAAAAGATCAGCAACCCAGATTCTGCGCGCCTCGGCGGAGCGCCCGCTCTTCCGCACTCACGGCGTTTGAACGAAGCGGGCGCGAAGTGAGAAAGGAGCGGAGACACGTGCAGGTTATCGTCCGGGACAACAACGTCGACCAGGCGCTGAAAGCGCTGAAGAAAAAGATGCAGCGCGAAGGCATCTTCCGCGAGATGAAGCTTCGCAATCACTACGAAAAGCCGTCGGAGAAGAAGGCGCGTGAGAAGGCGGAGGCCGTACGCCGCGCTCGCAAGCTGGCGCGCAAGCGTGCGCAGCGCGAGGGGCTCATCCCGAGCAAGCGCCGCGCCTCGCGTTGATCCTTTTTCCGCGCCCGGCGTTCTAGAGCATGATCAGACAAGATCGTGCTCCAACAAAAAGACAGAGCCTCATTCTGATTCAGTTGGAATGGAAAGGCTCTCGTGGGGCGCGCCGGGAAGCGGCGCACGTGCTTGCACGGAAGTGATTTGATGATGCGCGCGACCCCATACCGTACTTCGACCGTCTGTCTTGCCGGCACGCTCGCATTGGGGCTCGCCGCCTGCCAATCGACGGGATCGAATTTCCCGGTTTCCATCGATCCGGCGACGGCGTCCGTTGCGAACATCGATTCGCTCTCAGACGTGATCGCGCGCGACCCGAACAACCCGGAAGCCTACAACGTGCGCGGCTCCGCCTTCGGCCGCGCCGGGCGCTACAACGAGGCGATGGCCGATTTCAACAAGGCTATCGAGCTCAACCCGAACTTCGCCCGCGCCTATTACAATCGCGCCCTGATCTACCGCAGGAACGGCGACCTCAAGAACGCGCTCGCCGACTACAACAGCGCCATCCGCGCCGATCCGCGCTACGCCCCCGCCTATGTCGGGCGCGGCAACATGTACCGCCAGAACGGCCAGCTCGATCTGGCGCTCGCCGACTACAACACCGCGATCGAGCTCGACCGCACCGACGCGCAGGCCTTCCACAATCGTGGCCTCGTCTATCAGGCGCGGGGCAACAATCAGGCGGCGATCGAGGATTTCACCAGCTCGATCGGCCTCTCGCCTAAGTCGCCGGAGCCCTATAACGGGCGCGGCCTCTCCTATCTCGCACTCGGCGACGCACGCACCGCGCTCGACGACTTCAACGAGGCGGTGAAGCTCGACCGGTCGAGCTATATCGGCTGGACCAATCAGGGCCTGGCGCTCGAGGCGCTCGGAGAGCCGCAGAAGGCGCACGCCGCCTTCGCCCGCGCCTCGACCTTGAACCAGAACTACCAGCCGGCCAAGGAGGGCATGCGGCGCACTCAGCGCTCCGGCTGAGCGATCAGCCCGTTCTTCTGTAGAAAGGCCAAGGCGGTCGGCCAAAGGCCCCTCTCCCACAGATCGCCGTGCGTGCCACCCTCGATGAGGGCAAGCTCCTTCGGATCAAGCGCGATCTCGTAGAGCCGCTCTCCGAACCGCACCGGAATCGTCTGGTCGGCGGTGCCGTGCACGACGAGCAGCGGCGCGTCGATCGCATCGATCCTGTCGCGCGATTTGTACTGATCCCGCATGAGGAGCCCGACCGGCACCCAAGGGTATTCCCACGCCGCGATGTCGACCGCCGCGGTGAAGGGCGCCTCCAGCACCAATGCCTTCTCCGGCCGCTGCGACGCCGCATAGGTGGCGACTCCGGTGCCGAGCGACTCGCCGTGGATGACGATGTCTGACGTGCGCTCCGCCAGCCAGTCGTAGATTTCCAGCGCGTCGGAGAAGAGCGCCTTCTCGCTCGGGTGTCCGCCGCTGCCGGGATAGCCGCGATAGCTCATGGCCAGGAGCCCGAGGCCCGACGCCAGCACCTGGCGGAAGCGGTCGGCGCGCCCGGAGACGTTGCCGCTGTTGCCGTGGAAATAGAGGAGCGTCGGCCGACCCGCTTCGGCCGCCTTGTACCAGCCGGTCAGAGGCGTCCCATCGGCCATCGTAAGCTCGATGACCTCGACGGACGGAAGCCCCTCCTCCGTTGGTGTCTTGAGCGTTCCGCCGGGCTTATAGACGAAGCTTTCCTGGTAGACGTAGAGATAGCCGACCGCGCCGACATAGCAGGCGGCGACCACGCCGATCAGAACGAGGAGGAGTCTGACGGCTGTCCTTCGCATTCCCGCTTGATCCGGTCGACAGGCAGCCCCGCGCAAAAAGACACTCGCACACGCGCGCAGCCTGCTAAAGCGCATTGACGATATCCTCGGTCATCTTCCTGCCGAGGCGGCGACTGCCGTGGTTGCCTGAGAGGACCCACCTGAAATCCTCGGCTTGCCGGCCGAAGGTCTGATCGACCGCATCTTCGCGGAACGCGAATCCCGCCTTCCGGTACCTGAGGCGTACTTGCCCGCGCGTGGCGAAGATTCGAAAAACCAGTTTAGCTTCCCGCAAGACCGGTATCCCGTCGCTCGTAGATAATACCCGGGCGCTGACCTTGAACGGCGCCGCCGTGTGCCACGGCACGAGCGAAACCGCTGGGATCTTCAAACAGCTTCGATGAACTTATCAGGGGAGGGACATTCCAATGAAACGTTGGAAGCACTTTACCACAGTCGCGGCGGCAACGGGCGTTGCCGCGACGCTCGCATTCGGCACCTTTGCCGATGAATGGACTCGTGTCGTCCCCGATGACGTCGGGATGTCCAGCGATAGGCTGCAGCGCCTGACGGACGTCATGCAGGCCTATATCGACGATGGCGATATTGCCGGCATGGTCGTCCTGGTCGCCCGCGACGGCAAGGTCCCCTACGAGAAGGCTTTCGGTTACCGCGATTTGGAGTCCAAATCGCCGATGCAGGAAGACACGATCTTCCGCATCGCTTCCCAGACCAAGGCAATCGTTACCACCGGCATCATGATGCTGATGGAGGAAGGCAAGATTCTCGTCACCGACCCGGTCGGCAATTATCTACCGGAATTCATGCATACCAAGGTCGCAGTACCCAACGGAAGCGGCGGATACGATGTCGTGCCCGCCGACCGGCCGATCACGATCCGCGATCTTTTGACCCACACATCCGGCATTCCATACGGGGCGTGGCAGAACGACCTGACAGCAGATGCATGGAACGCGGCAGGCTTCCCCGGATGGTATTTCGCCAACAAGGACCAGCCCATCCGCGAAGTGGTCCGCAAGATGGCCGACCTGCCCATGAACGCCCAGCCGGGCACCAAATGGATCTACGGCTACAACCTCGACATCCTCGGAGCGGTTGTCGAAGTCGTCTCCGGCGAGACCCTGGACAAGTTCCTAAAGGAACGGATTTTCGATCCGCTCGGCATGGTCGACACCCAGTTCTACCTGCCGCAGAACGAGGCTGATCGTCTGGCAACTGTGTATGATCGGTCAGACGACGGCACGCTGACACGATCCTCCGACGAGGGAGCGATGGGGACCCAAGGCCAGTACATCATCGGCCAGGGACCCAACGTGACGTTCTCGGGCGGCGCCGGACTGCTGTCGACCGCGCACGATTATTCCGTGTTCCTCGAAATGCTGCTGAACGGCGGCAAGACCATGAGCGGCGAGCAGCTCTTGTCGCCGACGACCGTCGACCTCATGACCACGGATCATCTCGACGGCATCCCCTTCCGCCAGGGCGCCGGATTCGGGTACGGGTTCCAGATCGCCACCGATCAGGGAGCTCTTGGGTATCCCGGCGCCGAGGGCGAATTTCGGTGGGGCGGTGCATATCATTCGACGTACTGGGTCGATCCCGTCAACAAGCTCGTGGTGACGGCCTTCACGCAGTTCGGCCCGACCGGCGGCCTCGATGACCAGAACAAGCTGCGCAACCTGATCTATCAGGCAATCGTCAAGTAGCGACCTTCCATCGTCCTGCTGAAGGGGTGCCGGGCGAAAGCCCTGCACCCCTTCTTTTTGTCTGGACGCGCCGCTCTCCCGATAGCCACCAAACACACGGCCGACCTAGCCTGGCCCACGAACCGCTGCTACGCTTGGCGTCAAGATCGGCGGCAAGAACCGACGCTCGGATACCGGGCGTTCGTGGGAGGCAATTCATGGCGAGTGCAAGAGCCAAGCCACCGTTCGCGACCTGGAATATGCACAGGCCGATTCCGGAGATCCTGGTAACTACCAAGGCGCCAGACTGGGGCTTCGATTTCCAGGAGGTCCGCTACGGCAAGCGCGGCTCATGGGATGTGATGACACCCCGTTTGCATATCGCCGCCCTCACAACGCCGGCGAGGCACCACCGCGGCAAGACGACAAAGTTGTTCCGCAGCCTTGCACCGAGTTCATCCGTAGCCGTGCCCGGCCAGGAAATTGTCGGCGGCTGGGAAGGCGGGATGGTGGGGTTGCATTTGATTGTCACTGCAAGTCAGTTCGAGCGCATAACCGGTCGCGAGTTTCGCAAATCATTGATCCATCCCTACTCGTTTACGTCCCAATCGGAGACGAATCCTCAGGTCGTAGATGTCCCTCAGCAATTGCTCGGTATTCTCGCTGACGAGGCACACAATGCATCCCCTGCCGGCGCCGTCTTTGCAGAGCAAGTCGTGAATGCCATCTTGCAATACCTGGTCGGAGATGGATCCGCATTGAGAGGCCGCGCTAGCAAGAGCCCCCCGAGTACCAACAAGGTCGTAAACAAGGCGATAGACTATATTCGGTCGCGTCTATGCGAGCGCACCCTACTAAGTGAAATTGCGGACGAGTGTGGTGTCAGCGTGCAGTACCTATGCCGCGTTTTCAAATCGCATACGGGGTGCTCTCCGCACCGATACATTGTGCGTGCGCGAGTGAACCATGCCCGCGCGCTCATCCAAAGCAGCGGGCAAACACTTGCCGAAATTGCGATTGAAAGCGGCTTCGCAGATCAAAGTCAGATGTCGACGGCCTTCAGGAAGGTCATCGGAGCGAACCCTTCAAGTTTCCGCGATTGAACTTGGCCGGACTTTGTTCGGACGGGACACGCGGGAACGCCCGGCGAGCGACCTAAAGCGCCTTGACGATGTCCTCGGTCATCTTCTTGGCGTCGCCGAAGAGCATCATCGTGTTCGCCTTGTAGAAGAGCGCGTTGTCGATGCCGGCGTAGCCGGAGGCGAGCGAGCGCTTGACGAAGAGGCAGGTCGCCGCCTTGTCGACGTCGAGGATCGGCATCCCGAAGATCGGCGATGACGGATCGTCGCGCGCCGCCGGGTTGGTCACGTCGTTGGCGCCGATCACGTAGGCGACGTCGGTCTGCGCGAACTCCGAGTTGATGTCCTCGAGCTCGAACACCTCGTCGTAGGGCACGTTCGCCTCGGCAAGCAGCACGTTCATGTGCCCCGGCATGCGCCCGGCGACCGGGTGGATCGCGTATTTGACCTCAACGCCCTCCGCCTTCAGCTTGTCGGCGAGCTCGCGCACCGCGTGCTGCGCCTGCGCCACCGCCATGCCGTACCCCGGCACGATGATCACCTTGGAGGCGTTCTTCATCAGGAACGCCGCGTCGTCGGCCGAGCCCTGCTTGACCGTCTTGTCGCCCAGGTCGGCCGCCGGCCCGACCGTCTCGCCACCGAAGCCGCCGAGGATCACGGAGATGAACGAGCGGTTCATCCCCTTGCACATGATGTAGGAGAGGATGGCGCCCGACGAGCCGACCAGCGCGCCGGTGATGATGAGCGCGGTGTTGCCGAGCGTGAAGCCGATACCGGCCGCAGCCCAGCCGGAATAGGAGTTCAGCATCGAGATCACGACCGGCATGTCGGCGCCGCCGATCGGGATAATGATCAAGACGCCGAGCGCCAGCGACAGGATGACGATCAACCAGAAGGCGAAGCGGCTCTCAGTCGTGACCAGGCTGTAGATGAAGAACACGATCAGCACCGCGAGCGCGATGTTGATCACGTGCCGCATCGGCAGCGCGATCGGCTTCCCCGACATGCGCCCGTCGAGCTTCAGGAAGGCGATGATCGAGCCGGTGAAGGTGATCGCGCCGATGGCGACGCCGATCGACATCTCCACCAGCGCCTGCTCGTGGACGTCGCCGAGCGTGCCGATGCCGAAGGCCTGCGGGGCGTAGAGCGCCGCGGCGGCGACCAGGACCGCCGCGAGTCCGACGAGGGAATGGAAGGCGGCGACGAGCTGTGGCATCGCGGTCATCGGAATTCGGCGCGCGATGACAGCGCCCACCGAGCCGCCGGCTGCCATCGCGACGATGATGGCGAGCCAGGCGAAGAAGCCGGCCGGCGGGCTGCCGAAGAGCGTGGTCAGCACGGCGAGCGCCATGCCGACCATGCCGAAGAGGTTGCCCTGCCGGCTCGTCTCCGGATGCGAAAGGCCGCGCAGCGCCAGGATGAAGAGGACGCCGGCGACGAGATAGAGGAAGGCGGTGAGGTTCGCCGACATCAGCGCGCCGCTCTCTCTTTTCGCTTGTACATGGACAGCATGCGCTGCGTGACGAGGAAACCGCCGAAGATGTTCACGCTGGCGAGCATCAGCGCGAGGAAGCCAAAGAGCCGCGCCAATCCCGTTCCCGCGCCGACGAGATCGACGCCGACGGCAAGCAGCGCGCCGACGACGATCACCGAGGAGATGGCGTTGGTGACGCTCATCAACGGCGTATGAAGCGCCGGCGTGACCGACCACACGACGTAGTAGCCGACGAAGATCGCCAGCACGAAGATCGACAGGCGGAAGACGAAGGGATCGATGACACCGCCGGAGATCGCGTGCGCCGCGGCCCCCGCCGCGTCGGCGGCGGATTCGTGCTGAAGCGCGATCTGCGCCGCCTGCTCGGCGGCGGAGCGCGCCTGCTCGGCCGCTTGCGCTGCCGATTGTGCGGCGGCCTCCGCATCGCGGACGGCGTCGCTCAGCGCCTCGTTCTCCATCAGCCCGCCCCTCCTTGCGGCGCCGGCTCGGCCTCGGCTTTCGGCGCGAAAGCCGGATGCACGACGACGCCGTCGGCCGTCAAAAGCGTCGCGGCGACGATCTCGTCGTCACGGTTGATCTTCAGCGCCTTCGTCTCCTTGTCGATCATCGGCTCGATGAAGGCATAGATGTTGCGGGCGAGAAGCGCGGAGGCGGAAGCGGGAATACGACCGGCCATGTTGAGATGGCCGATGATCGTGACACCGCCGACCTTGGCGATCTCGCCCGGCACAGCGCCCTCGACATTGCCGCCACGCTCGACCGCCAGATCGACGATCACGGAGCCGTCCGCCATGGAGCCTACCATCCCGGCGTCGACGAGCCGCGGCGCCGGGCGGCCCGGGATCAGCGCCGTGGTGACCACGATATCCTGCTTGGCGATGTGGTCCTTCACCAGCGCCGCCTGCTTCGCCTGGTACTCCTTCGACATCTCCTTGGCGTAGCCGGCCGCCGTCTCCGCCGCCTTGAACTCTTCGTCCTCCACGGCGACGAACTTCGCGCCGAGCGAGGCGACCTGCTCCTTGGCCGCTGGTCGGACGTCGGTCGCAGTGACGACCGCCCCGAGCCGCCGCGCCGTCGCGATCGCCTGCAGGCCGGCGACGCCCGCGCCCATGACAAAGACGCGCGCGGCGGGCACCGTACCGGCCGCCGTCATCATCATCGGCAGCGCGCGGGTGAAATGCGCCGCCGCCTCGATCACCGCCTGGTAGCCGGCGAGATTGGCCTGGCTCGACAGCACGTCCATCACCTGCGCGCGGGTGATGCGCGGGATGAGCTCCAGCGCGAACGCCTCCACGCCGGCGTCGGCCATGCGTTTCAGCGCATCTTCGTTGCCGTAGGGGTCCATGAGTGCGACCACGGCCGCGCCGCGCTTGTAGCCGGAAAGATCGTCGGGCCGGCGCACCTTCAAGACGAGATCGGCATCGGCGAGCGCCGCCTGGGCGCTCTCGGCGATCTCCGCCCCGGCCTCGCGGTAATGCTCGTCGCGGATGCCGGCGGCAGATCCGGCGCCGGTCTCGACCGCCACGCTCACGCCCAAGGCGGCGAATTTCTTCACCGACTCCGGCGTCGCCGCCACCCGCGGCTCGACCGCGGGATCCTCCTTCAGGGCCGCAACGCGCATCAAGACGCCCGTCAGCCGAGCGTAAGTGCCATGAACACGAACCCGATGATCACGACCGCGACCAGCGCCTTGATCGATCCCTTCATCACGACGCTCACCGCAGTGGCGATCATCATGCCGAGGATCATCAGAACGCCGAGCCAGAAGCCGTGCGCGGCGATGCCGAAGAGCGTCAGCGCCTGGAGGATCGCGATCGTGGCGAGCACGCCGATCTTAAACAGCGCGACGAAGCCGGCGAAGGTCCGCTCGTGCTCGGCATAATCCATCGGGGCGCCGAGCTCGACGGGTCCAGGTTGCGTGTGTTCGGCCATGATGTCCCCAAGCGGCAGGAAAGCGATGCCGAGGCCTTTAACACAGGGGCGGAAAACTCGGCAACGTGCCGGCACGCCGCATTCCCGCCGATCTTGCGCATTTCGCCGACGCCCCGGCGTGGTTGGGTCTACGCGCCGTCGGCAAGCGCCGGACGGCCCGCAAAGCTCACGAACCGCCACGCCGCGTAGAGCCCGACCAGCGCCAGCGGCAGGCAGGCGGCGAAGATCCAGAACCCCACCACTTCCGCGGTCTCGCGTGCTATCCGATCGGCGAAGCCGGCGCTGTTGGCGACAATGCCGACATAGGACGCACCGAGTGCATAGCCGATCTGCTGAAGCGTCGGCATCGCCGCAGCGGCGCGCGCCGTCTCGCCGCTCGGCGCTAGCGCCGTGACGCGCCTCAGGATGAACGTCCAGGCGAGCCCGAACCCCCCGCCCTCCAGAAGCGCGAAGACGAGCACGCTGAAGAGCGATCCGTGCGGCACCGCAAAGGCAAGCCCCGCGATGCTGACGGTAATGATGCCCATCCCGCCGAGGATCAGCGCGCCGTCATGCCGCTCCTTTGCGCCGGAGACGACGATCGCCATGACCGACCAGCCAATCGAAGAGGCGGCGATCATGTAGCCGGCCACGAGAGCCGGAATTTCATGGAGCGCGGTCAAGAGAAGCGGCCCGTAGACGCTGAAGGCGATGGTGGCGGAGGAGAAGCAAAGCACCATGAGAAGCGCCGCCCCGACGCCGTTCCGCGGATCGATCGGATTGCGCGGCAGAAGGCGGTTCGCCTCGCGGCGTCCGTCCATGCGCAAAAAGAGCGCCAGAAGGACAAGGCCCGCCGCGACCATGAGCGGCGTCGCGACAGGCCGGATCGAAATCCCGGCCGCGGCGATGGCGAGCACGCCGAGCGAAAGCACACCGAGCCGCCAGACCGGCAGGCGCGCCGCCGCCGCCACCCCGCCGTCGGGCTGCCGGAGCGCTCGGCTGACCCCGATCCAGACAGCCAGAAGAAGCGCCTGCGCAGCGAAGAACCAGAAGCCGTCGCGCCAAAGATCGAGATCGGCGAACACTCCACCGACGAGCGGGCCGATGAAAGCCGCGATCCCCCAGAGAGCCGACACCGCCGCCATGACGCGCGGCATCACGCTGCGCGAAAAGAGCAGCGAGATCGCGATGAAGGAGAGCGCCGCCAGCCCGCCGCCACCGAGCCCCTGCGCGAGCCGCCCGGCGAGCATCACCCACATCGCCGGCGCCATCGCGCTGACCGCGCAGCCGGCCAGATAGACGAGCGCCGCTACCGTCATCGCCGGCCTCAATCCGTAGCGCATCGCCAGCACCGCCGCCGAGGCGCCGGAGCCGATCGAGCCGATCTCGTAAAGCGCCACCGTCCACGCGACGAAACGCGCGCCACCGATGTCGGTGACGATGTCGGGCATCATCGTCGCCACGAGCAGGCTGTCGGCCGCATGCAGCCACACGCCGAAGCAGACGATGACAAGGCGCGCGAGATTGCCTTGGCTAAGAAGCGTCCGCCAGCCTTCCGAGTCGCCTTTGCCCGTTCGCATCGGCGAACGCTACCTGCCCTCTGTCGCCTGAAGGCCACCCGATTCGAGCGCCTTGTTTTGCCGCTCTTCCAGCGCCTCGCGCGAGAAGCCTTCGATCTCCGCCTCGAAGAGCCGGTGGAAGTTGAGCTCCGCCTTGAGGTGTAGGAACACGGCGCCGAGACCGACGGCCGCGCGGTTCATCAGCACGAACTCGCGCGGGATGGTGACAGGGCCTTTGGGCTTCAGCCGCTGCTTCACCTGCCACACCTCGCGCCGGCCATAGGTATGAGGCGCGATGCCGTCGGCAATCGTGCGGACGCGGTCGTCGAGGAGCGGTGCATAGATGAAGCGCGCCCAAAGGCTCAGCGTATCCACCATCTCGTCGTTGAGATCGCGGAAGCCCCAAATCGAATACGCCTTGGCGATCTCAGCGCGGTCGCCTTTCTGGAAGCCGCGATAGAGCCCGATGACGCCCTCCACGAAGCTCGGCGGAAAGATGCGGATGCAGCCGTAGTCGAGAAGGTTCAGCCCCTCCGGCTTTCCGTCTTTCTGAATGACCGTGTAGTTCCCGAGATGCGGATCGCCGTGAATCACGCCATAGCGCGCGAACGGCCGCCACCAAGCGTGGAAGAGCGCGGTCGCTATCCGGTTGCGCTCTTCGAGCGGACGATCGACGAAGGCAAGCAGACGCTCTCCATCGAGCCACGTCATCGTAAGCAGCCGGCGCGTCGAAAGCTCCGGCCTGAACTTCGGCACGTGCACGTCGTCGGTATCGGCGAGCATCGCCCGATACATCCGCATGTGCGCGGCCTCGCGCGCGTAGTCGAGCTCTTCGCGCAGCCGCTCGCCGAGCTCTTTCAGGATCTCGCGCGTATCGATCTCGGGGCTGAAACGGCGCTGCACGGAAAGCACCACGCCGAGTTGGCTCAAGTCGGCCTCGACCGCCGAATCCATGTTCGGATATTGCAGCTTGCAGGCAAGCCGAGTCCCGTCGGGTGCGGTCGCCCGGTGCACCTGCCCGAGCGAGGCGGCGGCCGCCGGCTCGTGCTCGAAGGACTTGAAGCGCCCCGTCCAGTCAGGCCCAAGCTCCGCCCGCATACGCCGCTTCACGAAGGCCCAGCCCATGGGCGGCGCTTCAGCCTGCAGCTTCTGCAGCTCGAAGGCATATTCCGGCGGCAGAACGTCCGGAACGGTCGCGGCGAGCTGTGCGACCTTCATGATCGGCCCCTTCAGGCCGCCGAGCATCCGCGCAAGCTCCAGCGCCTGAGCGCTACGGTCAAAGCCGCGCCCGAGCGCGCGCGAGCCGATTGCCCGCGCTGCAAAGCCGCCGACGCCGGTGCCGACCCGCGCATAGCGCGAGAGCCGCCCGGAAAGCCGGTTTCCTTCCTCGTCCGTGGGAGAAGACATCGCAGATAGGTGGGCCGGAACGCGGCCCAACGCAACCGGAAGCCGGTCCGGCGCATTTAAGCTTCGCCGTCTTAGCGCGGACGAAACGGGGGCACCGAGCTTGGTATCCAACCCATCCCTCCACCGGCCACGTCCGCCGCGCGCCGACCTGTCGAACACAGGAGCCGGTCCGGCGCTGCTCATGCTCGCGATGATCGTCATCGCGGTCGCTGCACTTTATTTCGGCCGCGACATCTTCGTTCCGCTTGCGCTTGCAATGCTCCTGAGCTTTGCGCTTGCGCCTGCCGTGCGCTGGCTCCGCCGCCTGCGCGTCCCCAATCTCCCGGCCGTGCTTTCCGTCGTCGCCCTCGCCTTTTTGGTGATCTTCGCGCTCGGCGCGATCGTCGCTTGGCAGGCCGCCGATCTCGCCGAGCAGCTTCCGACTTACCGCTCGAACATCGAGGCGAAGATCGATTCGCTGAGGCAGGCGCCGCCCGGCGGCCGCCTGTTCGAGCGCGCGACGGACATGGTGCGCGATCTCGGCCGCAAAATCGAAGAGGAGGGCAAGCAGGCGGCCGAAGAGCAGGCCGCGCCCGCCACTGCGGACGAGCCGAAGCCGCTCCCCGTCGAGATTCACGAGCCGGCGCCGACCTCGATGCAGATCATCTCCACGATCCTCGGCCCGCTCGTCAGCCCGCTCGCGACGGCCGGCATCGTCATCGTCTTCGTGATCTTCCTGCTCCTGAAACGGGAGGACCTTCGCGACCGGCTGATCCGATTGGCCGGCGCGCGCGGGCTGCCACG
>Ga0315553_10001004_pt1 | contig 24219 bp, 17 predicted proteins | sample SalMarSW160140MG_FD_203099 | JGI IMG/M metagenome (GOLD analysis project Ga0315553, IMG submission 203099) | Salt marsh sediment microbial communities from the Plum Island Ecosystem LTER, Massachusetts, United States - Salt Marsh Sediment SW1601-40 ... | reverse complement strand
CAGCGGAGCCGACAACGCCGCCGGAAGCAGAGACCATCAGAGCAGCGTTCGTATACGTGGGCCCGGTGGGAGACCATGGGTGGACCTTCGCGCATGATCAAGGCCGTCAATATCTGGAAGCAAACGTTGAGAACGTGGAGACGACGTACCTGGAAAGCGTAAGTGACGTTGACGCCGAGGCCAGGATCCGTGACCTGGCCGAGCAGGGCTACGACATCATCTTCACGACCAGCGCCAGCTTCCGGGACGCCACCGCAGCGGTAGCCCCCGAGTATCCCGACGTGATCTTCGAGAACTGCTCGGGATTCCTCACCGCTGACAACATGGGTTCCTATTTCGGCCGCATGTACCAGGCCAAGTACCTGGCGGGGATCGTGGCTGGTTTGACCACCCAAACCAACAAGATCGGCTACGTGGCCCCCATCCAGATCCCTGAGATCATAAGGCTGATCAACGCTGTGACCCTCGGAGCGCGGTCGGTCAACCCCGACGTGCAGATGGAGGTCGTGTGGATCGGCAACTGGTTCGATGTGCCTGCTGAGACGGCCGCTGTCGAGTCCATGGTCGATGCCGGTGTGGACGTCATCTTCACCGGCACCGATACGACCGTACCGGTGGTGACCGCCGATGAGAGAGGCGTGTGGTCGATTGGCTACGACAGTTGCGAGAGCTGCGACGCTGCGCCCGACCTGTGCCTGACCACCCCGTGCTGGAATTGGGGTCCCATCTACGTGGACATCGTGGAGGCGGTACGTGACGGCACGTGGATGCCAGACACGATCTATCGCTCCATGGACGAAGGCACGGTCGTGCTGACTGACCTCGGACCCGCGGCTCCCGAGGGGGCCGAGGCAGCGGTTGCGGCCGGTTGGCCCGGCGAGGATGTCTTCTGTGGCCCTCTCTCTGACAACCATGGTCAGCTTCAGGTTGCGGAGGGAGAGTGCATGACCGATACGGAACTGATCTGCTTCGACTGGTACGTGGAGGGAGTGAACTCCGAAGTGCCAGAGGGTGTCGGCTGCGAATAGCAGAGTCCTAACTAAGGTAGCCCCGGGGCTGTCGCCCGGGGCTACCTGTGTCTACTTCGAGGAGCACGTCCCCGTGGAGGATAGCAGTCCCCTGGCCATTCGTATGGAGGGAATCACCAAACGGTTCCCGGGAGTGGTGGCGAACAACCAAGTCGATTTCTCGGTCCGGAAAGGCGAGATTCATGCCCTGCTGGGTGAGAATGGCGCTGGCAAGACCACGTTAATGAAGATCCTGGCCGGGCTGTATCAGCCCGACGAGGGACAGGTCTGGATCGATGGACAGCCGGTCGGTGTGCGATCTCCGCGGGACGCCATCGAGCTGGGGATCGGCATGGTGCACCAGCACTTCATGTTGGTGAAATCTCACACCGTAGCCGAGAACATTATCGTGGGGCTGGACGCTCCCCGTTTTGTGCTCAATCTGCGGCGGGTGGAGAAGGACATCGCCCGGCTGGCGGAGCAATACCATCTTCAGGTCGATCCCCGCGCAAAGATCTGGCAGTTGTCGGTGGGCGAGCAACAGAGGGTCGAGATCCTCAAAGCACTGTACCGGGGTGCACGGATCCTGGTCTTGGACGAGCCAACGGCCGTGCTCACGCCGCAGGAAGCCCAAGATCTCTTTCACACTCTGCGCAGCATGGCTTCCGAGGGGCACACGATCGTTTTCATCAGCCACAAGCTCGGTGAGGTGATGTCCGTGGCCGACCGCATCACCGTGCTGCGCCGAGGCGAAGTGGTGAACACCGTCCTCGCCAGTGAGACCGACCGGCAGGAGCTGGCCAGAATGATGGTGGGACGTGACGTGCTGTTCCGCCTGGGCAAGAGGAAGTCCAGACCGGGTGAGGTCGTACTGGAGACAGACCGGCTGACTGCTCTGAACGACAAGGGACTGACGGCGCTTAGAGAGGTTTCCCTCACTGTGCGGAGCGGCGAGATACTGGGGATTGCCGGCGTTGCAGGAAACGGGCAGCGGGAGCTGGCAGAGGCGATCGTCGGTCTCCGTCCGGTTACTGGTGGCCACATCCGCGTCGCCGGGAACGATGTTACGAACAAGTCACCTCGCGAGGTCATGAAGAGGGGCGTCGGGTACATCCCCGAGGACAGGATCGGAGCGGGCCTTGTGGTCAACCTGAGCGTGGCCGAGAACCTGATGCTCAAGTGTTATCGAGACCCGCCCATCTGTAGCGGGTTCTTCCTTGATAGCAATGCCATCGAGGCACACGCTGAGGAGCTGGTGAGGGCATACGATGTCAAGACGCCGGCGATCCAGACCCGAACTCGGCTGCTGTCCGGCGGGAATCTACAGAAGCTCATCCTGGCTCGAGAGATCTCAGCGAGCCCCTCGGTGATGGTGGCTGTCTGCCCCACTCGAGGGTTGGACGTCGGTGCTACCGAGGCGGTGCGACGGCTGCTCCTGGAGCAGCGTGATGCCGGGGGAGGGATCTTGCTCATCTCCGAAGATCTGGACGAACTGCTGAGTATGAGCGATCGCGTCGCGGTGCTGTACGAGGGTCGGGTCATGGGTATTCAGAATGCCGACGAGGCCAGTGTGGATGAACTGGGCTTGATGATGGCGGGCAGCGTGGTGGAGGGTGAAGGTGGAGACGAGTAGAAGTCGGGCTCTGCCTGGTCTGCGAGGTGGCTCTTTTCGGCTCGAGCCCAGGCTCGATGTGCCCCGCTGGTTACCCTACGCCGTACCTGTGATCAGTCTGGCGATTGCCCTGGTCCTGGGTGCCGTGCCCATGTTGATGCAGGGGATCAACCCGCTGACAGGGTATTGGGACATGCTCGTGTTGGCCTTCGGCAGCGCCTATGGCGTGTCCGAGACGATCATGAAGGCGATCCCACTGATGCTGGCCGGTCTTGGAGTCGCGCTCGCCTTCCGCATGCTGGTGTGGAACATAGGCGCGGAGGGGCAATTGTACATGGGAGCCTTCGCGGCCTGTCTGGTGGCCTACACGTGGCCCGGTGCGCCGGCCTGGGTGCTGCTGCCAGCGATGATGGCCGGCGGCTTCGTCGGGGGCGCTCTGTGGGGGGCGATACCTGGTGCTCTCAAGGCGTACCTGGGGGTGAACGAGATCATCACCAGCCTGATGCTGAATTACGTCGCCATCCAGTGGGTCAACTACCTGGTCATTGGACCCTGGCAGGACCCCACGAGCCTTGGGTTTCCTCGTACCACACGCCTCAGCCCGAGTGCAACTCTGCCCACGATCACTGAGGCCTGGTACCTGCCCACGGTCGCCTTCCTGGTCCTGGGCGGAGCAGTAGTCCTCTACTGGATCTTGCGTCGCCTGGAAAGCAACAGAGAGAGGCTCAAGCTGGCGCTGGGATTCGCGCTCGTGGCGGCGCTTTCGCTTGGGGGCATCTACTTGCTTGGCGGTCGGCGCGTACACCTGGGGTTTGTGGTCAGTATCGCGGCGGCCGCTATCTTCGCTGTGCTGCTGGCGCGCACTCGTTGGGGCTACGAGGTTCGCGTGATTGGGGAGAACGCGCGCGCCGCGCGGTACGCGGGTATGAGCCTGAAGCGTAACATCGTTCTGGTGATGATGATCAGTGGAGGTATGGCCGGTCTGGCTGGGATGAGCGAGATCTCGGGAAACCTGCATCTGATCAAGAGGATGTTCTCACCAGACTACGGGTATACGGCCATTATTGTCGCCTGGCTGGCCAAGCTCAATCCATGGGGTGTCATCCTGGTGTCGCTGCTTCTGGGGGCCTTGTACCGGGGTAGCGATGCCATCCCTGGGGCACCCAAAGCCCTGGGCATGATGCTGCAAGCAGTGATCTTCTTCGTGTTGATCGGGGGCGAGGTACTGGTCCGCTACCGCATTCGCTGGGACCGAGCTACGTAGTTGAGGTAGGGTGTTGCATGGCTGACGCCTTGGTCTTCCTGATGATTATCTTGGGTGCGGGCATCGCCGCAGGCACGCCGATTCTCTACGGTGCGCTGGGCGAGATCTTCGCCGAACGATCAGGCATACTCAACCTGGGTGTGGAAGGGATGATGCTCATCGGTGCGCTGACGGGCATCGTGGCCTCTCTGGCCACGAACAACGTCTGGGTTGGTGCAGTCGCGGCCATGGGTGCCGGCGGCCTGCTTAGCCTGATTCATGCCTTCATCTCCATCACACTGCGGGGAGACCAGGTGGTTAGCGGGTTGGCACTGACCATATTCGGCGCAGGGCTGAGTGCGTTCCTGGGGTTCCCCTATGTGAATGTGCCATCTCCGAAGTTCACGCCCCTGGCCGTTCCCTTGCTGGAGCGTATCCCCTTCGTTGGCCCGGCGTTCTTCGATCACGACGTGACGGTCTACGCGGCCTATGCGCTAGTGCCCTTGGTCTGGTTCTGGATCACGAGGACTCGTCCGGGGCTGCATCTGCGTGCGGTGGGAGAGAATCCGGCCGCTGCCGACGCTCTTGGGGTGAGCGTGGTCCTGACCCGCTATACGTACACGGTTGTGGGCGGCGTGCTCTGTGGTATGGGAGGGGCGGCTCTCAGTCTGGCCTACTCTCCGGGGTGGATCGAGAAGATGACCGCGGGGTGGGGCTGGATCGCCGTGGGCCTGGTCATCTTCGCGGCTTGGGATCCGTGGCGAGCGGCCTTTGGTGCGTACCTCTTTGGGGCTATTAGTCGGGTGGTTTTTGACGTGCAGATGCTGCCCACGGCTGGTCTGCCGCAGTTGGTCCAGGTGCTGTTGAGTCCTGAGTTTCTCCGGATGATGCCCTACGCTGCCGTGATCCTGATCCTCATCTTCGCCTCGCGGGAAGCTGTGCGCAAGAGGATTGGCGCACCAGCGGCACTGGGTCAGCCATACACTCGAGAAGAGGCCGAGGGGTGACTTGCGGGCTCGATTTGACACCTGGAGCGCGTTGGTGTATAATAATGATTCAGGTGGTTGACGCAACCCCCCAGGCGCCGGGCTATCGAGTTCCCAGCTCCCAATCTGCACTGGTTGGTGTACGTGGAAGGATGCTGTATATGGGAGTGGTGTAGTCAACGCAGCACAAATCTTCGTTCTGGGGCACGCGGTAGGCAATGTGGCTGGCGACGTTAAGAACTCGGTTGCTCCGCCATTTCGTAGCTGGGAGTAGGGCGGCCGAGCTTTTTCTTTGTCGCCCCCCGGTCTGAGAGAGGAAAGTACGGAGAGGGTAGCGACTGTCCCAAACGCAGGCTAGTCGCGGACGGACAGCGCAGGAGGATACCTTGGAGATCACAGATTTCAGCGCCTTGCGCGTCAGCTTGGCCTCGCCAGCACAGATACTGTCCTGGTCTCACGGGGAGGTGACGAAACCAGAGACGATCAACTACCGGCGGTTGAGGCCGGAAAGGGATGGCCTGTTCTGCGAGGCCATCTTTGGCCCCACCAAGGACTGGCAGTGCTACTGCGGCAAGTACAAGAAGATCCGCCACAAGGGAATCGTATGTGAGAAATGCGGCGTGGAGGTGACTCGTTCGCGGGTCAGGCGCGAGCGCATGGGCCATATCAAGTTGGCCTCTCCTGTGGCGCACGTGTGGTACACGCAGCGAGTGCCGAGCTATCTGGGCTTGTTGCTCGACATCTCTCGTCGGGATTTGGACCGGGTGTTGTACTTCGCGCAGTACATGATCACCGAGATCGACGACGAGGCTCGGGCCAGGGTCTTGCGAAGGTCGGACGAGAAGCTAGCCACGGTCATGGAGGAGGCTAAGCTTGCGCTCAAGGCGAGCACGGACCAGGTCGAATCGGACATCGGTGGCAAGATAGGGAAACTCGAAGCTCGGGCCGAGCGGATCAGGAAGAAGTACGACGAGAAGCTCGGCGAGGAAACGGACCGCGTGATGCAAGAGGCCAGCGCGGTGCAGACCAGGATCAGCAGGGCCATGGGCAAGGTCATCCGCAAGGACATCGAGTTCGAGCCTCTGGACGAGTCTTTGCTGCCTGCTGGCACCCTCGTCGCTCGCGAGCACCTGCCGTTGCTGAACCGGAAGGTCCAAGCCCTGATCGAAGAGGTCGAAGGAGCGATTCGCCAGAAGCAAGAGGAAGAGCTCGCTCTCGTGGAGGCGGAAGCCGATCTGCTGCGAAGTGAGAAAGAGAACAAGCTCCGAGAGCTGAACGAAGAGGCGGATCGGAAGATAGCCGAGTTGAAGTCCGCGGCAGAGGACGAGCGCAAGGAGATCAGGAGGATTAGGGTAGGGCAGTTCCTCAACGAGACCCAGTATCGCGATCTGGAGAGCAAATGGGGGCGCTTCTTCACCGCTGAGATGGGTGGAGAGGCCCTGTACAGAGTGTGCCAGAATCTGGATCTGGATCAGATGGCTGAGCGGCTACGTCGGGAGGCCAACGACAGCCGCTCCAAGCAGCGGCGTAAGAAGGCCACGAAGCGGCTGCGTGTGGTCGAGTCCCTGCGGAAGTCGGGCAATCGTCCTGAGTGGATGATCTTGACCATCCTGCCGGTGATCCCTCCCGACCTGCGACCCATGGTGCAATTGGATGGTGGGCGCTTCGCGACGAGCGATCTCAATGATCTCTATCGGCGCGTGATCAATCGAAACAACCGCCTCAAGAGGTTGGTGGAACTGGGAGCCCCTGACGTCATCGTGCGCAACGAGAAGCGCATGCTTCAGGAGGCCGTGGACTCTCTGATCGACAATAGCCGTCGAGGAAAGGCCATCTCTTCGAGGGGTCGGAGGAAGCTGAAGTCTCTCTCCGACATGCTGAAGGGGAAGCAGGGGCGATTCAGGCGAAACCTCCTGGGCAAGCGAGTTGACTACTCGGGCCGATCCGTGATCGTGATCGGGCCGCATCTCAAGCTACACCAATGCGGTCTGCCGAAGAGTATGGCTTTGGAGTTGTTCAAGCCCTTCGTGATGCAGAAGCTGGTGGAACATAGCTACGCGCACAACGTGAAGGGGACGAGGCGGATCATCGAGCAGATGCGTCCCGAGGTGTGGGAGGTTTTGGAGGAGGTGGTCAAGGATCACCTTGTGCTCCTGAACCGGGCACCCACTCTGCACAGGCTTGGTATCCAGGCCTTCGAGCCCGTCTTGGTCGAGGGCAAAGCTATTCAGATACACCCCCTGGTGTGTAGTGCGTTCAACGCCGACTTCGACGGCGATCAGATGGCGGTGCACGTGCCCCTTTCTGATGCGGCGCAGGTGGAGGCCAGGGAGCTGATGCTGTCGAGCCATAACCTCCTGTTGCCCGCCAACGGTGAGCCTACGGTGAGTCCGACCAAGGACATGGTGCTAGGTTGCTACTATCTGACCATCGAGAAGGACGGCTGCAAGGGAGAGGGCAAGGTCTTCTCCGACGTAGATGAGGTAGCCCTCGCCTACGAGTTGGGTCAGGTTGACCTGCACGCCAAGATCAAGTTGCGGGCGAAGGTGCTGGTCACGAAGAGAAGGTACACCAAGATCATCGATACCACCGTGGGTCGCGCCATCTTCAACTCCGCCTTGCCCGAGGAACTCCGGTATCGAAACGAGGAGATGGACAAGGGCAAGCTCAAGCAGTTGGTGGCCGAGTGCTATCACAGGCTCGGTGAAGAGGCCACCGCACAGATGGTGGACGAGATCAAGGAGATGGGTTTCCGATATGCAACCCGTTCTGGATTGACCATAGCGGTGAGTGACATCACCGTCCCACCGGAAAAGGAAGGTATCCTCAAGAGTGTCTCCTTGGAGGCCGAGGATATCGAGCGCCAGTATCGTCGTGGCTTGATTACTGAGAACGAGCAGTACGTGAAGAAGGTCGAGCTGTGGACTGAGGCCATGGACGAGGTTACCGACGCCGTGGCGAAATCCTTGGATCCCATGGGGCCTATTCGTCTCATGGCGGCTTCTGGAGCCACCAAGGGCGGATTCCAGCCGATCCGGCAGTTGGCCGGTATGCGTGGGCTGATGGCGGACCCCGCCGGGCGTATCATCGAGCTGCCGATCCGATCTAACTTCCGCGAGGGCCTGACGGCGCTAGAGTATTTCATCTCCACTCACGGAGCGCGGAAGGGACTGGCGGACACGGCGCTGCGCACGGCCGATGCAGGCTATCTGACCCGTCGTCTCGTCGACGTGGCCCAGGATTCGATCATCAATGCTGAGGATTGCGGAACCGACAACGGTATATGGGTCACTGCGGATCGCTCGCAAGAGATCGGCGAGAGTCTGGATGAGCGCATGTGGGGCAGGTTGGCGGCCGACGACATCGTCCATCCCGAGACAGGCGAGGTCATCGTCAGAAAGGGAGAGATGATCAGCCGGGCGCATGTGCTCGATATTGAAGAAGCTGGAGTTCAGGAGGCGTATGTCCGTTCGCCACTCGTGTGCGAACTACGATATGGCGTTTGTAGGAACTGCTATGGCAGAGACCTGGCGAGAGAGGGTTTGGTGAAGCTCGGCGAGGCAGTGGGCACGATCGCGGCCCAGTCGATCGGCGAGCCAGGCACTCAGCTCACGTTGCGGACGTTCCACACAGGTGGAGTGGTGGAGGGGGAACACAGGGACATCACGCACGGTCTGCCCAGGGTTCAGGAGCTGTTCGAAGCGCGGAGTCCGAAGGGTCAGGCCATGATTGCCGACATGGATGGCACCATACAGATCCTGCACGAGGATGGCATGCGCAAGATCGTGCTCACCGCCACAGATGTCTTCCGCGAGGAACACGAGATCAAGCACGGATACAGGGTTCTGGTGGAGGACGGAGCGGAGATCGAGCGAGGCACGGTGCTGGCGCAGCGAGGTAGCGATGGTAGCCCGCGCTTCGACCAGGTGGTGGCGGGGAGCGACGGCAGGTTGATCATCGAAGACGACAAGATCACCGTCTATCGGGAAGAGCAAGTCAGCAGCGAGTACGAGGTGGCCTCCAACGCTCGTATCCGGGTGAGGAATCTACAGCAGGTGAGCGCTGGTGACCAACTCACTGAGGGACCTCTGGACCCCCACGAGGTGCTCAGAATCCAGGGGCGAGAGGCGGTACAGGTGTATCTCCTGGAAGAGATACAGAAAGTCTACCGTTCTCAAGGCGTGACCATCAATGACAAGCACATCGAGATGATAGTGAGGCAGATGCTCAGCAAGGTGTCCATCACCTCGCCTGGCGACACAGGATTCCTGCTGAGCGAGACGGTAGACCGCCTGGCGTTCGAGGAAGCGAATCGTCTCGTCGAGGAGGACGGCGGCACTCCAGCTACGGCTCGGCAGGTCCTGCTGGGTATCACTAAGGCGGCGTTGACCACGGAGAGTTTTCTGTCGGCCTCTTCCTTCCAGCATACGATCAATGTCTTGGCGCAGGCGGCCATCGAGGGCAAATCTGACGAACTGCGTGGGTTGAAGGAGAATGTGATCATCGGGAAACTGATCCCTGCCGGGACCGGCTTCCAAACGGCTGCGGAGGAGAGCGAGCTGACGGAGGAACCTGTGGGGGAAGACGACGAGGCAGAGGCGGAGCCTGAACTGGCTGCTGTCTGATGTGCGTCAAGCCTACGTGGGCTTGACGATGGGGGCTGTCGCTGTTGGTCGGGTGAGGAGTCTCTGCTGGTGAGAGCAGAATCGGCTCACCCGGTAGTGTAGAAGCCTAGGTTGAAGGGGGAAATCTGGATTACCATGGCAGATATGATGGTGGGCGAAGGGGAGTCAAACAACGAGGAAGCTGGTGGATCGCCCATGTGGAAGTTTCTCAAGGAGGAGTATGACTACAAGCGTCCCAAGCGCGGCGACATCAGGTATGCCGAGGTACTGAGAATCGACGATGATGAGATCATCGTCGATATCGGCGGCAAGACCGAGGGGGTGGTGCCCAGTGTCGACCTGGATCGAATGGGTGAGGAGGCCATCTCCGAAATAGAGGTCGGCGACAAAGTGCCCGTGTACGTTCTCCGGCCGGAGAGCGCTGACGGGGATGTCATCGTGTCGCTCAACATGGCCCGCACCATGGAGGACTGGCGGAAGGCCGAGAAGCTGTTCGAGGAAGGCGGTGTATACGAAGGCTCGGTCTCAGGCCACAACAAGGGCGGGCTTCTTGTCTACTATGGGCAGATCAGAGGTTTCGTGCCTGCTTCGCAGATAAGTGGGTTGAGCAGGCGAAGCGGTCACGAAGAGCGTATGGAGATGCTGTCCACTATGGAGGGGCGACAACTCCTGCTCAAGGTCATCGAGGTCGATCGCCAGCGCCGCCGCCTCATCTTCTCAGAGCGTGCTGCCTCGCGTGAGTGGCGTGACCAGCGCAAGGAAGAACTCTTGGACCAGCTCCAGGAGGGTGACATTCGAGCAGGCGCGGTGAGGAATCTCTGCGATTTTGGTGCCTTCGTGGACCTAGGAGGTGCTGACGGCCTGATTCATATCTCGGAACTCTCGTGGCGACGGGTCAAGCACGCTCGAGACGTGCTAAGGGTCGGCGAGGAAGTCGAAGTCTACGTACTCCGTGTCGATCGGGAAAGGAAGAGGATCGGCCTCAGCCTCAAGCGTCTACAGCCCGACCCCTGGCAGTTGGTCGAGGAGAAGTACGACGTGGGGCAGATCGTGAGAGGTGTGATCACCAACATCACCGACTTCGGGGCCTTCGCACGTATCGAAGACGGCATAGAAGGTCTCATCCACGTCTCAGAGTTGTCCGACGGTGACTTCGCGCCTCGCGACCTGGTCAGGGAAGGCGAGGAGCTGTACGTCAAGGTTCTGAGCATCGAATCGACTCGGCAGCGCATGGGTCTGAGTTTGAAGCAAGCACCGAGCCGCGAGGAAATCGAGGGCTCGGAGGCTTGGGCGGACCTCCGGGAGGAAGTCGCGGCTGAGGTCGGGGCCGAGTCCGAGGAGGAGGTCTCGCTAGTGGCCGAGGCTGAGCCTGACCTGGAAGAGCTGTCCGCTGAGGTGGAGCCGGAGGCCGAGGAAGGTGTGTCGCTGGTTGCTGAGACAGAGGCCGACCTGGAAGAACCTGGTGTTGAGGTCGAGCCCGAGGCTGAGGAGGACGTTTCGCTGGTCGCCGAGGCTGAGCCTGACCTGGAAGAGCTGTCCGCTGAGGTGGAGCCGGAGGCCGAGGAAGGTGTGTCGCTGGTTGCTGAGACAGAGGCCGACCTGGAAGAACCTGGTGTTGAGGTCGAGCCCGAGGCTGAGGAGGACGTTTCGCTGGTCGCCGAGGCTGAGCCTGACCTGGAAGAGCCCCCCACTGAACTGGAGCCCGAGGAAGGCGTGTCAGTGGTCGCTGAGGTGGCACCCGACCTGGAACAGCCCGAAGCAAAGGTCGATGAGGCGGAGGAGATCGCAGCAGTCGGTGACGAGGAAGAGGTCAAGATCGAGATCGAGGAGCCTGTTTCCGAAGTGGAGGCCGATATCGAGGTTGATGAGGAGGCCGGTGAGGAGCTGACCGCGCCGGAGTTGGAAGAGGATGTGGAGGTGGCCCCTGAAGCCGAGGAGGAATCGGGCGAAGCGCTAGAGAGCGCAGCCGACACCGAGGAGACCTCGGAGGAACTCGACGCTGGAATCGAGGAGCAGGAAGAGGCAGAAGAGGGTCCTGAGCTAGAGGCGAAGGAGATAGACGAGGATCTGAGCGACGTGAGCGGTCGCGAGGAGGAGTTGGCTGAGGGGACCGAGTCGTCTGATGCACCCGAGATGGAAAGCGACGAGGACATCGAAACGGAGTCGGAAGATTCGGACGCGTTGGGACTCGAAGACGACGATGACGATGACGACGATGACGATGACGATGAAGACGACGACGATGACGACGATGACGACGACTACGATGAGGACGATGACGACTACGATGAGGGCGACGACGACGAGGAAGCCTGATCGTCGATCGGGCATCCACGCCTGATCAGGTGACAGCTTGTGAGTCGGCAGCGGGGGAGGGTTAGATGGCTGCCTTGAAGAGACTTGCATTCGGGATCGGCTTCGTCCTGGGGCTTGCAGGGTTCGTTGTGATCGCAGGCAACATCCTTCTCTACCTGTTGACCGGGAGGCTCCCTTCGGTGGAGATCACGGAGGAGGGAGGGCCGGTCTTTGGCCTGGTCTCTCCTCAACAAGTGGTGAACCTGGTAAAGGAGCAGGTGGAGAAGGAGCGAGAGAAGGGCTCGGGGCCGCGGCTCGAGAGAACCGAAGTGCTGTAGGAGGAGAGGCAGGTCTCATGTCGAGGGGAAGCGCGAGGGATAAGGAGTCTACCCCGGCTTTGGCGCGGTACGTGGAGGAGTTGACCACGGTGCCTCGGCATTTCTTTGTGGGTTGGCTTGTAGGTCTGCTCGCTCCGGTGGCCGCCCTGGCGGGCATCGTGGCGGGCGTATACTTCTTCACCAAGAAGGTGCCCTTCATCTCGGGAATCGAGGAGCAAGAGCATGGGCGGCGTCTGGTCATCGACCTCGTGGAACCGGACGAGGCGCGAATGCTCTTGAGGAAGGGTGGGGAGGCCGCTCGCGCGTTCGGCGACGAGATCAGGAACGAGCTGGAGGGAGAGACAGAGCAGTAGGGTCCGCGGCGGATCTGTGCTCCAGCTTTCCTAGTCCATGACGAGTCATGCCGTCAGCCGTTCCACCATCCTGACGATCAAGTACGACAGGGCAAGAATCGCAGGGGCGAAGAGCGCCGTAAGGAGAGCTGGATACTCCCACAGGTGCGTGACGATGTACTGAAGTCCCATGCCCGGGAGTGTCCCTGAGCCCCGCACCTCTCCCAGGCCAGCGAAGACGAAGCCGAAGATATCCAAGAGCACGGCCGCCAGGAAGACGAACTCCAAGACGTCCATGGTCCTCTCCATCTTGACCAGATCCCTCAGTTGCTGGAGACTCTGCTCCTGTTGCCCTAGCTCGATCCTCGCTCGCACCATGGCGATCATGTTCCCCAGTTGGTCGTGCACACCCTGGATCCGCGTTGACAGTCCATCGTAGGCCCCACAAACCATCTCGGCGTCGTTGAGCAACACCTCGGAGATGGGAAGGCTGCCCTCCACTCTCTGCTCGTCCCACGCTCGAATCGTGGACTTGATGTTGCTCAGGTTCGAGTGTAGCGAGAAAGAGTCCTGCCGGAGGCCCTTGGAGAGAATGGAGAGATGGCCGTAGTTCTGGCTGATGCTGGTGAGCCAGGTTCCGAGCGCCTCCGTGTCCGCGTCGCCGAGCCGAACGGAGATCTCGTCCATCTGCTCTGCGACCTCCGCCTCCACCTTGTTGATACCGTCATAGATCTCGGCGTACACGTCGTAGAAAGACAGGATCTTTCTGAAGTAGGTCTCCAGACGGCTGATGTCATCCACGACTGTAGACATCAGTTCGTTGGAGACTGTGCCATCGATGGGGGATACCAGATAGAGTCCCCGCTGTCGGTCATTGGCCGCGGATAGCTGTACCTGCCGCGAATAGACTGTGCTGTGGGCGAGCTGGGAGTGGTCTGCGAAGAGGCTGGCTCTCTCGTCTGGCAGGAGAGGGTCCTGGCAACAGAGAACCTGAGAAGAGAAGAGGAACGAGGCATCTTTGAAGAGTGGCTCGTCGAGTCGGTCGGGCAGCCAGGTATCTACGATGTCGCGCGCTCTGTCGAAGGAGGCCCGATGGTCGTCGCTGATGGGAGTGGCCCAAGCCTGCAACACGCAGTAGTCGTGGCCAAGCAGTAGTTTAGCGTACAGTTCGTAATCGTCGTCGATGACTCTGTGCCCAATGAGCGCCTGGGCGTCGTTCTGCACCACGCCCGCCCGCAAGCGACTCAACAGGTCATCGAAATCGCTCCTGACCTGGGTCTCACCGGACTCGCCGTAGACGAAGCCCTTCAAGAGAACGCAAGTAGGGGTGCAGACTTGGGGCATGTCGCTACTTCTGCATCTTGTCCAGGACCGACCTCGTGGCCTTGCGTACGCTGTTGAACTGTTCGACAGCTTGCTGGGATTGGGTGGGAGCGAACCCTCGCATGGCACGGTCACCCAGGAAGAGTGACAGGAAGGCGTCGATGGCGCTACTGAGCTCCTGGGCATTGCGCGCCAGGCAGGACTTCTCCACTTGCTCGAGAAGCGCCTTGCTCTCATCCTCGTGCTCAGTGAGCACTCCGGGATTCTCCTCGATGTATCGCATCAACGACGTGTACTGTTCGACCTTGTTCATCGTGGCTCCCCGCTAGGCCTCAGGCAGCCCCACGCTCTGCCTCACCTCGGCCATAGTCTGCTTGGCTATTACTGATGCTCTGGCGGCACCGTCGGCGAGGACGCCCCATACCAGGTCAGGGTCCCGGGCCAACTCCGCTCTTCGTGCCCTGAAGGAGGACAGGCTATCAGCCAGATTGCGCGCGAGTGCTCTCTTGCAGTCGACGCATCCTATCTCCGCGGCGCGACATTGGGTCTCGATCTCCGACACCTGTTGGGGAGAGAAGAAGCCGTGGAACGCGAAGACGTTGCACACCTCCGGGCGCCCGGGATCGGTCCGGTACCTGCGCTGAGGATCGGTGACCATGGTCATCACGCGCTGCTCGATTTCCTCCGAAGACGAGGCTAGCTCGATGTGGTTGTCGAGGGACTTGCTCATCTTGTTCACGCCGTCGAGGCCCATGACGCGAGGGAAGGGCGTGAGCTTGATGTAGGGCTCCACCAGTGTGGGCCCGAAGTGGTGGTTGAAGCGCCGTACGATCTCCCGGGTGAATTCCAGATGTGGGGCCTGGTCCTCTCCCACAGGCACCGTATCCGCCTTGTACAGAGTGATATCCGCGGCCATCAGGACGGGGTAGCCGAGGAGGCCGTAGTTGACGTTATCCGGCTGGATACGGACCTTCTCCTTAAAAGTCGGCAGCCTGACCAGCCAACCCATAGGCGTGACCATGGACAGAATGGTATGGAGTTCCGTGACCTCTGGCACGTGCGATTGCACGAAGATGATAGCTTTCTCGGGATCCATCCCCGCCGCCAGCCAGTCGAGCACCATCTCCTCCGTGTTCGTTTTCAGTTTGTCGGTGTCTTGGAGGGTGGTCAAGGCGTGGAGGTCGACCACACAGTAGACGCACTCGTAGTCTTCTTGGAGCGCTACATAGTTCTGGATGGCTCCCAGGTAGTTGCCGATGTGTTGCCTGCCGGTGGGACGTGCGCCGGAGAACACTCTCCCCTTTGCCATTATGGTTCTCCTTCATCGCGGAGTGCGGGGTCAAGCAGGAGTGCGCGAACGACTCATCCCCTGCGCACCCAACCCTATCGTAGTTTATCACAAGCTGCCGGGTTGGGCAAGGGTTGTCGGCGGAGTCGCACCGAGACCCCAGGCCTCGAGTCCGACGAGAGGGACGCGCCCGTGCTGAGCTCGCAGGGTCGGAGTGCGCCTTGCGGCGCGTCGTTGCCGCAGCCGCCTGGTTCAGGTATAGTACCGGCGGAGGTCGGAACGATGCCAGACGTGCATAGGGTAGCAGTCGTGGTACTGGACGGCGTAGGGGTGGGAGCTCTACCCGACGCAGCAGACTTCGGCGACGAGGGAAGCGACTCGGTGGGAAACACCGCCCGCGTGGTGGGCGGCTTGGCCCTTCCCCACATGGGTCGCCTCGGTCTGGGCAACCTCACAGATGTTCAGGGTGTGCCTCCCGTCTCGGATACGCTCGGTGCGTACGGGCGCATGGCCGAGGTATCGGCGGGCAAGGACAGCACCGTCGGTCACTGGGAGCTGATGGGTGTTGTGTCCGAGCGACCGCTGCCGACCTATCCCCATGGTTTCCCGCCGGGGCTCATCGAGGAATACGAGCGTCGCATCGGTCGCAAGACCCTAGGCAACATAGCCATCTCCGGCACCGTGATCATCGACAGGCTGGGCGAAGAGCACGTGCGGACCGGCTGGCCCATCGTCTACACCTCGGCGGACAGCGTGTTCCAGGTTGCGGCCCACGAGGAGGTGATACCTCTGGATGAGCTGTACCGTCTTTGCCAGATCGCCCGGGAGATGCTTACCGGAGAGCACGGGGTGGGACGAGTGATAGCACGGCCATTCGTTGGCGTGCCCGGAAGCTTCGTGCGCACCAAGAACCGCAGGGATTTCTCTCTCGAGCCCCCTGAGCGGACGCTCCTCGACCGCCTGGTCGAGGTAGGGCAGGATGTGGTGGGCGTGGGCAAGGTGGACGACCTCTTCGCCAAGAGAGGGTTCACCACGTGCCACCACACTGTGGACAACATGGTGGCGGCCGAGAAGGTCGTCGAACTGCTCAGCGGCGACTGGCAGGGTCTAATCCTGGCGAATCTGATCGAGTTCGACATGCTCTACGGCCATCGTAACAACCCGGAGGGCTATGCCAGGGCGCTGGAAGTTTTCGATGCTCAGTTGCCGAGGATCATGGAGGCCATGAAGTCCGGGGACGTACTGTTCATCGTCGCTGATCACGGAAACGACCCCACTACGCCCAGCACCGATCATTCGCGCGAGTATGTTCCACTGCTGGTCTACGGCGGACGAGTCAAGGCCGGAGTGGCTGTAGGCACCAGAGAGAGCTTTGCCGATTTGGGGGCCACGATTGCGGAGCTGCTGGGGATTGGCCCGTTGCCCCATGGCACATCGTTCGTCCGGGAGATTGTCGGGTAGCTCACGTTGGCCCATGGCACCACCGTGGGGAGGCCTGTCGTGCCGAGTGCACAGGGGGCGGTGACCAGGCGATGCACAGTCGCCGGACTGTAGCAGCGCGACTAAGAACGGTCGTGGCTGTGCCAGAAAGCGTGTTGGCGCTTCAGCAGTATCTCTTCGATGCGTTGCTTGCCTTTGGACGTGAGACCGATGGGATCATCGCCGGAGATGAGCCCGCTCTCGCGCAGCTCGCGCAACGCATCCGCCAGACGAAGTGCAGGACTGCCGTCCTGCGCCATCCTCAGTTGGCGGAGCAGTGTTACCTCCCCGAAATCGAGTGCCTCCATGGCCAGGAGGTGAAGCTCCGCCCGATCGACGGGAGCTCGGCTGTGGACCAGGTAGAGGATCCATTCCCGGAAATTCCTCTCCTTGGCCTCGCGATACTTCCCGACTACGGCAGGCTCGTACCTCGAGAGATCAAGCTTCCCACCTTGCAGTGCTTTGATGGTCTCGATAGCGAGCTCGAGTGCGCTCTTGATTATGAGTATGGCTACCGCAAACCCTACGATGACGTCCAGGAGCCCGAAGCTGAGGGCGGCAGCTACTAGACCTGCGAAGACCCCTGCGGCCACGATGACGTGGTTGCGCGAATCAACAGACTGAGAGATGAGAGAGAGGGATCCGCTCCGTGCCCCCACGTATTGCTGATACTGGCCCAGCACCAAGCAGACCACACCCGAGGCGAGCGCGGCGCCGAGACTGAGCAGATCGGCCCGGGGCTGGAATGGTTGCAGGAATCGGCCGATGACCTGGATGACCAGGCTGAGGCCGACCCCCAGCATGAGGACGATGAGCACTACGTTGACGTATCGCTCTTTGTCGAATCTCAGACCAAGGAACACGAGCACGCTGGATAGACCGTCGAGAAGAGTATCCGTACCATCGGACACGAGGCCGATGCTCCCCGACAATACTCCCGCCGTCAGCTTGAGCATTGCGAGCACGAAGTGCACCCCCAGGCCCACCATGGAAACCGTCTCGGGCTGCAAGATGCGTTCGATGACTCGTGAGACACGGGAAGCGAGGCCGAGGTAGTCGCTGGCTCGTGCTCTCCCCTCGGGCGTGATGCTGTAGACGCCGCCGTTCTCAGCGACCAGGCCATTGTCGCAGAGGAGTGCGACTTCGTGCTGGACTTCTTGCACGAAGTCGGAGTCGAGGTCTCCAAAGCGGAAGTACCCCACCCGACGCTCCAATCCAGAGAACTGCTCAAGGATCTGATGGATTGTTTTGTCACCGTCGGAGAGGGCCATGAGCAATAGCTCAGTAAACTCGCCTTGCTTGTGCCGACTCGATCTCCTGCGGTCTTTTCGTTGCCGCCGATGGTCCCGTCGGCTTCGACTTGTGTCAGTCATTGAAGCTCTCCGATATGGAGTGCACACTTCCCAGGGGGGCTGATGAGTTGTCCGGGCCTAGGTGATCTTCGCGAAGAGCTTGTTGTACGCGGGCGGGAAGCGCGGCTCGAAACCTTGATAGACGGGGATGGGGTAGGCCAGCCCTACATGACGTCCCGACATCCTCAGCCCTTCGAGAAGCCGATCCATCGCCGCTATCGGTGCTGCGAAAGCAAGTTCGTCATCGGCGGTCATGGCGAAGATGCGGTCTCCCCCTCCAGGCAGCACCAACTGGCATTCGCCAGTCTGAGCCGTACGGATGATACCCTCCGCGCAGGACGCGGCGCGGCCGCCAAAGGAGCATTGGACCGGCTGGCCCTCGTGGTAGGTGGCTGCTTGGACGAGGCGCATCATCTGCGCGGCATTCCCGTAGATCATGACCAGGTCGGGGTCCCAATCGGCCAGTTCCAGTGGGGCGAGGATGAGGGTCGAGCAGTCTCCCTTGGGAAGCCTGGGGATGGCTTCGATCTGTCTGCGGGCGGCCTCTCTGTTCTCGGCGTACTGAGCTGCGAGCATCAGGTCTGCCACCTCGTCCAAGGTGGGCTCTTCTTTCGCCCAGCCATAGGCAATCAACGCCGCAGCACAGCAGAGGTCGTCCCTGGAGAGGGCTAGCTTCCAGCCGTACCTTCTGGCCATGGTCACCGCCTGGCAGATGGTGACCTGGTGTTTCAGGAGTTTGGCTGGGTGGTGCGTTCTCTTAGGCACTACCTGACCAGGAGGGAGTAGCTTAACCGCCAGTGGCCTCGTCTGTGGCCGCAGCAGCTCGGTCAACTCTTTGGCTACTTGTGCTGCCTCTTGCATCTCTCTGCACCTCTGGAAAGATCGACGACTCTCACCTCTTGGGCACGATTATAGGAGGGTTCCCGATGCCGGGCAAGCAACGTGGCCTCCGGACTTGCACTGGGCGCGTGGGTGTGGTGTCGTCAATCATGGCTTCGGGCGTACGTCGTGGAGCTGGCGGAGAGCCCGAAAGGCTAAGAGTTGACAGAATGTGTCCGTGGTCCGGGTGCGACTGTCTCCGACCCGGCAATCATAGCGATCGAGGTGGTGCGGCCGGCGACGACGCTTGGCCGTTCTCAATCTCACTGCTTTGTCTTGCACATAGCACTTTTTTGTGATATATTGCGTGCAGCGTGCACTGCACAAGGAGAGTGGCTAGATAGACTATAGGGGGAGGGCAAGGATGTATCAGAAGGTTACCATCGTGGGCAATCTGGGGAACGATCCTGAGATGCGCTATACGCCGAGCGGGGTCCCCGTGACTCGTTTCAGCGTGGCAACGAACCGACGCTGGACCAGCGCCGACGGAAGCCCTGGCGAAGAGACCGTGTGGTTCCGCGTCTCGGCCTGGAGGGGATTGGCCGAGACCTGTAATCAGTACTTGAGCAAGGGGCGGCAGGTCTTCGTAGAGGGGCGGCTGGTTCCCGATCGGGAGACGGGCGGCCCCAGAGTCTGGACCGGGAACGATGGGGCTGCTCGCTCCTCCTACGAGGTGAGTGCTCTGGACGTGAGGTTCCTCGGCGGTAGGGGAGAGCGAGAAGAGGCTCCGCCTCCTGACATGCCCGCGGAGCCGGGCGTTGAAGAGGACGAGATTCCGTTCTAGCGTGACGTGCCGCGGATAGGTCGACGGGCTCCAATCGTTGGGTGAGCATCTGAGAAGCCCCTCGGTAGCTGCTAGAACATGTTGGTGGGACACACTTCCTCAGGTGTGAACGTGGGATTGGCGTAGCCGTAATCTGCGAGCACCTCGGTGGCTTGTGGATGTGAGCCGGCGAAGGCCGTCACTTCCTCACAGGCGGTTCTCAGGCTCCCCTCTCTCAGGTATGTGTCCCACAGCACTGCCACGATCTGTGCGTAGATGTTGTCTGGCTGCTCCGCCAGCAATTCATCTCGCGCCGCTCGCGCCTGGTCCACCTGGCCCAGGGCGAGGTACGTGAGCGAGAGGCGGTAGCGGGAGAAGGCGACGAGTTCCTCTCTTTCGCTCTCCTGCATCCAGACGTCTAGGCCAGGGTCGTCAATGGCCTCTCTGTAGAGCACGATAGCGCTGTCATACTCACCGGCCAGGAAGGCGCTGTTGGCATCCAAGATCCGGAAGTACAGGAAGTTGGAGGGATCGTACACGCTCTCCACCAGCACGTAGGCCACGCCGTCCCAGCCGTACACCTCGGTTCTGGCCCTCTGCGGTCCTGCTCCCACGGATCCGATAGTTCCTCCGTACAAGAGCAGCTCTCGAATGCCATCGCCATCCCAGTCTCTGAAGCCCGGGTCGACGTAGGCCATCTCCGCTCCGCCACCAGTGAGCTCCTCATACGTTCCTGTGCCTGACGCGACGACGTACACTGTGGTGAAACACGTATGAGCGCCACAGGATGTGGAGGAGTAGGCCAGCTCGGTGTGGCCGTTCCCGTTGAGATCGTCCACCTCCATGAGGACGGGGTCCAGCAGAGGGGTGTCCCCGGCCGCACTGTAGGCCACGCTGAAGCGTCCACCTTCTCTGTCCAGGATCAGCAAGTCGCCCCTGGCGTTGATACCATAGTCGGGCGACGGATCGACGATCACCAGCAGGAGTTCCCCTGTGCCGTCATCGTCCACGTCCACCCGGAGCAAGTCGGTCACCTGTCGCAGAGCACCCCAGCTCTCGAGCGTAGCCCTCAGTCCGTCTTCATCGCCTTTGCTGTCGTTCAAATACTCGACGATGGTAGGGGCGTAGTTCCCGAAATCGTCCGGGCGCGGGGGCAGGGGAACGACGGTCGGTGACGAAATGGACACTGTTGTGCGTTCAGCAGTTGGGATGGGAACGGGAGACACGAAGCCTGCCCCGGTGGGCGACGGGGCAGGCAGGGCTGCCTGGGAGAGGTCCTCATTACAGCCAAAGAGGCTGAACGCTACCAGGGAGAGTACAACGAGACTGAGCACCCTCGCGTTGCTCATGGACTCCTCGAGTGTTCGCCATCAGAGCAATGTCAGGTACTGGTCTATCTCCCACTGCGAGACCTGGGTCCGATACTGGTCCCACTCAGTCATCTTGGCCCTCATGAAGGCCTGGTAGACGTGCTCGCCCAACGTCTCGCGCAAGACCTCGTCCCTCTCCAACTCTGCGAGTGCCTCCATCAAGCTTCCGGGCAGTGAGTCGATGGACATCTCCTGCAGCTTCTCGTCGCTGAAATCGTAGACGTTCTCCTCGACCGGCGGTGGCGGCGTCATCTTGTGGCGGATGCCCTCCAGGCCCGTCTCGAGCATGGCGGCGTACGCCAGGTAGGGGTTGCAGCTAGGATCCGGGCAGCGCAGCTCGAGTCGTGTCCGCTCGTCGTGACCACTGGAGTACCTGGGGATGCGGATCAGGGCCGACCGGTTGACCTGTCCCCAACAGATATAGACCGGGGCCTCGTAGCCGGGAACCAGCCGCTTGTAGGAGTTGACGGTGGGAGCGACGATCGCCGCCATTCCTCGTGCGTGCTTCATCTGACCAGCGATGAAGTGGTAGGCCACTTGCGATAGGCGATAGCGGTCATGGGCGTCGAAGAAGGCGTTCCTTCCATCTAAATCGAAAAGGCTTTGATGGGTGTGCATGCCCGAGCCGTTGATGCCGTAGATGGGTTTGGGCATGAAGGTGGCGTGCAGCCCGTGCTCCTGAGCGACCGCCTTGACGACGTATTTGAAGGTCATACAGTTGTCGGCGCTAGTCAAGGCATCGGCATACCGGAAGTTGATCTCGTGCTGGCCCGTGGCTACCTCGTGGTGGGCCCTCTCCACTTTGATGCCCATCGACTCCAACGCCAGGATGATGTCTTGACGTACTTCCGAGGCCAGGTCTCGAGGCGAGAAGTCGAAGTAGCCGGCCACATCGTGGGGCACGGGCCTTCGACTGGGCTTATCCTCCCGCATGGTGAAGAGGAAGAACTCGATCTCGGAGCTGACGTGATAGATGTATCCCATCTCCTGGCACTCGGTCATGGTCGCTCTGAGCACGGAGCGGGGGTCCGCTGCGAACGGCTGGCCGTTGGGCTGCAAGACATTGCAGATGATCCTGGCAGTCCGTTGCTCGGCAGGAGTCCAGGGCAGCAGTTGATACGTAGTGGCGTCGGGCATGAGGTACATGTCGCTTTCGCAGATGCGCGTGTAGCCCTCGACGGATGAGCCATCGAACCAGATCCCGTTCTCCAGCGCCTCGGGAAGCTCGGACACAGGTATGGTCACATTCTTGATGGTGCCCATCACGTCCGTAAACTGAAGGCTGACGAAGTCGACCTCGTCCTGCTGCGCGCGGTCCGTTGTCTCTGCCAGGTTCTTCTGCATCGCTGTTCCCTCCTTTGGATAATTGGGCGAATTCTAGCACACGTATCCCAGGTAGGCAATCCGCGCTCTCGGAATGGTTATACTAGCCTCCTGAGGGTGTGAAAGGTGCTGGTCCGCGCCATCCACCCACGTGCTTGGCCCAGCGTTGTGTGTGGGATGTGCCGGCAACGGAGCGCGGTTTGCTGGCCTCTCTCTCTGAAGACTATAATACTCCAGCAGACGAACAGATACGGGTGGACAGGCTTGCCTAGGACGGATGGCGGACGGCAGAGACTTGCTTGGGCTCGCGTGGTGCCGGCATTGGCGCTCCTCGCTGCCGGTGCTTCGGGGCTGTTGTTCTTGCGCCATGCCTACGGGGTAGTGCTCTTTCCATACGAACTAGCCGCCGGAGAAGAGCTGCTACTCAGGGATACGCTGCAGATACTGGGTGGTCGGCCCATCTACACCGACGTCAACGACTTCCCTTTCATCGTCTCCAACTATCCGCCATTGTTCGCTGCCGTCTCCTCGCTGCTGGTGCCACTTGTGGGCAGATCCTTGATGGCTACACGCTTGGTGGGAAGCCTGTGCACGCTCCTCAACGGTGCGCTCGTGGCTGTGATCGTCTATCGGGGCGGGCGTTCCAAGACAGCCAGCGTTGGCTGTGGTGCAGCCTATCTGGGCTCCATCTTCGTCTACCAGTGGGGAGCCTGGGGTCGCGTTGACTCGCTGGCCATCGCCTTCTCCTTGCTGGCGATTCTGGTGGCGGGGTGTAGTGCGGGCGGTCGAGGGATCACGCTGGCGGCGCTCTTCTGCCTTCTGTCGATGTACACCAAGCAGACGCAGTGGGCCGCACCTCTGGCTATCGCGGCCTGGCTTCTCTGGGGACGTCGCTGGCGCCTGTGTGTGGGGTTCGTCCTCTTGTTAGGAGTGGCAGGGGGCGTGGTCTTCCTCGCACTGAACACTCTGACGTCGGGGGAGTTCTTCCGCCATCTGGTCCTCTATAACACTCTACCGTATTCGCTGAGGGCGCTTCTCGGCTATTGGCGGGCCTTCGCTGTGACTCATGGAGTCTTGGTGGGTGTGGCCTTCGGCTACGCGCTGACATCGCCGATGAGGCGATGGCGTTCGCTGCCCGTGCTCTACTTCTTGGCCTCCGTACTCCTCACCGTGGCCGTGGGGCGAGCTGGGGCCAGCAGCAACTACTTCGTAGAGATGATCGCCGCGTCGCTCGTCCTGTGTGGATTGTGGTGGGGCGAACTCTCGAATCGAGTGAACTACGCCTCTGCTGTAGTGCCAGCGGCCTTGCTGGTGCAGGTGATCTGGTTCGGAGTCTTCCCACATACGCCGCTTCGCGTGTACTACGATCCTTTGCCCTCCTTCGGCTACACGCCGCTGCCACACGATGTGGCTGCGTGCGCACGTATAGACCGGTACGTGAACGAGACGGAGGGCGAGATCCTCACGGAGGGCGGCGGCTTCGCCCTGGAGAACGGCAAGGAGCTCTATGCTAGTCCCTGGATGCTGAGCGCTCTGGAGCCAACGGGAAAGGTGGACAGGGGCTTGGACAGGCTAGAGGGAGCCCTCGAAGAGCACCGCTTCTCCCTGGTCATCCTCACCTGGCAATCCTACCCGCTGCGGACCCTGGACGCGGTGTGGGCTAACTATGAGCGAGTAGAGACCATCGACTGCGTCTTCAAGTACGAGGTCTTCGTCCCGCGAGGATCCGGCTAGCTCATTGTGCCCGCAGTGTAGGTCAGTGCTTGCTCCAGATCGGCGATGAGGTCTTCTGTGTCCTCGATGCCCACAGAATAGCGCACCAGGCTCTCCGGGATGCCCAGGGCCTCGCGTTCCTCGGCGGTGCACTCCACGTGACTGGTGGTGGCCGGGGGACCGGCTATCGTGTCCACCGCGCCCAGGTTGGCAGCCAGGTGTGCGTACCTCAACCGGGGCAGGAACACCTTCACGGCGTCGAACTCGCCCTTGAGCTTGAAGCTGAGCACG
>Ga0315553_10001001_pt1 | contig 24229 bp, 22 predicted proteins | sample SalMarSW160140MG_FD_203099 | JGI IMG/M metagenome (GOLD analysis project Ga0315553, IMG submission 203099) | Salt marsh sediment microbial communities from the Plum Island Ecosystem LTER, Massachusetts, United States - Salt Marsh Sediment SW1601-40 ... | reverse complement strand
TGATCGAGTCAGTCGCTATTTCTTCTATGTATGCGACTTCAGGTTCGATTTTGCGATTCATCCCGCGGGTCAGGGCTATCCCGCGAAGACGCGCGTCAGCCAGAAGCCTTCGAATCTCTTGAGGTTCCGCGATAAGGGTCGGGTGCAACAGCGGTACCGCGTCGGCGGCTCGTCCTTCCGGGCTGTGCTCAGGCGATGCTTGGGAGTCGGAAGGGTTCATGGCGCGGGTGAAAGCAGTGGTTCGAGAGAAATCGTCATCAAGGCAGCAATCCGTTCAGGCGATTTGGCGGAGGCCAATTCGTTCATAGCATGACCAAACTCAAACAAGCGAACTATCAGTGTCGAGCCCTAGTAGTAGGCGCCCGGTGAGCTCGAGAGTGGAGTCGCTTACCATCATATGCTGGGTTGCGACGTGGATGTCTCGGAAGATACGCTGCAGAGGCGAGGTGCGATACACGGAGGTTCCTCCCGCGAGGTGGTACATGAGGTCGACCGCTGCGGCGCAGGCTCGAGTGGCGTGCGTCGTGGCGAGGCGCACGTCGCGGCGGAGGTCGAGGTCGATCGTCCCGTCCGCGGTGGCTCGGACCCAGGCGCGATTGATGGCCTCGTAGTAGAAGGCGCGGGCGGAGCGGACCAGCGCCTCGGCTCGCGCGACGTCGCTCTGCGCAGTGGAACGGGCGGCGAGCGGCCGGGCGCTTCCCTGTGGCATTTTGCCTCCAGCTAGCTTCACGAGCTCCTCGATGGCCGCCCGGGCCAAGCCCAGTGCTACGGCCGCGATCCCCATCGCCAAGAGGCCGAACTGGGGAAACGCGTAGAGTGGCCGCTCGAGCGGGCCGTCTACGCCGATTCCTACGGCGCGCGATTGGGGTACGAACAGATCGTTCATTGCGAAGTCGGTACTCCCCGTCCCGCAGAGTCCTGACACATGCCAGGTATCGAGAAACTCCACCTCCGCGGCGGGTGCGATCATCATACGCGAGCGCGGGGTGCCGTTGTGCATCAGGTCCGGGCGCCCGTCGCGGATCACCTGACAGCCGCCCATCACCCAGTCTGCGTTCTGTGTGCCGGATCCCCACTGCCACCGGCCGTTGACGCGAAACCCTCCGGATTCCGCTACCGCCCTTCCGCGCGGGGCGAAGACGCCGCCGAGCAGCACCTCCGGATGGTGAAAGATCTCCCGCGCCGAAGCGGGTGGCAGCAGTGCCAGCACGGTTCCCGAGGTCGCCCCGATGAATACGCACCACGCCGAGGACCCGTCCGCCCGGGCCAGGGTCTCGACCGTGGACATGGTGACGGCGGGCGGCAGCTCGAGACCGCCATATGCTTCGGGAACGCACATCCGGTAGAAGCCGGCACGGGCGAACTTCTTCGACAAGTCGGCGGGCATCCTACGCTCCCGCTCGATCTCCTCGGAACGCTCGCGCAGCTCGGGCGAGATCTCCTGCGCCGCCCGAAGGGTGTCCGGAACCCCGTCCCGGCTCTCGCTCATCTTCCGATCTCGTCTCGCAAGCCGAGTCGATTGGCGATGTTGTTCTTCTGCATGTTCGAGGAGCCCCCGACGATCGGCATTCCCAGCAGGTCGCGAACGTGCCGCTCCATGTCGTGACCCTCTGCCAGGCCGTACGCGCCCATGACGCGCTGGCACGTGATCGCGATCTCGACCGCCGTCTCGGCGACGAACAGCTTCGCCATCGAGGTCTCCACTGAGCAAGGCCGGTTCTCCTGGGCGAGCCATGCCGCGCGATACAGCATGCCGCGACAAGCCTCCAGCTTGGTGCGCGACTCCACGAGCGCATGCCGCACGGCCTGGTGCCCGCTGATCGGGCGCCCGAACTGCACACGCCGTTGCGCGTAGTCCCACGCCTCCTCGAGAGCTGCCTGGGCAATTCCGAAGGCGCAGGCGGTGATCTCGATCTTCTCGACGTCGAGCGCCTTCCCCGCGAGCATGCTCCACCCGCGGTTCCAGCCGCTCTCGCCTCCGACCACGTTCTCGATCGGGATCCGCGCACCCTCGAAGATGACGTCGCTCGACAGGGTGTAGCGGAGATTCGCGTGCTCGATCGGATGGACGCGTATTCCCGGAGTCGATGGAGGCACCAGCACGAAGGAGAGATTGCGATGGCGAGGAGCAGCTTCATCGGTCCGCACCAGGCAGTAGATGTAGTCGGCCCAGTCGGCACCGGTACACCAGCGCTTGAAGCCATCGAGGATCAGGTTCCTGCCGTCCTCGCTGCGCCGCGCAGTGGTCGTGACGCTCGCGAGGTCTCCGCCGACCTCGGGTTCCGATAGCCCGTAGGCGAACAGAAGGTCTCCGCGAGCTAGCCGTGGCAGGAGCTCGCGCTTCTGCGCGATCGATCCATTTTCCGAGATGTTGATGCCGCCGTAGAATGCGCAGTGGATGAACGGCCCCGCCGCGAACGCGCCGCCCCTGCACAACTCTTCGATCGCCGCGACGGCTGCCACCAGGTCGCGCCCCTGGCCGCCGTACTCCTCCTCGATCGTGAGGCCACAGATGCCGAGGTCCGCGAGCTTGCGAAAGAGCTCGCGCGGGAATCTGTGCTCCCGATCCCAGGTCCGCACTCGGTCCGGAGGCATCTCCGTCGCGACGAAGCGGCGCAGCGTGTCCCGCAGCATTCCGATGTGCTCCGGATCGTCGGCGAAGTACATCAGGACGACCAGGCCCTGCCCCAGCGGTCGGCGAAGGCCAGCTTCTCCACCGGACGCCGCGAAATCGGGCCGTGCCCCCCGAGGACCGGATACCCGATTGGAACGGCCGCCGCAGTGGCCCAGGGCTGCGGAATCGACAGCAGCTCCCGCACCTCCGGTTCGCACTCGCAAAGCAGGGTGGTCAACACACAGCCCAGACCCTCAGCGCGACAAGCAAGCAACGCATTCTCGACCGCTGGATAGATCGAGGCGCCGCCCACGACCGAGATCCGATCGAGCTTCGCGTCGGTGATCGCCATGATCTTCGGGTTGAAGCAGAAGACCAGCACAACCGGGGTCTCGCCAAACGCCCCCGCCAGATGATCCCCCGCGGCGAGCATGCGCTCGGTTCGAGCCCGCAAGCCTTCCGGGGCCCCTTCGAGCTGGGCGCGGTGCTGCTCGGCGTAGGCCGCCCAGCGCGCCGCGTAGAGCGATCCGAGGACCCGTTTCGTCTCGGCCTCTCGCACGACGATCACCCGCCAGGGCTGGACGTTCCCACCCGTCGGCGCCCAGCTGGCGGCCAGGAGAACCCGCTCCAGGACACGGCTCGGGACGGGATCCGGCCGAAGGCGACGAACCGCGCGGAGCGTGCCCATCGCCTCGTACACGCCGAGGCCCGGCGCGCTGTCGTCTCCGCCCTGCACCTCAGCGCCCCTTGAACACGGGAGGCCGCTTCTCTCGGAGCGCCGCCAGCGCCTCTCGATGATCGTCGCTCTGGAAGGTGACGATCTCCAGTGCCGTCGCCGCGTCGAAGGCCGTGTTGAGCGCGTCCTTGATCAACTTGTTCACCGCGAGCTTGGTGTAGCGAACGGCGAGCGGTGCGCCGGCGGCCAAGCGCTGTGCGAAGGCCAGCGCTTCCGCTTCGAGGACCTCGGCCTCGACCACCCGGTTCACGAGTCCCATCCGCCAGGCATCCTGTGCCGAAACCGGATCACCCGTGAGCAGATACTGCTTCGCGAGCGCCGGACCCACCGCGAGGGGCCAGATCGCAGTGCCCCCGTCACCGGCCACGATCCCGACGCGGACGTGCGGGTCGATCAGCGTCGCAGTATCCGCCATGAACACCACGTCCGAGAGCAGGGCCAGGGAGGCGCCGAGTCCGACCGCAGGCCCGTTGAGAGCCGTGACGATCGGCACCTCGACGTCGAGCAGGTCCCAGATCATCTGCTTCGCGTCCCGGCGCAGCGCCTCGAGCTTGGCGACGTCGTCCAGGCTGGGGAACCAAGCGAAATCCCCTCCCGCACTGAACGCCCGACCGCGGCCGATCAGGAGCACGGCCCGGGCGTCCTCCTCGCGCTTGAGATCCCGGAATACGCGAGTGAGCTCTTCGTGGAGCAGCGCGTCCACGCTGTTGAGCTCGTTATCAGGATGATCGATGGCGACCCGGAGCACGTCACCGACGCGATCGAAGTGGAGCGCCCGATAGCCGTCCATATCCCCTCCCGGCTCGGCAATGTCGCCCGGCCAGAAGCGGGCCGCCAGCGCGATCCGGCGGCCGGCCTGCCCGTGCGGGAGCGCGGGTAGCCTGGGCCGCGCGGCGCACGCGTGCAGAAGACCCGCGAAATCCAGCACCGACCGCGCGAGGGAACCGGGTGCAGCGCGAACCGCTTCAGATCGAACGGGTACGGACCGGGTACGGACCGGTCTGCGACCCGAACCTGCAGAGTCGCCTCGAAACGAGGTCTCCGAGCCGCGCCCGGCCCGACTCGCAGCCACCTTCCACCCCCCCGTGCGCGCACGAGTCTGTAGAATAATCGCTCCCTGGGGGTATATGATGTCCGCCGATTCTGGGGAACCGAGCGGGAGGACTGCTTGACCGCACCGATCGCTACTCTCGCGCCCATAGCGCGCGCGGCTGCTGGCGTTCTGCTGGCCGCGCTCCTGGTGAGCGCGGCCGCGGTGGCCGAGGAGCCCTCGAGCGCGACCCAGGCCCCCGCGGAGCCCTCCGTCTCCGAGATGGAACGCAGCTTCGAGGCCCTGCTGGACACTCGCAAGACCGCCAACAAGCAGTCCGCCAAGGTCCAGGACCAGATCGACGATGTCGCCGATGCGACCGATGTGCTCTCAGCGCAGTACCGCACCACCCAGAAGCAGATCGCTTCGATTCGCAATTACAACGACAAGATGCGGGACCTGATCCGAAGCCAGGAAGCGGACCTCGCATCCGTCGCGCAGCAGCTCGATCGCGTCGACGAGGTGGGGCGGAGCGTGACGCCGCTGATGTTTCGGATGATCGACGCGCTGGACGAGTTCGTGAAGCTCGACGTCCCGTTCCTCCCCGAGGAGCGAGCCAATCGGATTAAGGAACTCCGCGAGCTGATGGTCCGCTCGGACGTGACCAACTCGACGAAGTACCGTCAGATCATGGATACCTATCAGATCGAGAACGAATACGGCCGTACGATCGAGGCCTACCGAGATCGGATCGAGCTGAACGGGCAGCCGTCGACGGTGGACCTGCTGCGCTTCGGGCGTATCGCACTCGTCTATCGCACCCTCGACGGCTCCCAGACCGGTGTGTGGAACCAGAAGACTCGCTCCTGGCAACCACTTCCCGACAGCTTCGCGAGCGGAATCAACGAAGGGATCCGGGTCGCGCGCAAGCTCGCGCCACCCGACCTGATCGACATTCCCCTGCTCCCTCCCGACGTGGAGACGGCCTCGAACTGATGCGCGGCAACGCAATGATCACGGCTGGCCTGAGCACGCTGCTGCTCGCGGTGGCGGTCGCCCCCGCGCAGTCCGAGGAGGCGTCGAAGCATTCGACCCAGGACAAAGAGCCCGCGAAGGCCGAGAGCCCCGAGCCCATCCCGTTGCCGCGGCTCCGAGCGGAGATCCAGCGCGACATCGAGGCCGAGCAAACGACCGATCAGGAGCGTCTGAAGCGCTTCCAAGAGGCGAAGGCAGAGCAGGAGCGCCTCCTCGCCGACGCGAAGGACACGTTGCTTCGCGAAGAAGCGGTCAGCGAACGCCTGGAAGTCCGCTACAACGAGAACGACAAGACCTACGAGAAGAACGAGGCGCGGCTCGAGGAGCGACTCGGGCAGCTGGGAGAGCTCTTCGGAGTGGTCCGCCAGGTCGCGACCGACGCGGGCGGCAACATGTGGGCGTCGGTGACGAGCGCCGAGCTCGGCCAGCGCAAGGAGCTGCTCGATCGCCTGGGACGGAGCAAGGAGCTGCCCTCCACCCTCGATCTCGAACGGCTGTGGTACGAGCTCCAGCGCGAGATGACGGCGCAGGGCAAAGTCGTGACCTTTCCGGCGTCCGTTCTCGCCGCCTCCGGCGAGCTCGAAGACCTCCAGGTGACGCGGGTCGGAGCGTTCGCAGCGCTCGGGCCCGGTCGTTACCTCAAGTGGCAGCCCGAAGAGGGCAAGCTGGCGGAGCTTCCCCGCCAGCCACCCGCCCGCTACGTGAGCACGGTCGTCCAGTACCAGGCCAACGACGACGGCTATGCGCCGCTGGCGATCGACCCCGCGCGGGGCACCCTGATGGTTGGGCTCACCGATACTCCCTCCTTTCTCGAGCGCGTCGATCAGGGCGGGTTCATCGGCTACTTGACCATTGCGCTGGCGGCCGGGGCGTTGCTGCTCGGCGCAATCCGCTGGGTCTTCGTCACCGTGACGTCCCGCAAGGTGGCCGCGCAGCAGCGCAACCCCTCGCCGAGGCCGGACAATCCGCTCGGGCGGGTTCTCAGGGTCTACGAGGACAGCAAGGACCTCGACCCCGAGCACCTGGAGCAGCGGCTGGACGACGTCGTGCTCAAGGAGTCGGGCCAGCTCACCCGGCTGTTGTGGCTGGTCCAGACGGTGTCGATCGTCGCTCCCCTGCTGGGCCTGCTCGGCACCGTGACCGGCATGATCCAGACCTTCCAGGCGATCACCCTGTACGGAACCGGGGATCCGAAGGTGATGGCAGAAGGGATCTCCGAAGCCCTGGTCACGACCATGCTCGGGTTGTACGCAGCGATCCCCCTGGTCCTGCTCTACGGAGTCCTGTCCAACAGCACCCGCCGCATCATGAACGTCCTCGACGAGAGCGTGACCAAACTGGTCGCCGAGCGGAGCGAGGCCACCCATGCGTGAGGGCTCCTGAATGGCCGCGCCGCGCATGGCCATAGCGGTCGCGCTGGGGCTTCTCGTCACCTTCGCCCTGTTCTGGGTGATGCAGGCCCTGATCGGTGTCGAAGCGAAGCTGGGTAAGGCCACGCCGCCCCTCTCAGTCGAGTTCGTGCGTCTGCGCCGCGACACGGCGCCGCCGCCGAAGGAGCGCGAGCCGCCCAAGCGGGACAAGCCCGAAGCGCCGCCGCCGCCGCCGGAGATGAACGTCGCCAAGAGCATCAATCCCGGCGAGGCGACCGCCGACATCGTTCCCCTGGTAGACACCGCGAAAGAGGTCGCGGCGGCCACCAGCCTCTCCGCCGGCAGCAGCGACTCGGAATCCGTGCCCTTGGTGCGCGTCGATCCGGACTATCCGCCGCGCGCCCTGCAGCGAGGCATCGAGGGCTGGGTCGACGTGGAATTCACGATCACGCCGCTCGGCACCGTAGAGGACCCGAAGATCCTGCGCGCGAATCCGCCGGGCGTCTTCGAGCAGTCGACGCTGCGGGCCGTCCGACGTTGGCGGTACAACCCGCGAATCGAAGGGGGCAAGGCCGTGTCGCGCACGCAGCGCACCCGCCTCAGCTTCAGGCTCCCAGGCTAGGACCCGAGGACGACAGTTGAAGACCCTCCATCGTCAGCGGCTCGCTTCCCTCCTCGCGCTCCTCGTTCTGGGAGCGATGGGTGCCACCACGGCCCGCGCTGACGAGCCCAATGCGGAGCCGACGCCCAGCGGGGAGCAGGAGCCGATCGACCTCGACGCCCTCAACGCGGAGCGGGCGATCGTGCAGGGGACCCACCAGATCCGCCCGCGCGTCTCCCGGTACCTCTCCAAGGCCCAGAAGGAGGTCGACGCGGGCAACCCCGACGAAGCCGAGCAGCTGCTGCTGAAGATCCAACAGAGCCGCCTGAACATCCTGGAGAGCGCCTACGTCTCCCGTTATCTCGGGTTCCTCGCCTACAACGAGGGGCGGCCCAAGGACGCCATCACCTATTTCAAGCAGGCTCTCGACTCCCAGGCGATGCAGGTTCGAGAAGACATCTCCATGCGCTTCGGAATCGCGCAGCTGTACATGGGACTGGAGGAGTGGCAGAAGGCCATCGACTGGTTCAAGGACGGCCTCCGCTACACACCCAAGCCGGACCCGACTCACTACTTCTACATGGCCTTGGCCTACTTCCAGCTGCAGCAGTACGACCAGGTGATCGCCTACACCAACAAGGCGATCGAGACGTCTCCGCCCGCGAAGGAGGCATGGCTTCGCCTGCTCTCGGCGGTATACGCCCAGCAGGAAGACTACAAGGCAGCGATCCCCGTGCTCGAAGAGCTCGTGATCCGGTTCCCCCAGCGCGCTTACTGGGTCCAGCTCACCCTGATGTACGCAGCCAGCGACGACTATCCGACGGCTCTAGCCGCGCAGCAGGTCGCCTACAAGCAGGGCTTCCTGGTCGAGAGCAAGGAGCTGCTGCGCTTCGCGAGGTCTTACCTCTATCAGAATCTGTCCTACCAGGCCGCCGAGCTGCTCTCCAAGGAGCTCTCCGCGGGCCGGATCGAGCCCGACAAGGACGCCTACGAGCTTCTGGCGAACAGCTGGATCGGCGCGCGCGAATACAACGCGGCGCTTTCGCCGCTCCTGAAGGCCGCCGAGCTCGACGATAACGGCCAGCTGTACGTGCGCCTGGCCCAGGTGCACATGCAGCGCGAGCAATGGGCCGAGGCCATCGCGATGCTGCAGAAGGCCGTCGAGAAGGGGAAGCTCGAGCATCCCGGCAACGCACAGCTGCTGCTGGGCATCGCCAACCTGAACCTCGAACACCAGTCCGAGGCCTGGAGCTACTTCCAGCGCGCCCGCCAGTACGAAGACAGCCGCGTAGAGGCCGACCGCTGGATCGAACACGTCGAGAGGGAACAAGCCTCCGCTCAGAGCTGAGGGGCGCCCACTCGCGAATGCCGTTGGCGCCGAGACCGACCGGCCGCGGCCGAAACGCGCCTCCGTCACCATCAACCTGCGGGGACCGCACCCATGTCAGCCTCGGCTCGAGCCTGGCGAATCGCGCTAGGGGCACTCGCGCTCGGCCTCGTGTGCTCCGGATGCACCGGCGCCGCTCCGAACGCCACGACGGTCCTGGCCGCCAGCCCCGGGCACCAGACGTTGGTACTGCTCCCGCTCAACGTCGCCACTCCTCTACCTGCTGAGCTCGAGGATTCGAGCGCCGCCGTCTGGAGCGCGCTGCGCGACTACGTGCGCGGCCAGGGAGCGACGCTCAAGACGCTTCCGCTCCCGGTCGCCCGCCAGCTCTGGCTGGCGAGCATCCGTGCCGCACAGACAGCGATGGGCAAGCAGTCTGGATTCGATGACGCGGCCGTGTACTTCGTCCGGAGGCTCGCTGAGAACGCGGACTTCGACGCCGTGATCATGCCGTCCCTGTTCGTCCAGCGAGCGCATCTCGAAGGCGTCAAGGCCGAGTGGGACGGCGTGGAGCGGGAGCTCGAATTCGAGATGGCGCGTCGCAGCGTCTCGCTACCCGAGAACCTGGCAGTCGAGGGGGCTGCGCCCGCGGCATCCCTGCACGCGATCGTCCTCGACGCGGCGGGAGCGAAGCTCCAGGAGCAGCAGGCGGGCCTCGCCCTTCTGGTACGCATCCGGGTCGGCAGCGCCCAGGGCTCGGCCGAAGACGTCCGCTTCTCGTTCATTCCGATCGATCAGCCCTTCGCGGATCGCGCGCAGCTAACGGCGGGCATCGCGCGCGCCCTCGCGCCCTTTCTGCCCGATCGTTCGAGCGGCTCCACAGCTCCCGACCCGCCGCACGACGTAGGCGAGCCCGCGCCCCGATCCTGAGCGCCTCCGACCCCGCCGGCGGGTCAGCAACCGGATCCGGAGTTCACTAGTGTCCGGCGCGATGGCACGACGCCAGGAGCAGGAGCCGGCACGGCCGGAGGTCGTGGAGCTGGCAGGCGGGGTGCTCCGGATGGAGCTGCCCATCCGCTTGCCGGGCCTGGGTCACGTCAACTGCTACGCGATCCCCGATGCCAACGGCGCTGCGATCGTCGACCCGGGGCTGCCCGGTCCGGGCACCTGGAAGGTGCTGGGTGAGCGCCTCGCGCAGGCCGACCTGCGGCCTCGAGACGTCCATACGGTGATCGTCACCCACTCCCACCCCGATCACTTCGGGGGAGCGGCGCGCTTCGCGAAGGAGACGGGCGCCGCGATCGTCGCCCACCACCGCTTCCAGTTCGGGCCGTTCGGACCCACCGGGGAGCCCGAGGTCTCGGTGGAGGACCTGGCCGCCCACCACCGGCATTCCCACGGTGGACCGCTCGGCGGTGAGGAGGACCCCCTGCCCGAGGGGTTTCAGAGCGCGATCGACGACGCCCAGGCGATCCTCGAGCAGGCACGCTCGGCCGGGCGGACTCCCTGGGGCGGTCCGCGTCCGATGCCTCCCCTTCTCACCCGGATGCGCTGGCGATTCGCGCGCTGGCTGGGTCGGTCCTTCCTCCCGACGGTGACGAAGCCGGTCGATCACGGCGACGTGTTGTGGCTGGGAGGTCGGGAGTGGTTCGTCACGCACACGCCCGGCCACACGGGCGACCACATCTGCCTCCACGACCCCGATTCGGGCGTACTGCTCGCCGGCGACCACGTGCTGCCCACCATCACGCCTCATATCGGAGGCATCAGCAGCTCCCCCGATCCCCTCGCCTCCTTCTTCTACAGCCTGGACCGCGTGGCCGAGATCCAGGGCATCGAGCTCGTCCTGCCTGCCCATGGCCACCCCTTCGACGACCTCGTGGGCCGCACCCGCGCCATCAAGCGTCACCACGAGCAGCGGCTCGAACGGGTCCGGGAGATCTCCCGGGAGTTCGGCCGAGCCGAGACCGTCCGGGCCTTCTCCGAGCGCCTGTTCCACCCCCGTAGCTGGGGACCGATGGCCGAGAGCGAGACCTATGCCCACCTCGAGCACCTGCGCATGGCGGGGAACGCGGACCGCAACCGGTCCCGAGACGGAACGCTCCGCTACCTGACGGGATGAGCGGAGCATGAAGAAGCTCTCGATCGACTTCGAGTTCTCGTCGCGCCGCTGGTGGGAGAACGGAGGCCAGGACCTCTGGGACGCGGTGACCGAAGGGTTCGACGGCAGCGGCGTCCTCGTCGACGACGACCTGGCCGCGTCCTGGCTCGATCAGGCGCGCACCATTCCGGGATGGGACGACGGGGCGGACTACGCCCCCCATCCCGTCCGGGCCAGCGAAGTCGAGGAAGACGAGCCGGAGCTCTAGCCCGGCGGGAGCCCCCCCTTCGCTTGCCCGCGGCTCGCCACGCGTCGGCCTCCCGGCTCGGTTCGGGCCACCGCCGGGAGGGGGGCCGGCGACTCTCTCCGCCGTGCAAGAAACTTCGCGCTCGTGATGATCGTCACACGCGCGTCCCCTCCCTTCTCGTAGAATCCGCCTCGCCCACGCTAGCTCGGGGCGCCGACCGACTTGCCGGCGCCCGGTCAAAAGAAAGAGCGGCTCAGAGAAACGCCGCACGGCGGGAGAGAGAACGTGGACGCGTCAGGGGGGACCCGTGTGCGCGCGATCGCAATCCTTGCGTTCGCGCTTCTGGGAGGCGGCGCTCAAGCAGCGACGCAGACCATCGTCGGTATCGATTCCTTGCACTTCGCGTGGGCGCGTTCGTCGGGCAGTCCGCGTGACTATCTGGTCGTCGTCTCGCGCAACGGCAGCGCGCTGACCGGCTACAAGCGGGTGACCGAGCCCAGCGTGGACATTCCGGTCGCGCCCTACGAGCGCGTCGCAGTCGCCGTCATGGCCCGTCGCCTGACCTCCAGTGGGAGCTATGCCTACAGCCCCCTCTCGCCCCTCTCGGACGAGATCCTCGTCCTGCCCTCCCCGGTCTTTCCGGTGCAGGGGCAGTGGACGCTCTACTGCGCCACCTGCGGGTTGCTGTCCGTCCGATCGCTCGCGGACGCGTCGGTGGTTGAGCGAGAGGGCCCGGCGCTCACCGCGCCCTGGAACATCGTCGGAGATGCCCGGGTGGGCGCCGGCGAGCCGGCGCTGATCTGGCACAACGCCCAGTACGACGGGCTCCAGCTGTGGGATCGCCGCGATCTCTGGCTGATTCCCGGCGCCAGCACGACGGTCCGGCACGGCGCGTTCTGGGTCGGCAGCGCCGACGTCGACCACGACGGCGTGGAGGAGCTGTTCTTTCACGACGAGAAGGCGAATCGCGTCGATGTGATGACGTTCACGGGGGCGCGACTCGAGCTCCGTGCGACGCGGACCGGCGCCGCCGGCTCGAGTCTGGTCGCGGTCGGTGAGTTCAACGGCGACGGGAGGATCGACCTGATCTGGCACGAGGCGTCGACCGGATCGGTCCGCATGTGGAGCGTTCCCGACAGTCTGACCCGCATCGACCAGCTACCTTCCGTGCTCCCGGCTGGCGACTACCTGATCTTCGGCTACTACCGCGACGCGCGAATCGTCGAGGTGGCGGACTTCGATGCCGATGGGCGAGCCGACCTGCTCTGGCGCCTCGCCGACGGCGCGATCCACATCACCTATCAGGACGCCGCCGGCTACCGTCCCATCACGCTGGCGACGGATCCGGGCGATCCCTACTGCGACGTCGTCGGAGTGGTGGACATCGACGGGGTCCCCGGCCTGGAGATCGCTCTGCAGGACCGCCGCAATGGCGAGATCAAGATCGCATTCCCCCGGATGTGGACGTATCCAGTCCGAAAGCGGGTCGCGTCTCCCGGAGCCAGGTGGAGGGTGGTGAACGTGGGCCGGCGAGCCGCGTCCTAGCCCCGCCGGGTCAGCCCGCCAGCCCGGCCCGGACCTCGGCCTGGAGGGCCTCGGAGCGCCGGCGCTCGGCGGGTGTGAGCGTGCCGGCCAGCCGGTCGCGCTTCTGTGCCGCGGACGCGTCTCCACGCTGGGCGGCGAGGGCGAACCAGGCGTGCGCGAGGGCGTGGTCGGGGTGCACGCCGCGCCCGACCTCGTAGAGGCCGCCCAACATCGCCTGGGCGCTCCGCTGGCCCGCCTTCGCCGCGCTCTGGATCCAGCGCAGGCCCTCCCCCTCGTCCTTCTTCCCGCCCCGTCCCAGGAAGAGCAGGCCGCCCAGGATGTACTGGGCGTCGTGCTGACCGGCCTCGGCCGCCTTGCTCAGCATCTCCCGCCCCTCCCGCTCGTCCTTCCGGACGCCGTCGCCCTGGAAGGTGGCCATCGCGAAGTTGAAGTGCCCGTCGATGTCGCCGGCATCGCTGGCGCGCCGAAACCACTTGGCCGCTTCCTCGAAATCCTGCTTCGTGCCGGTTCCGCGTGCGTAGAACTGGCCCACCGAGTTCATCGCCGCCGCATGACCCTGCTCGGCAGCGGCCATCGTCCAGCGGAACGCCTCCGCCGGGTCGGAGGACACGCCGCGGCCCTCGGCGTAGCGCTCGCCGAGCCGGGCCTGGGCGTCGCGGTCGCCGGCCTCGGCGGCCACCAACAGCCAGCGCGCCACCTCGCTCTCGTCGGGTGTTCCGTAGGTGCCCTGCTCGAGAAGATCGGCAAGCCGCAGCGCCGCGGGACCCGAGCCGTGCTCCGCGGCCGATCCGTACCAGTGCCGCGCCTGCGCGGCGTCCGCCGCCACGCCCTCCCCTTTTTCGTAGAGCTCGCCGACCCGCATTTCGGCAGCCGCGTTCCCGGTCTCCGCAGCGCGCAGAGTCCACCGGAACGCCTCCGCAGCGTCGGGGTCCTGACCGAGCCCCCGCGCGATCAGCGTGGCGAGATTCAGCGCGGCCTCCGGATGCCCCTGCTCCGCGGCGGCGCGGAACCAGCGCGCCGCCACCTGGAAGTCGCGGGCGGGTCCGAAGTCGTTGGTGTAGAGCAGACCGAGCTGGTTCTGCGCGTCCGCATTGCCCTGCTCGGCGCTCTTCTGGAACCAGTCGGCGGCCTCGCCGAAATCGCGCAGGGTGCCGCGGCCCTCGAGGTAGGCCCGCGCGACGGCCAGGGTCGCTTCGGGGGAGCCGCCCTCCGCGGCGCGCCGCAGCCACGTCAGACCCGCCACCGGATCGGCGCGCACGCCGTCGCCGGCGAACAGGCGCTCGGCGAGGGCTTGCTTCTCGGCCGCATCCCCCTTCTCGGCGGCGACCTCGAACCAGTGCAGCGCGCGGTCCGGGTCGGCGGGCACCAGATCTCCCGAGGCGTAGAGCTGGGCCAGGGCGACGGCGGCGTCCGTGCGCTCCTGCTCCGCCGCCTCGCGATACCAGCGCTCGGCCTCTGCTCCCGATCGCGAAACGCCGTTCCCGTCCCGATAGGCCTGGGCGAGCGCGATCTGCGCATCGGCGTCACCCCAGCGGGCTCTCCAGCGGACGCGATCGACGTCGCTGCATCCGAGCGAGATCCAGAGCGTCAGCGCGACCGAGATCCCGAACCGCACCGTCCGTGCCGCGGACTCCCCGCCGCGCCGGTCTCGCCGCCTGGCGCTCCGTTCGCGCACGGGAGGGATCCTAACAGAGCCGCTCGGGGATCGGTCCGTCCCTCACATCCCGGTGCCCCGCACGACCGCCGGGATCGTACGCAGCAGGATCTTGAAGTCGTTGGTGAGCGACCAGGTGTCGATGTATTCGAGGTCGAGCTTCACCCAGCCGTCGAAATCGACGGTGTTGCGGCCGCCCACCTGCCAGAGGCAGGTGATGCCCGGACGCATCGAGAGGCGACGGCGGTCGAAGGTGGCGTACTCCGCCACCTCGTGGGGCAGCGGCGGACGCGGGCCGACCAGGCTCATGTCGCCCCGGAGCACGTTCCAGAACTGCGGCAGCTCGTCGAGGCTCAGGCGGCGAAGCCACTTGCCGATCGGCGTGACCCGCGGGTCGTTGCGCATCTTGAACACCGGTCCCGCCATCTCGTTGGCGGAGAGCAGCTCGGACCGGCGCGCCTCGGCATCGACCGTCATCGTGCGCAGCTTCGCCATCCAGAAGGGACGGCCGTACATGCCGCTCCGCACCTGGCGGAAGAACACCGGCCCCGGGGACGAGAGCTTGATGGCGACCGCGGCCGCCGCGATCAGCGGCGACGCGACCAGCAACAGCATCGAGGCCCCGACCACGTCGACGAGCCGCTTGACGGCGAGCATGCTCCCGCTGTGGTGGACCGGCGCGAAGCTGAGCGCGGCGAGGGAGCCGAAGCGGGTCACGCGCGGCGGCGGAAGGTAGTCGCCGAACAGATCCGACAGCAGGGTCATCGGAACCCCGGCGCTGGCGCAGGTGCTCACGACGGGCCCCAGGTTGCCGAGCATCGAGCGCGGGCACGCGACGATCACCTCGTCGATGACCTGCTCCTTCAGGATGCTCGGCAGCTCGATCAGCTTGCGGATCCGATCGGTGGGAATGCGGGGATCGTGCGGCGAGTCTCCGTCGTCGAGAAAGCCCACCACGCGCAGACCCCACTCGCGGTGCCGCTGGAGAACCTGGAGGACGTGCCGGGCGCGGGTTCCCGAGCCGACGATCAGGACGTAGCGCGTGTTGTGGCCTCGCCGCCGGAAGGCGCGCATCGCGAACATCGCGACCGCACGTATGGACGCCAGCACCGCGCACTGCGCCGCCCCGACCGCGAGCGGGAACGTCCAGGCGACCGGAGCCGACACCAGGGTGATCACTGCGGCCAGCAGCACCGTGGAGATGGTGCCGGCGAAGAGCAGACGCGCGAGCACCTGACCGACGCCCCGTCGGCGCTGCGACTCGTAGAGGTCGAGCTGCCCCAGGGCCAGCGGCCAGGACAGACAGGCGACGAGACCGGGAATCAGCAGATCCAGACCGGTCGCGTCTCCCGCCACCGGCCCGCCCAGGACGGGCGAGGAGGCGATCGCGAGGAACACCAGGGCCGAGACGAGGACGTCGACGGCCAGCATCACGGGGCTGATCAGGTTCGCGTGGGCGCGCAGCATCGGCGGCACTCAGCGACCGACCGGGGGTCGGGACGGCATTTCCAAACGCGGTCGGGCGGGATGGGTCGGGGGCATGCCCTGAAGTAGCGCGCAGGCCCCGGTCGGTTACATCGAAGTCGCAGGGAAGCCGGTGGTTTCTGGTGCGCCCCTGCGCGGGGAGCGCAGAATTCCGCTCGGCTTGCATTCTGCGGAAAAACGCGATCGACTTGTCACCAGTTGGCGACTTCCACCGACTCTGGATCGAGAGCCCCGCGATCGCGGGACCGCTGAGCGGTCTTGCGGACGGGATCGGATTGGTTTCCCTGAGGGGATTGGGTAGGTTGCGTAACTACACTCCTGTCGGCCAGCGGATCCGCCGCTAGCAGCGTCGACAAGGGGCCCCGATGTACGAGTCCTTCTACGGTCTGGCCGAGCCGGCCTTCGCACTGACCCCGGATCCGCGTTTCCTGTGGCCCTCCGAAACCCACGAGGAGGGCTTCGCGACGCTCTATTACGGGATCACCCGCCGGAAGGGCTTCCTGCTGCTGACCGGCGAGGTCGGGGCGGGGAAGACCACCCTGCTGCGCGCGGCGCTGGCCCAGATCCCGACCGACATCGAGACGGCGCTGGTCATGAACACCGCCGAACTCTCCGGGCTCGACCTGTTCAAACTGATCGCGGCCGAGTTCCGCCTCGAGGGTCCGTTCCACACCAAGGCCGACTACCTGATCGCCCTGAACCAGTTCCTGCTGCGCCGGCTGGAGGTGGGTCTGAACACGGTGCTGATCATCGACGAGGCCCAGAACCTGGCCGACGGTGTCCTCGAGCAGGTCCGGCTGCTGTCGAACCTCGAGACCAACACCGAGAAGCTGCTTCAGATCGTGCTCACGGGTCAGCCCGAGCTGCGCGACGTGCTCGCCTCGCCCGTGATGGCCCCGCTGCGCCAGCGCATCGCGCTCGAGCACCACGTGCAGCCCCTGGCCGAGAACGATATGGAGCCCTACCTCGAGCACCGGATTCGCGTCGCCGGGGGTGACTACTCCAGCATCTTCCCGGCTGGCGCGGGGCCGCTCTTCTACGCCAGCTGCGGTGGCTGCCCGCGTCTGATCAATCTCCTCGCCGACCGCGCCCTGCTGGCCGGGTTCTCCGCCCAGGAGCGTCCGCTCAGCGTCCACCTGCTCGAGCGCAAGGCGAAGGAGATCGCCGAGACGGTCGACCCGCCCGGGCGCTAGCCCGCCCGCGCCCTGCCGTCGCCACGGCGGCGTCCGAATCCCGCCAAGACAGAGGGCTGCCCGCGCTATACCGGGTTCGTGCAGCTGCGAGCCGACGTCTGCTACCGGGCGCTTTCGACGCGCGACGCCCGCTTCGACGGCCGCTTCTTCACCGCGGTCCGGACCACCGGCGTCTACTGCCGGCCGGTGTGTCCCGCGCGCACTCCGCGGCGGGAGAACTGCATCTTCCTGCCCTGCGCCGCCGCCGCCGAGGCGGCGGGCTTCCGCCCGTGCCGACGCTGCCGCCCGGAGACTGCGCCCGGCACGCCGGCCTGGCTCGGCACCTCGGCGACGGTCTCCCGCGCCCTGCGACTGATCGCGGACGGCGCGCTCGACGGCGGCGGGGTGGACCGGCTGGCCGAGCGCCTGGGGATCGGCGAGCGACACCTGCGGCGCCTGTTCGCGCTGCACCTCGGGGCGTCGCCGCTGGCGATCGCCCAGACGCGGCGCACGCACTTCGCCGCCCGGCTGCTGGAGGAGACCGACTGGCCGGTGAGTCGGATCGCCTTCGCCGCCGGATTCTCCAGCGTGCGCCGCTTCAACGAGGCGATGCGCCAGGCCTTCCGCTGCGCGCCGAGCGACCTCCGTCGCCCCCGGGCACCGCGCGGACCCGCTGCCGAACCCACGATCCGGCTGCCCTACCGGCCGCCCTTCGATTTCGACGCCCTGTGCGGGTACCTGGCCAGCCGCGCCGTTCCAGGCGTGGAGACGGTCGACGATCGGGGCGTGCGCCGGGCTCTTTGCATCGGAGGCCGTGCGCTGGAGGTCGCGGTGAGAGCGGATGGAGACCGGGCGCTGGAGGTGTCGGTCCGCGGCGGCGAGCCGGCCGATTGGCTGGCCGTGGCCGAGCGCGTGCGCACCGTCTTCGATCTCGGTGCCGACCCGTCCGAGATCGGTTCGCACCTGCGTCGGGATGCGGCGCTGCGGAGCGCCCTGCGGCGGCATCCCGGAATCCGCGTCCCGGGCTGCTGGGAGCCCTTCGAGATGGCGGTGCGCGTCGTCGTCGGGCAGCAGGTGACGGTGTCCGGCGCTACGCGGCTCGCCGGGCGCATCGCCCGGCGCTTCGGCACCCCGCTCCCGTCGGACCTGGCCGCGAACGGACCGGGTGCTCCGGAGGTGCTGTTCCCACCGCCCGAGCGGCTGGCCGACGTGCCGCTCGAGGAGGTGGGATTGACGCGACAGCGCGCGGGCGCGGTGCGCGCGCTCGCCGGCGCGGTGGCCAGCGGGCGGCTCGATCTGGCCCCGGGCGCCGACCCCGAGGCGGCGCGCGAGTCGCTGCTCGCGCTGCCGGGCGTCGGGCTCTGGACGGCCGAGCTCGTGCTGCTCCGCGCGCTCCACGAGCCGGACGCCTTTCCCGCCGGCGACCTCGGGCTGCGCCGGAGCCTCGGCGTGGACGCCGAAGCGCTCGAACGGCGGGCGGAGCGCTGGCGCCCCTGGCGCGCCTACGGCGCGATGCTCCTGTGGCAGGAGCTCGCAGTCTCACCGGGGCCCGCTGTCTCGCTGCGGAGGGCCGCGGCGCTCCGCTGAACGCGCGCTCCGCAGCCGCGAGGCGAGTGCTCTGGAGGCGGCGCACGGCGCTGGCGCGGGGTAGAGTCTGCGGCCGATCCAGGAAGGAAGGCCGATGCGACTACGAGCCCGCGCCCATTCGATCCGCGCCCATTCGATCGCTTCCCTCGCCGCGGTCGCCCTGCTCGGAGCAGGGCTCGCGCTGGCCTGCGGTCGCGAGGAGCCCGCGGCCACCACCCCCGCGTCGCCGTCCAGCGCCGAGTCGGCTCAGCCCGCCGCTCCCGCACCCACGGAGACCCAGAGGGAAGACGTGCAGGTCTTCGAGGGAGCGGTCCCCGACGGGTATCCGAGCGACGTCCCGATCTATCCCACCTCCGAGCCCGACGGGGCGATGGCGATCCCGGGGCTCGGCATGTTCGCCACCTTCCAGAGCGACGATCCCGTCGAGAAGATCCTGGAGCACTTCCGCAGCGGCTTCGAGGAGAACGGCTGGACCGTCGAAGCCTCGATGGACGACGGAGTCGACGTGAAGAAGGGCGACCGCACGGTCGAGGTGCGCGTCCGCCCGCGGAACGGGCGCAGCGAGATCGCGGTCAACATCTCCGAGGGCGAGCAGAGCTAGAGACCACCGGGAGCCGTCCGGACCGCTCTGCCGACCCGCCCGCAGCCGGTTCAGACCTCAGACGTGGATGGCGCGTCCGAAGGCCTCGAGCACGGACTCGTGCATGGCCTCCGAGATCGTCGGGTGCGGGAAGACGGTCTGGAACAGCTCCGCCTCGGTGGTCTCGAGCGTCCGCGCGATCGCGAAGCCCTGGATCATCTCGGTGACCTCGGGTCCGACCAGGTGCGCGCCGAGCAGCTCGCCCGTCTCGGCGTCGAACACCGTCTTCACCAGGCCCTGGGTATCGCCGAGCGCCAGAGCCTTGCCGTTCGCCTGCAGCGGAACGCGCCCGACGCGCACCGTGCGTCCGGCCTGGCGCGCGGCCTCCTCGCTGAAGCCGACGCTCGCGATCTGCGGCCGCGAGTAGGTGCAGCCCGGGATGCGGGTGCGATCGAGAGGATGCGCTCCCGCGTACCCGGCGATCTTCTCGACGCACAGGATGCCCTCGTGGTTGGCCTTGTGAGCGAGGTACGGGGGACCCGCGAGGTCGCCGATCGCGTAGACGCCCGGCTCGTCGGTCCGGCACCACTCGTCGACGATGACGTGACCGCGATCGACGCGCACCGCGGTCGTGTCGAGTCCGAGATCGTCGACGTTGCCGGTGATCCCCACGGCCAAGATCATCCGCTCCGCCTCGATCCGCTCCATCTCGCCGCCGGCCAGCTTCACCTCGGCGGCGATTCCACTCCCGTGGCGCTCGACCCCGGTCACGGTGGCCTCGGTGTGCACGGCGATTCCCTGACGCTCGAAGGCGCGACGGGCGAAGGCGGAGATCTCCTCGTCCTCCGCCGGAAGGATCCGAGGCAGGATCTCCAGCACCGTGACCTGGGATCCGAGGTCGTGGTAGAAGCTGGCGAACTCGATCCCGATCGCCCCGGAGCCCACCACGAGCAGGGAGCTCGGCAGCGACGCGGGGATCATCGCTTCGCGGTAGGTCCAGATCCGATCGCCGTCGGGCCCGAGCCCCGGGAGCGTACGGGCGCGCGCGCCGGTCGCGAGCACGGTGTGGGACGCCTGGAGCACCGTCGGGTCACCTTCCCGGGAGTCGATGCGCACCGCGCCGACACCCTCGAGGCGCGCGTGCCCCTCGATCACGTCCACCCCGTTCTTGCGAAGCAGGTGCTTCACGCCGGCGTTGAGCTGCTTCGCCACCTTTCGCGAGCGCTCGACCATCCTGGTCAGGTCCACGCGCACCGGACCGACCTCGATGCCGAACTCGCCCGCCTCGGCGATCCAGTGCCGGATCTCGGCTGCCCGCAGCAGGGCCTTGGTCGGGATGCAGCCCCAGTTGAGGCAGATGCCGCCGAGATGCTCGCGCTCGACCAAGGCCGTGCGCAGACCCAGCTGGCGCGCGCGGATCGCGGCGTGGTAGCCGCCGGGGCCGCCGCCGATCACCAGAACATCGTAGTGCTCACTGCTCACCGACTCCTCCGACCTCCTCTCCTTCGGCCGCGAGGCCGGTCTGCGTGACGGTAGTACGGACCCGGTTCGACGCTCGCCGCGGGGACATCCCGGGACGAACCGACAGCGGATCGAGATCGAGATTCTCGAACAGAGACAACGAGTTGAGACCGACTAATCCAGTGGATCCAGAAGGCTGTCGCGCACCGACGCGCCAGCGAGGCCCGCCGGCGCCCGCGCGCTACTTCCGCGCCGGGCCCGAGGACGTGCGGAAGATCGGCATGTTGGCCTCGGTGGCGACATAGATCACGTTCGGGTTCTCGTTCAGGGTCTTGATCCACAGGTACTGGAGGTACGAGTCGGACAGCGTCGATCGGACGATCTCCTGGGCCTTGGCTGCGCCCTCGGCGCGGGCGATCTCGATCTCCGCGTCCTTGCGGGCCTGCTCGAGCTCGAAGCTCTTCTGCTGCACCTTCTGCTCGGCCGTGAGCTTCGCCTCGATGCTCTCGCGAAAACGCTCGGGCAGCTTCACGTCGCGCAGCAGCACGTCCACGATGCGGATTCCACGCGGCTCCAGGTTCTCGGTCAGGAACTCGCGCAGCTTGCCCGCGATCTCCCGGCGCCCCGTCTCGGAGTAGATGTTCTTGACCTCGTAGCCGCTCACGACGTCGCGCAGGCCGTTGCGGAAGTACGGAATGATCAGCCGGTCGACGTAGTCCCGCCCGACCGTCTTGCGGATCGCCGGCGCAGAGGTCGGGACCACCTCGAAGAGCAGCGACGAGTCGAGACCCACGATCAGGCCCTCGGAAGAGGGGACCTGAGCCGTCTCCTTGATCTCCTGGAGCTTCACGTTCCAGGTCTCGACCGTGCGCACGATCGGGATCTGGAAGGTGACGCCCTGGCCCACCGGCTCGTCCGCGATCGAGCCGAAGGACTTCTGGACCCCGACCTCCCCGTCCTCGATGACCACGCAGCCGGGCATCGCGAGCGCGAGGCCCGCACACAGCAGCATCGCGAAGCTTCGCCGCACGGCGTCCCCCCTTTCCCGCGGCGCCACGGCGCCGCGCGCCGGCAAGACTAGGAGAGAGCCCCGACGAGGCAACCCGACCCCTCGCCGCGCCCGGCCTCGGCGTGACACAATGCGACGACGGGCTCCACTGAATCGGTGACGAGACCGCTCGCGACGGCCCATTCCCCAGGTGCGGCTTCTCGGGTGGGGCGGACGCGAGAGCGGAGAACGGAGCAGCGTTGCAAGGCGCAGGGCGAATGCTGTGCACCGGCTGCGGCCGGCTGGCCGTGCCCGACACCTGGGTGCCGGGCTCGGAGCGCGCCGAGTTGCTGGCCTGGTGCTGTCTGGGCTTCCCCGGTCTCCTCTATTGCGGGTGGCGACACCTGCTGCGCACCAAGCAGTGTTCGGGCTGCGGGGGCGGTGAGCTGATCCGCGAGGCGCGCGCCTCCCAGCGCGCCGCCGGCGGAGCGGTCCAGCTGGCCCGCGTCTGCAGCGCCGGGTCTTCGCCCTGGCCGCTCCCTCTGCGCTCCCCGCGGCAGCGGCTGCGGGAGGGCGTCGCCCTGGCGCTCTTCGGTCTGCTGGCCGCGATCGCGGCGCTCTCCGCGGCCCTGGGCGCGGCGGCCGCGAACGGAGCCGCCGCCCTCGGGCCGGCTTCCGCGTTGCTCGCTCTCGCCGGCGCCTTCGCCCAGATGGCCCTGTTCCACCACCCTCCGATCGGCGACGCCTGGGACGAGACGGGCCATCGGATCCAGATCGAGATGGCCGGACCGGACGCCTAACGCACCAGCTGCTGGGCGAAGCTGCGCAGCGCCTCGGCGTCGAGGAAGGTGAGGTCGACCTGGCCCAGGCGGACGTCGTCCCCGGACTTGAGCTGGACCGGGCTGCCGTGGCCCTGCCGCGGAACCGAGTTCCCGTTCACCGTCGTACCGTTGGTCGAGCCCGCGTCGTGGATCAGCCACTCTCCGTGCGCGCCTTCCTTCACGAAGGCGTGGAAGCGCGAGATGCTGACGTCGAGAACCACCACGTCGTTGTCCGCGGAGCGGCCGATCGTGATCAGGTGTCCCGCCGACCGACCGTTGCGCCGGACCGGGTAGACCAGCAGCGAGAGGCCGACCGTCGAGTCGCGGCCGGGGGCGTCGCTGCTCAGCCGCACCTCGGTGCTGGTCGTGCCCTGGGGCCGCGCGAGGTCGGCGGCGGACAGCAGCAGGTACGCGCGCCCGTGGCGATCGTCGAAGGCCTCGGCCTCCAGCTCTCTGGCGTCTGCGCGCAGCTCGCGGAGCGGGATTCCGCTCCCGCGGCTCGGCTGCCCGTTCTCCAGGCGCATCTGTTGCTCTCCCACCCCGTCGCCTACCCCCTCGGTGGACCCGCGGACCGGCTTGAGGAAGCCCGTCACATTCGCGGGAGAGCGGGCCGGGAGCGCTGCTAGGCGGCGCCGGGATCGGCGCGTGCGAGACACCCGACCGACTTGATAGGGTCCCGCCGTGAATCCCGACCTGCACCGGAAGCGCCAGGAGGCCTTCCTCGCCCGCGCCGGGTCGGGCGTCGTGCGCCCGCACTTCGCGCTCGCCATCGTTGCGGCCCTCGCGCTCGCGGGGGTCCACCTCGTGTGCTGGTCGAGCTGGCACGGCGCGGCACGGATCCCCGCCGCCCTGGCGGGGATCGCGCTCGGACTGCTCGCTGCCGACCTGCTGACCGGCGCCGTCCACTGGGCCTGCGACACCTGGGGAAGCGAGGACTCGCGCTGGTTCGGCATCCCGCTGATCCGCGCGTTCCGCGAGCATCACCGCCAGCCCCTCGCGCTGCTGCGCCACGACTGGACCGAGGTGAACGGCGAGGCCGCCGCCGCGGCCGGCCTCGCCTACCTCGGCCTGGCCACCCCCCCGGCCCAGAGCGTGTTGAGCGAGCGCCCGCTCCTCTATGCGTTCCTCGGCACACTGATCGCGGCGTCGGGATGCGCGAACCAGATCCACCGCTGGGCCCACGACCCGAGGCCACCCCGCGCCGTGCGCTGGCTGCAGCGCCGCGGGCTCCTGCTCTCGCCCCGTCGCCACGCGCGGCACCACCGGGCCCCGCACGCGCGCGCGTACTGCATCACCGGAGGCTGGCTGGACGGAGCCCTCGACGCCCTCGCCTTCTGGCGGGTACTCGAGCGTGCGGTCGCCCGCATCACGGGCGCGGAGCCCCGCGCCAGCGGCCCGCAACCCGCTATCGTCGGCACCGGTCGCGAACGATGCCCCCATCCGGAGAGACGATGAAGCTGGTCGAATGGCTCGCCAAGGAGGTCACCGACGATCCGCGCGCCCTACGCTGGTTCGTGGAGCCCGGGAGTGACGATCGGATCGCGCGCGCCTTTCGCGAGCTGCTCGCGGGCTACCAGGCCGACCCCGGAGCGATCCTGAAGACGACGCGCATGCTCCAGCCCGGGGAGAAGCCCGGCCGGGTCGAGGTCGACGCGATCGCCTTCTACTCGCTGTGCGCGCACCATTTCCTGCCCTTCTTCGGTGAGGTGGACGTCGCCTACGTGCCCGGCGACCGGATCCTCGGCCTCGGCAAGCTCCCGCGACTCGTCGACGCCCTCGCCCGGCGCTTCCAGATCCAGGAAGACCTGGTCCGTGAAGTCGCCCAGGTGATGATGGAGAGCGGACACGCACGAGGTGTGCGCGTCCGCGCGCGCG
>Ga0315553_10000996_pt1 | contig 24303 bp, 18 predicted proteins | sample SalMarSW160140MG_FD_203099 | JGI IMG/M metagenome (GOLD analysis project Ga0315553, IMG submission 203099) | Salt marsh sediment microbial communities from the Plum Island Ecosystem LTER, Massachusetts, United States - Salt Marsh Sediment SW1601-40 ... | reverse complement strand
CATCAGGCCGAGCGCCGTGCCAGACGTGGCACGGCCATCTTGGCCGTGTCCCCCCACGGGCAGGATGCCCGTGCCACAAAAAGAATCCGCCTGTCCGACCGGCCCCCAATCAGAATATCAACTCGTGCGGTGTTTCGGATCGAAGCACAACCGGCTCCAGCTCGTGTCCGCCGCGTCGGTCTGGTGGATGGGAGACTCTACCGAGCCGGCGAGCCGCCGGCCCCGCCCAGTGCCGCCAGGAATTCGTCCGTGATGATCTTGCCGAGCAGAAAGAACTTCCGGTCGGGGTACCACAGGACGCGTCGGCCGCGCCGGCGGGTGAAGCTGGCATACATGGCGAGGTCGCACCGTCCGCCCCGTGGGCCGAGCGGGACGCCGGTGTGGTCCATCAGCACGGTGGGCGGGGAGAAGGCGAGCGGTTGTCCCGCACCGGGCCGGTACTCGCCCAGCGCGGCGCAGACCGGTCGGCGGTGAAACGAGGTGTCTGTTGGGCCCCAGTGCTGGAAATGACCGTCGTGGTTGTGATAGAGGAAGATGTATCGCCCATCGCCGACCGAGTAGATGGGGCAAGGGCTGCAAGGGTGGAGCAGGGCCGGGCCGCCGTCCATCTGCCGGAGCACCTCGGGCGGCCGCCACGTCTCGCCAGCGTCGTCGGAGACGCTGTAGTACGGGTTGCCCGTTGCCGTGCGCATCGCGACGAACAGACGCCCGTCGGGCAGCGGCACGACGCTCGGCTCCTGGACGACGCTGACCTCGGGGTGACCAGGGAAGCCGACCTTCAGCGCCGCGTCGTCGCTCATGAAGTAGCGGATCGCCAGGTCGCGCGGCTCGGGATCGTCGTCCACGTTCTCAAACCGCATGAACTCGACGACCGACTCCTTCGCGGTCCAGCAATCGATGGGCGGCGGGTGCCGCACGGCCTCGCTGACCCACCGCGTGAAGCCCGCGAAGTACTTGCCCTCGGAAAGCCGCTCGGGCTTCTGCCACACGATCCAGTTCGACGGGTACGCCGGATCAGGGTTGTCGTACTTGCTGCGGGGCATGGAGATGACCTGGGGCTCGGACCACGTGCGGCCCGCGTCGTCGCTGTAGAGCCCAGCCATCAGGCCGGTGGTGTGGAAGAAGGTGTCGTGCAAGCCGACGTGCTGGTTGAAGATCACGCAGACGCGGCCGGACGCCGAGACGAACGGGAACCCCCAACTGGCCAGGCCGCCCTCGTCGGGCGGGATGGGTCCGGCGATCACGCGGGGCGGCGCCCACGTCTCGCCCTCGTCCTCGCTGCGGGAAAAGACGATCCGCTGGTCGGGCATCGCCTCGCGTGTGCTCTGTGTCCACACGACCATCAGCGAGCCGTCGGGACCGTCGAAGACCAGGAAGTGCTCGTTGCCGGTGTCGTGCGTCGAGCCGTCTGCGCTCTTGGGGACATAAACGACGTAGTCGGGCTGGGTCCGGCGGAGTTCAACGGCGAGGTCGGGCGGGTCACTCATGGCGGCGCATTATAGCGCCTCTGCCTCATCCCGCCAGCGTCAACGGCGAGATGTAGTCGCCGTGCTTCGTCTGAGCCGCGAGCAGGCGCTTGCGCTGCGCGGCCAGCACGTCGAAAAAGACCTGCGGAGTGTCCGACACCTGCGTGCGGTAAATCTCCGACACCCGCTCGAGCTTCTTCAGGTTCTCCGGGATGCGCAGGGTGAACTGCTGGACGTACTCCGCCTCGGTGTACTCGCGGCCGAGCACCTCGCGGAACAACCGCTGCAGGTCCTCGTGCCGCGGGATGTGGCCGACCGGCGTGACGACGGACCCCACGTCGCCGTGCACGCGAAGCTCCATCCACTTAACCCACACCCGCTTGTCCTGGATGCCATTGAGGTAAGCGCCGTCCTTGCCCTTCAGGAAGTAATTGACCGCAAAGATCAGCGGCGGGCCGGTCAGCACCTCGCCGAAGTCCAGGTGGTTCTGCACGTATCGCCCAAGCGGGATGGAGACGAAGTCGAGGTTCGACATCGGCTGAAAGCTGCGGACGCCTTCCTGACCCAGGGTGGCGGCGGTGCTCTCCGATTCGAGCCCCGCGCCGTTGATGATCACGCCATGCGCCCAGTGGAAGGATTGGCGGACGGGGACGGACGTGTCCGAGTCGCGCCCGCCGTAGATGATGCCGCGGATCGGGACGCCGGCGGGATCGTTCGCGCGCTCGTCCAGGTTCGCCAGCTCCGACAGCCGGACTGTGTACCGCGCGTTCTTGTGCGAGGCCGTGACCTCGCGCCCCAGTGGGTCCTTCATCCCCGCCGTCCACCGCCCGGCGTAGTTGGTGCCATCGGCGGGCAGGTCGCGGCCCATGCCCAGCCAGTAGGGCACGCCGCCCCTGACCAGCACGTTCGAGAATATCACCTCGCCCGGCTTGGTCAGCACGTCGTAGATGACGGGGTCATCGTCTGGACCCACGTTGGCGATCACACCGAAGATGCCGTTCTCGACGTTGACGGCCCGGGCCTCGTCGTCGATGTTGCGGAGGTACGCCAGGTCGTCGCCGATGATGGTCTCGCCGGGCAGCATGGCCGTCGAGGTCTTGCCGCAGAAGCTGGGAAACGCGCCGGTGAAGTACGTGACGCGCCGGCCCGGCCCGTGCACGCCCATCACGAACATGTGCTCGGACAGCCAGCCTTCGCGGTCCGCCTTCCGAATTGCCAGCCGCAGGCAGAGCTTCTTGAACCCGATGGTGTTGCCCGCGTACTGCGTGTTTACGCTGTAGACGCACTCATCCTGGATGTCGATGTAGATCCGCTTGCCTTCCATGTTCACGCTGACGCTGCTTTCGAGCTCGCCCGCCGAGTGGAGCACGCGAAAGAAGTCGGCCGAGTTCCCGAGCTCCCGGAACTGCTCGTAGCCGGGCCGGAACAGCAGGTCCTCGCTGTGCGCCACGTAGGCCGAATCGGTCAGTTGCACGCCGGAGATCGAGAACACCGAGCCCGTCGGCCCCAGCGAAAAGAAGCGGACGAACATCTGCTTCCCGGCCATCGCGTTCCTCAGGTAAGACCGGACCTCGACCAGGCCCTCCTCGCGGTCGGCCGTGTTCAGCTTTGCCCCGAGGTGCATCCGCGGCGGGACCAGGTACTTCGTGTTCTCCCGGTCGCGGCTCTGGTCGTTGCACAGGTGGTCCCGGAACCCGTCGAAGTGGACCGTGTGGCCGTCCGTCGCGAGCGGGGTCTCCTCGCCCAGCTCGATGGCGAGCCGTCGAACGCGGGCGACATCTTCCGCCGAATCGGTCACGACAAAAACGGAATCGGGATCGCACAGCTCGACCGCCTCGGCCACAAAACAGTGCAGTTTCGAGTTCCGGAGCGCCATCAGCTTCTGGAGATTCTCATCATCCAGCCGCTCGCGCAGCAAGCTTTCACAATCTTTCGCCATGTCTTACACCTTCCACACGCGAATGTGCCACAAAGCAGAAGCCCCCCGTGTTCTTCGTGACGAGGATTCCCGCCGCTTCCCGCCAAGTAACCCGCGAGATTATACAAAGCGCGCGCTACGGGGTCAACTGTCGGCGTATGTAGCTCTTGACAAATCCCCAGCTTTGTACGATTATCTGCCGCGAATCGTACGGGCTCTGTTCCCTGAAGTGTTATTCAGAAAGGAGATGATCGTGGGCAACGCGGAGAAGAAAATACCGATCGGCCTCCAGCTCTTCTCGGTGCGGGAGGACTGTAAGAAAGATCTGCCCGGCGTTCTCAAGCAGGCGGCGGAGATGACCTACGACGGCGTCGAATTCGCCGGGTACTACGACCGCGGCGCCGAAGAGTTGCGGAAGATGCTCGACGACAACGGACTCGTCTGCTGCGGCACGCACATCCGGATCGACACGCTGCTGGGAGATGCCTTCCACGAGACGGTTGCTTTCAACAAGACGCTCGGCAACCGTTTCCTCATTGTGCCGGGCCTGCCCGAGGAGTATCGGTCGAGCCTGGACGCGTGGAAGAACACCGCGGGGGTGTTCAACGAACTCGCAGAAAAGGCTGCGGCCGTCGATATGCGGGTCGGTTACCATAACCACTCCCACGAGTTCACGTTGACCGACGGCCAGTACCCGTGGGACGTGTTCTTCTCCCACGCGCGCGAAGACGTGGTGATGCAGCTTGACACCGGCAACGCACGTCACGCGGGCGCGGAGGTCGCACCGCTCATCGAGCGCTATCCCGGCCGCGCGACGACCGTGCACCTGAAGGAATGGAGCGACACCGACGAGGCCGCCGTGGTCGGCGAGGGCAAGGTTCCGTGGCAGAGCATTTTCCACCTCTGCGAGACCGTTGGCGGGACCGAGTGGTACATCGTCGAGCAGGAGGTCTATGCCGCCGAGCCGATGGTCACCGTGCGCCAGTGCATCGAGAACCTGCGGGCCATGGGAAAATAGCAGGAAGCAAGGCGGCACATGAACGGTTCTGCCAACATCCTGTTTATCCAGTGTGACAGTATGGACGGCCGCGTGATGGGCTGCATGGGTCATCCGGCCATGGGCCGTGCCACGCCCCACCTCGACGCCCTCGCCCGGCAGGGGGCGCTGTTCCGAAACGCCTACACCAACAACCCCATCTGCTGCCCGGCGCGGGCCGTCATGTGGAGCGGCCGCTATGCCCACCACTGCGAAGCCTGGAACAACTACAAGGGCCTGGAGGAAGGTGACCCGACGTTCCGCACAGAACTCGACGCCGCAGGATATGTGACCGAGACCTCGGGCAAGAAAGACTACCTGTCCGGCAGACACACGGTCCGCGCCCGCGTATCGGCGTGGACGCGGTCGGCCGGCATTGACCGGCCCAGCTACCGGATGGGGCCGCCGATCATCCGGGACGAAGACACCGCCCGCGTCCACGAGCACGACTGGGAAAACGTCGACCGCTGCATCGGCTGGCTGCGCGAGGCGGCCCGCTCGGACACGGGGCCGTTCCTGTACTACCTGGGCCTCGGGGCCCCCCATCCTGACTTCGTGACGTCGCAGACGTACCTCGACCTGATCGACGAGGCCGGCGTGACGGTCCCGCCCGTCGACGAGCGGGAGCACCCGGTCATGCCGCACCGGCGGATCGAGACGAACTGGCTGTACGGTTTCTCGGACGAGATGATCAAGACGGTGCGGCGGATCTACTTCGCCATGATCAGCGAAGTCGATGCCATGGTCGGCCGGGTGCTGGACGCGGTCAAGGAGTTGGGCCTCCTCGACTCGACGTACGTCATCTTCACCAGCGACCACGGCGAGCTGGCCATGGAACACCGGCAGTTCTACAAGATGTCGATGTACGAGCCGTCGGTCCACATTCCGCTGATCGTAGCCGGGCCAGGCGTCCGAAGGGACGTCGAGGTCGAAGCGCCCGTGTCACTGGTCGACCTCTACCCAACCCTGATGGACATGGCCGGCCTCGAGCGCCCTGGCGGGCTGGACGGGCATTCGCTCGTGCCCGTCCTGGTCGGCCAACCGAGCGACCGCCCCGACTGGGCCCTCAGCGAGTTCCACGACACCACCGCCGTTACCGGCATCTTCATGCTCCGCCGCGGTGACTGGAAATACATCGTTCACGTCGGCTGCGAGCCGCAGTTGTTCAACCTGGCGGACGATCCGGCCGAGGTGTCGAACCTGGCCGGGCTCAGGCCAGACGTGGTCAAAGAAATGGACGGCCTGTTGCGGCAGATCGTCGACTACGAGGCGGTTGACGCGAAGGTCAAGGAGTACGACAGGAGCAGCTTCCGCCAGTGGCGGGAGGAGCAACGCGCGGCCGGCACGTACGAGCGGACGATGGCGCGGATATACAGCGGCTGGGACCACTTGTCGGATGACGAAGTCCAGCCTTGGACGGCGGAGGACGAGGAGCGGATCGAACAGTGGCTGGCCGGCGAGCCAAAGGGGTGACGCGCGGCGAAGGGCGTCGCATTTGGGAGACCGGCCTAACCTTTTAAAACAAAAGGGCTTACGGGGCTGTCTGTGCCTCCTGGAGTCGAACGAGTCCATTTATCACGACACGCCGGTCGTTCCAGGCGGCCATGGCGTCCTGCCGGTGAAGCCGTAACTGCCTGTGTCACAATATGATACGGCGCGCAATGGGATTTGGACGGTTCCTTGGCATGCGGGTTGCTGAACTCCAAGGCGACAGACGCCCTGTTTTCGGGGTCACGGCTGCAAGAAGCCCCGCTGCCAGGACTGACGAGAGGGGCAAAAAGATGAGACAACTTGCCAGGATCATGTTCCTTCCGGCCGTAGCCACGGTCGTGGCGGCGCTGTTCCTTGGGGCGGCGGCGCCGCCCTCCGCCGGAGAGAAGGTCACCGGGGTCAAAGCCTTCTTCCGCGAGGGCCAGACGTTCATCACCTGGAGAGAGCTCGGCAGCTTGCAGGGCGAAAGTTATCGAGTTTACCAGGCGCAGCGTAAGATCACCCCCGCGAATCTCAAGAGCGCGAAGCTGCTTGCCACGATCTCCGAAGGGTCGTGCGTCTTCCGAAGGGAGTTAAGGAAGAAGTTCCTCCAAGCCAGAACAGGAATCAAGGGCTACGGCCAGCGCTTCTGCATCGCGGATAACTTGAATAACGACCCCGACAGGATGCTGCCCGTCGGCACGGGGCTCTTCGTCAACACGGCACACAAGGCCGGCAGGCTCTTCTACGCCATCGTGCCGCTGGTGGCTGGCCGGGAGCGGCCCGGGCTGATGGCGGCGCTCGACACGGCAATCGACGAAAAAGTGATGCTCCCCGGCGCCGTCCTCCAGTGGAAACACCCCAACGGCACCGCCGCCGTCTACACCCACTGGATGGACCACTCGAAGTGGGACCCGTTCAACGAGGGATACGCGTACAACTTCGGCCTGGCCGTTCCGGACAAATACGACGGCAAGGCCCCGCTTCCCGTGATGTACTACGGGCACGGGATGGGCGGCGGGTATCGCTGCGCCGACAAGGCCAGCTACTGGCGCTGCCTGTGGATCTGGCACGGCGACGCATCCGGCTCGTGGTTCTTCGGCGTGATGAACCGCGACAAGACCAAGGTCATCAACTACGCCGAGCAGCGCATCCGCTGGTCGTGGAAGTGGCTGAACGCCGGACGTCCGAACCAGTTCTTCAAAATCGACCCGCGCCATGTCCAGGCGCACGGACACTCGATGGGCGGCACGATGTGCACCGCGTTGGCGCTGCGCATGGGCGATATCTTCTGCTCGACCGTCTCGTCGGCCGGCGCCACCATCCACCGCCGCAACCGGGTGTGGGTGACCCAGGCCTCCCGGCTGTGGGGCCCGGTCGCCACGAACCTGCCGACACAGGACGGCACCGGCGTCTGGGACCACCAGGACTACGCGCAGTGGAGCCTGAAACACATCCAGCAGGAGACCGCGTTCCTGCTTATCAGCAACGGGAAGCGGGATGGGAGCGTGGTGTTCGAGCCGTTCCCGGACTTTGTCGACGCCTTGCAGAAATCCAAGCGCCCCTTCGCCGCGGCCTGGAACCAGCGGGGACACTCGTGGAGCGCCTACAGCACCCGAAACGAAGGGATGGGCCGCTACAGACTCCCCATCGACGAGAGCCTCCCCGCGTTCGCCAACGCCTCTAACAACGGTGATCCGCGGACGGACAGATCGGGGACCGTCAACGGCAACCTCGAGTGGTCAGCGTCAGGCAACGATTTCGCAAGGGGGAACAAAGCCGACGATATCCTCGACACGAAGCGGGAATACGGCATCAACATCCGCTCGCTCACCGGCCCGGCAACAGTAGATGTCACGCCGCGGCGCCTGCAGAAGTTCAAAGTGGCGCCCGGCGAGAAGTACCAGTGGGAGAACTTCGACTTCTCCGATCCCGCGAACCCGAAGACCATCGCCAAAGGCACGGTGGTAGCCGACCGCTACGGCCTGATCACGGTCGAGAAGTTCGCAGCCGGCAAAGCGGGCCTTGGCAACCGGCTCGTCCTGAGACCGGCGAAGTAGCTGGCGCCAAGAGCCTATCCAACAACCCTGAGCCTTGTTTCCCCCGAGCCGACCTTGGGATTTATACCCCCCCCTTGCAGAAACTCTTACGCAAACCGCTGATTGACATTTACGCTGGCCGACATAACTCCCTGTCAAACAAGTGGTTACACCCGGAAAGGGTGCCTGGCACACTGGAGAGGCGTAACATATTGGTGCTGAAGGACTTACAAGTGCGGCGCGCAATCTCCCGCGTTGGAAGGCAAAGCTCTTGGACAGCCTCCGAATGCCAGGTTCAGCAAGGCCTACGGCAGAGCCTGAGTCTCCTACAAATCATGTAGCTCCGCGCCTAATGCCGTGAATTAGAACTACTTACGGCCCGCACTTACTTGAGTCTCGGCGGGCGTCCACGAAAAACCGGGAAGAGACGCTTTAGCCACCCTTCAACCGCCACCGGGGAAAACCGGGCAGTCGCTCCTTTTATCCGCCTGAGTGCTGCCGATCCAGCCGCCGTGGCCCATCCACGCCCTGTCCCTAACCCCTTGCCTGCGAGGACGATACGGCGGACCTCTCCACGGCGGGCCGCTTGGTCATCCGCGCCGCCGAGGGCTGCGGCAACGCAGATGTACGGCCAGGACGCCTCGCGGGCACGTGAATTGCTTCTCCCGCTACAGAGCCAGAGCCACAGCTCAGGAAGGGCGCGGACCGCCTGCACCGGGCGGCCCGCGGCTGTTGTCTCCACAGGCGGACGATCGCTTCCCGTCGAAGGAAGGCCCGAAGTGGCGACACCGAGATACCTTCAGCAATTGATCAATCGGCCCTTCGCCGCCCGCGCCAGACAATGTGGGATCCTGTCCGGCGTACGAAAGTTCATCTTGCCGGCCACCCTCATCGCTGTGAGCTCGACATACCTCGTGACCGCGAACTACGCCCGTCCGCCGCGCGCCGGTTCCGCCCCCATAGCCGACCAGCCGGCGATCCGATCAGAGGGATCAAGAACGATGCTCCCGGGAGGGGTCCGCTGGCGCAGCAGGCTCCACGTGGTCGACCGGGCCCAGCCCGCGGACGTTCAGAGGATGAAGGACTTCGCCGCCGGGCGGACGGGCTACATCGTGTGGGAGTCCCGCCGCCCCAGCGGGACCAAGGAGCTCAAGTACCGCGTCTGGAAACGAAACCTGGACGGGTCCGGTCTTGAGATGATCAGCGGCAAGCCGTTCCAGGCCGGCTACGCTCATCTGGGCCCGCGTATCTCACCCGACGGGCGGCACGTGATATTCGCCGGCCGCCGGTGGAACTCCAGCAGCAGCGGCCCCGGGGTCCGGGCGGTCTACGGCGGCGCGTACGCCTCCGCACCGTTCGACGCCTGGGTGGTGGAAATTGATCCGCAGACGCTCAAGGCCGGCGAGCCCCGTGAGCTCTTCTCGCTTCGCGAGCGACTGGGCACCGCCGGCGAAGATCGGTTCTTCGAGTGGAAGAACAGCCGCACGGTTTACGTGAACATCCCCGACCAGAAGGGAATATATGAAGTCGACGTCGTGGCCGACCGGATCGGCGAGAAGGTCGTCACCGGCGTTAGAGGACAAGCGCTCCTCTCGGCGGGCGGTGAGTATCTGTTCTGCGCCGCCGGCGGTGGGGCGTGCTTCTATCGGCTCAATCGCGGCGGGCCGGTTCCCACTGCCGGCAAGCAAGAAGCGCTGGAGGGATGCCAGGCTACCATCTCTACCCTCGGTGATTTTGTCGTCTGGATGCAGGCCCCGGGAAAGGTCGGCGTGTTCGATCTCAAGGGAGCACGGACCCCCAAAGGCGGCGAGCACCCGGGCAGGGACCTCGGCCTGCGCAGGGCGATTGAGCGCGCCTGTCCGCCGTACCATCACTGCTACTTCCCGGCGATCAGCCGCGACCGCACCATCGTGGCCTGCGGCGCGTCGCGATACCCGCCGGGAGTCACCCCGGACAAACGCTGGATGAGGCAGTCCCACAAGGGGGCCGACTACGAGATCTTCGCCGTCCGGTTCGATCCGCAGACCTTGAAGGTCGTCGGGCCGCCGGTCCGCTATTCCTACAACGAACACAATATGCATGTTGAAGCCTTCAGCGACCCGGGTGCCAAAGGCGCGACGTCATCGCTGCTCCGTGGGCATGCGCTCGATCGCTGGCCGGACGTGTGGGTGAAGAACCCCGAGTTCGAAAAGGCGCACGGCGCCCCGGCCCACCCGGCCACGCCCGGCCCGAAGGACGCTGCTCGGCGCCTCCTCGCCAAGGCGAGGGAGCTGGAGACGGTCAACCCCAGGGCCGCCCTGGACCTGTACATACGCCTCGGGCAGGAGTACGCCGGCTCGGCCGGCGGCGAGGGGGCCGTGCGGCGGGCCGAGCAATTGGATCGCGACCCCGGCTTCCAGAAGGAGCTGAACGCCTGGGCGGTCTTCGAGGAGATGCACCGGGCCGAGGCCCGGATCAAGCCGCCGCCAAGCGGCCCAAAGAGCTTCCGCAAGAACCCGGAACTCCCCCGCGACAACGCGCACATCCTGCGCGCCATCCAGACCAACTACGCCCGCCTGCTCAAGAGCTATTCCTCCACGCGGGCTATGCTCGAGGCCCGATACATGGTGTGCGCGTGGGACATCGAGGTGCCGAAAGAGACCCCTGCCAACCTCAAGGCCGTCGCGGTGGCCGAAGTGGTGACCCGGCGGGTCTCCAGGCCCGCAGCCTACGAGGCGGTCTATCCGTACACGCAGGCCTTTATGACGGTCGAGTGCGAGGTGCGGAAGGTCATTTGGGGAACCCTCGAGGAGCGGATGATCGTCGTGGTAATGATGTCGATGGACGGGGGCAAGGACCTGCCGCCGGCGGCTTATCGGCCCGGCAGAATCTGCCGTCTGCGGCTTGGCCTCTGGTCGGCGCAGACCGATTTTGAAAGCCACCCAATGGCCGACGACATCATGGACCTCGATGCCGACTACTACTTTGCCCTGCCCCCGGACCCGGCCCACTAGGCCACCGCACTCCGTTCTTGACAAACGTCACGCGCTGTACGATCATCGACCCCCGCCAGGGATTGCGTCGAGAGGACCCGTAGGATGACTTCGCGCGAACGAGTGGTGAAAGCTCTCAGCCATCAGGAGCCCGACAGGGTGCCGTTCGACCTCGGCGGAACCGAGTCGTCGGGCATCACGGGGATCGCCTACAACCGGCTGAGGAATCACCTGGGCCTCCGCCAAGGGCGGACACAGATGTTCGACGTCTATCAGCAGATTGCCAAGATCGAGGATGACCTCCGCGAGATACTGGGACCCGATACCATTCCCCTGCTCATCGAGCCGCTCCGGTGGAAGCCGTTCAATCTCCCGGACGGCTCACCGTGCCAGATTCCCGAGAAGTGGAATCCGGAAAAGGACGGGCGCGGCGACCTCGTGGTCAGGAACGCCGAGGGCGTAGTGGTGGCACGCATGCCCGAGGCGGGGTTCTACTTCGAGCCCGTCTTCCCGCCGCTGGCGAACGTCCAGAGCGCCGCGGAGCTCGGCGCCCATGCTGACGACATCGAGTCGTCCGACTGGCCGTCCTTTGCGGATGAGCCGCTGGATTCCATCGCCGCGCGCGCCAAGCGGTTGTGCGAGGAGACCGACCTCGCCGTCGTCGCGAACCTTCAACTGCATCTCCTGGCGGCAGGCCAGATTCTGCGAGGGTATGCCGCGTTCATGATGGATCTCTTGGTCAACAAGAACTTGGCGCACGGTCTTCTCGAAATGCTCACCGATGCGTACATCAGACGGGCCGAGCAATACCTCGACCGGACGAGCGACCACATCCAGGTGGTGCTGGTGAACGACGACCTGGGTACCCAGAGGGGGCCGATGCTGTCGCCCGAGAGCTACCGCGAGATGATCTGGCCGTATCAGAAGCGGTTGTTCGAGTTCATCAAGCAGAAGAGCGGAGCGTTTCTGCTGTTTCATTCGTGCGGCTCGGTGTATCAGTTCATCCCGTCGCTCATCGAGGCGGGCGTTGATGCACTGAATCCCGTCCAGGTCTCCGCGCACCAAATGAACGGCGCGGATCTCAAGCGGGAATTCGGCAAGGACATCACGTTCTGGGGCGGCGGCTGCGATACACAGCAGGTGCTGGCGAGGGGGTCACCGGCGCAGGTCAGGGACGAAGTGAAGCGCCGCATGGCCGACCTCGCGGCCGGCGGCGGATTCGTGTTCACCCAGGTGCACAACATCCAGCCGGACGTGCCGCCGGAGAACATCATGGCGATGTTCGATGCGTTCACCCAGTACAGGGATTATGCCGGCTGACGCCTGCATCGCCGAACCGGAATCCACATCCCACCGGCGACGCGGCCGGCCCGCCTTCATAGGAAGTGTTACCGGCGAACAGATCTTGTTGCAACAGCGGAATCTGCCGCATATAATACGGCGGCATTGGTGTGGAGATCGCAGTTATGCCTTCGGGGCTGGATGCCAGCGTGCTCGTGCTGAACCGCAACTACATGGCGATCCATGTTGTCGAGGCGCGCCGCGCGTTCCGGCTGCTGTGCAAGGACCATGCCGAGGTGGTCTCCCAAGCGGGCGAGCAATGGAACTCGTATGACTTCGAGAGCTGGATCGAGCTCAGCCAAGCGCGCCATCTCTTCCCCCACCAGGACGGTGACTGGGTCCGGACAGTCAGCCTGACCATCCGGGTGCCCCGGATCATCCGGCTGCTGCTGTTCAGCCGCTCGCCGCGCCGGACCGTGAAGTTCAACCGCAGGAACATCTTCGCCCGCGACGACAGCCGATGCCAGTACTGCGGCCGCCGGTTCCCGACCTCGGAGTTGTCACTCGACCATGTCGTCCCCCGCTCGCGCGGCGGGCTCTCCACCTGGACAAATATCGTCTGCGCCTGTTCGCGCTGCAACGCGCGCAAGGGCGGCAGGCGGCCCAAAGAGGCAGGGATGAAGCTCATCCGGCAGCCGTACCGGCCGAAGAGCAGCCCGGTCGTGCGGCTCAAGATCGCGTCGCCGAAATATCAGTCGTGGAAGCACTTCGTCAACGAGGCGTACTGGTCGGTTCCACTGAAAGATTGACGGCGGTGCCCTGCCCGTGATCCTCGACGAAATCGTTCGACATAAGCGCGAGGAAGTCGCCGAATCGCGCCGCCGGCATCCGCTGGACGAAGTCCGGGTCCAGGCGGGCGATGCGCCGCCCCCTCGCGACTTCCGAAGCGCGCTGGCCGCGCGGCCCGACGTGGCCCTCATCGCCGAGATCAAACGGTCCTCACCTTCCGCCGGCCTGATCCGCAAGGACTTCGATCCGGCGATGATCGCGGGGGCATATGCCGAGGGCGACGCCGCGGCGATATCCGTGCTGACGGACGAGCGGTTCTTCGGCGGACACCTGCGGTACATCGCTCAGGTGAAGGCCGCGGCGCCGATACCCGTGCTCCGCAAGGACTTTGTTATCGACGAATACCAGGTCTACGAAGCGCGGGCCGCCGAGGCCGATGCGATTCTCCTGATCGTCCGAATCCTCTCCGACGAACAGATCGGCGCGTACCTGGCGCTGACGCACGAGCTCGGCATGGCCGCTTTGGTGGAGACGCACAACCGGGGTGAACTGGAGCGCGCAGTTCGGAGCGACGCCTCGATCATCGGGATCAACAACCGCGACCTCGACGCCCTGACCATCGGCCTCGCCGCCACCGAGACCCTGGCGCGAGACGTTCCGCCACCTCGGCTGGCGGTCAGTGAAAGCGGCATTTCATCCCGGCAAGACATCGAGCGGCTCGCCCAATGCGGCGTCCACGCCGTCCTTGTCGGTGAAGCATTGATGAAGAGCGCCGACATCCCCGCCGCCGTCAGGGGACTGACCCGCGTGCCCCGCATGACGCGATGACCCCTGCTCACCACGGATGAACGCCGGTGTCGCACGGCTCATGGTTCTGACACCTTGTTCCGAGTTGATATTCTGATTGGGGGCCGGTCGGACAGGCGGATTCTTTTTGTGGCACGGGCATCCTGCCCGTGGGGGGACACGGCCAAGATGGCCGTGCCACGTCTGGCACGGCGCTCGGCCTGATGCCGCGCGCCAAAAAACGCCCCCGCTTGGAGTATCGACACCCTTGTTCCCCGGTGCGTCGCTGGAAGCGGGGGCGGCGCGTTCACTTCTTGACCTTCGGCCCCAGCGCCCCCGGCACAAGGGCTCCGGCGCGCGGGACGTCGTCGTAGTAGACCGCCGGGCCGTACTCGTTGATCGGCAGGTCCTTGCCCAACAGCTTCTTGTACTTCTTGACCTCTTCGGGCGTGAAGATGCGCCCCTTGTAGCGATGCGACAGAACCGGAGAGCCTGCCGCCAGGTGATAGTCGTCGGCCTTCGGATTCACGAAGCGTGGATCATCGGTATGCAGGTTGTCCCGCAGCACCGGCCCGTCCGCCACGTTGCCCAGCTTGATGCCCTCGTCCTTGGCGTGAAAACCAGGGAGCCGGTTCCCGAACACCACGTTGGCGATCACCCTGTTGTCGTGGTTCCCGGTGACCCCGATCCCCCATCCGCCGTGGTACAAGGTGGTGCGCGAGCCGCGATTGTTCACGACGGTGTTGTTGAATATCCGGTCGCCCTTGTTTGTGCGGAATCTGCCGGTCCAGATGCCCGTGCGCCCGTTGCGCACGACGATGTTGTTGAAGATCAGGTTGTGCGACTTCTGCGCCACGTCCCCGTCCGGCTGAGCGTAGCCCTGGCCGCCGTTGTCGGCGATGAGGTTGTTGTAGACCGCGCAGTGATGCGGCCCGGTGGTGTTGCCACTGTTTTCCGGCGAATGAACGACAATGCCGGGGCCGCCGTTCTTGACCATGATGTTGTGATGGACGCGGACATATCTGCACGCTTTCAGGTCCACGGCGTTCTCGCCGTTGCCCTTCATCACGCAATGCCTGATCTCAATGTAGGCGGCCGTCGGCATTCCCACATGGAACTTGGTCGGTGCGGTCGGCTGGATGCCATCCTCGCCGTTGCCGTTGAGCGTGCAGTGCTCGACGAGCGTCCGCTGCGCCCAGGAGGTGGCAGAGGTGTTCCCGATCAGAATGCCTGAGTGGCCGCCGTCGGGGTCCTCGCCGTTGTCGCAGAACCAGCAGTTCCTGATTATGTGCGAGTGGCCCCCGCCGCCGGGCGGCCTGCCGGGCGGGGTCATGAAGCGGACCCCGTGCTGACCACCTGTGTAGCGCACGCCGTCCAGAACGATGTGATGGCAGAAGAAAAACCAGCCGAAGTTCGTCCCGCCCGTGCAGTGCAGATCAGCGATCGTGATGTGGTGTGTATTGTCTGCCCTGATGAGCCGTGCTCCGCTCAACTTGACCTTCACCTTGCCCGGCGTCTTGGCACGGATCGTGATGTAGCGCTCATCCCCGCCGATTGTGATCTGCTTGCTGGTGTGCGTGCCGTCGAGCAGCACGATGTGGTCGCGCTCGGCTTCGCTCTTGCCGACGGCCGCCGCGATCGTGCGGTAGTTCCCGCCCGGCCCGGCGGTCACCGTCTGGCCCCGGGACCCGGCGGCAGGAGCATGCTGAGCGGCCTGCGGCGGGGAGGTCGCGGCAGGCGCCGCGCAGCCGTTCGCCGCGGCAACCGCCGCCAGGACCATCCCGGCGAACTTCACCTTCCCCCGATGCGTCATCTTTACTTCGATCCTCCTTCCGCCAGGGGGGACAAGACACCTGACACCTTATCCCGGTGCACTTCTGCCGCTGCTCAGTGCCCGCTGCTCACTGTTCACTGCCCGCTCTCCCCAGCATCGCCTTGATGGCGAGGGTCTCGGCGAGGGCGGAGGCCGCCAGGGCGGGAACGAGGATGAACACATACGCGAATATCCGGGGGCCGGCCTCGCGGACAAAGGTCGCCCACGCAAAGTCCGCCTGCATCCGGTGCCCCAGCTTCATCCCCATTCCAATCGCCAGCCAGAACGCGCTGAGCTCCGCCACCACCACGAACATGCTGAGGAACCCGACCCACGCGCGCGCCGGCATCGGAGGCTCATGAGTCCCGCGCGGCGCCGGTTCATCGACGGGCTCGTGGGCGTCGATCAGCATGATGGCGCCCACGTTCAAGCCGGTGAACAGGTCGAACACAATCGGAAGAAAGATCAGGCCGCCGGACAGCATGTAGCAGAATATCGCGGCGGTGTTGAACCCGAATATGAACGCGAACAGCAGGGCGGGGTTGAGGTCGGGGCTCAGGTACTTCCGCGCCAGGCGCAGCAGCCACTGAGGCAGCACCAGCAGGCTCTTGACGTCCAGCCGGACAACCGCGAGCGCCAGAATGAACCCGCAGGCGAATACGCCCAGCGCCCACAGGGCGGCGCCGACGTGCGCTCCCAGTGTCCGAAGTGCAGCCGCCAGAATGTCGAGCATAGTGAAATGATAGCGTTGTCATCGCAGACAATCAACCACACAAGGCCGGCGCACGACACAAGCGGCCGGCGGTGGCCCCCGACGTGCGGGCGCGGTTTCCGGGGCGGAATCCGGTCTCGCTTGACACCCCGCGCGGGCAGATGTAGAATTGCTCGTTGCTGGAAGTCATGGCGGGAAAGACCGGAGACTTGAGATAGCGCCTAGAGACATCGCAAAGGCATCCGCCCGTATCGCCGATGAGCTAAAGGCTACCGACATCGCCGTAATGGATGTCCGCAAGCTCTCCGATGTCACCGATTACTTCGTGATTTGTACCGGCAACAACCGTCGTCAGCTCCGGGCGATACAGAGAAAATTGTCCCACGACCTCACGCCGCCGGGCTCCCCGCCGCCCCGAGCCGAGGGCGAAGAAGGCAGCGCCTGGATCCTGCTGGACTTCTACGATGTAGTCGTACATCTGTTTGACCCGGAGGCCCGTGAATTCTATGACCTCGAACTCCTCTGGGGCGACGCGCCCCGGGTGACTTGGACCCGGAAGCGACCGAAGGGATAGAAGACATTGCCCGTACGGCAGGATATCAGCGGCGTAATACGTGAGGCCATCCAAGACACGCCCGGCATCGGCGCGGAGGAGCTCGACGACCTGGCGGCGGTGGACTACGGCCGGGATGCCGCTCACGGAGACTTGACCACCCCCGTCGCCATGCGGCTCGCCAAAAAGGCCGGCGAGAATCCGCGCGACTGCGCCGATCGCATCGCACAGGCCATCCGGGACGCCGCCGACCGCTCCCACGGCGCCGTGGGACGCGTCGAGATCGCCGGCCCGGGATTCATCAACATCTTTCTGTCCAAGTCGTATTGGCTGGGACTGGTCCAGACCATCCTGGCCGAAGGCCCGCGATACGGTCGCTCCCACGTCGGCAAAGGACGGAAGGTGCAGCTCGAGTTTGCGTCGGCCAACCCGACCGGGCCGCTCTCGGTCGCACACGGGCGCCAGGCCGCGCTCGGCGACGTGCTCGCCAACATCATGGAATTCATCGGGTTCGACGTCTCCACCGAGTACTGGGTCAACGACGCCGGCAAGCAGGTGTATAAGCTCGGCGAGTCGGTCTACGTGCGGTATCTTCACGCGCTGGGAGACAAGTCCGCCGAGCTCCCGTCCGACGGATACAAGGGCGATTACATTATCGACATTGCCCGGGACCTCGCCGCCAAGCAGGGCCGCCAGTACGCCGAACTGCCGCGCGACGAAGCGATCGATTCACTCGGCCGCCTTACCTCCGACCTCATCCTCCAGCAGATCCTGGCAGACTTCAAGCGGTTCGGCATCCAGCACCACACCGTCTTCAGCCAGCGCAAGTTCGAGGCCGAAGGACACATCGAGCGCCTGCTTGATCGAATCGAGCAGATGGGCCTGACCTACGCGGAGGATGGGGCGGTCTGGCTCAAGGCCAAAGAGCACGGCGACGAGAAGGACCGCGTGCTGGTCAAGAGCGACCGCGCCTGGGCCTATCGCCTTTCCGACATCGCGTACCACGAAGACAAGTTCGAGCGCGGCTTCGAGCTGGTCATCGACCTCCTCGGGCCGGACCACCACGGCCACATCGCCACCATGCGGGCGGCGATGGACGCGCTCGGCCACGACGTGTCGGCGGTCCGGTTCCTCATCGTCCAGCACTGCACCATCATCAAGGGCGGCCAAAAGATCAAGATGTCCACCCGGGCCGGCGAGCTGGTCACGCTCGATGAAGTTATCGACGAGGTCGGGACCGACGTCGCCCGGTTCTTCTTCCTCACGCGCAAGACCGACAGCCATCTCGACTTCGACCTGGCACTCGCCAAGAAACAATCTCTCGACAACCCCGTCTATTACATCCAGTACGCGCACGCGCGAATTGCCAGCATCATGCGCAAGGCACAGGAGACGCAGCGGCTCGACGACCGGGACGTGACGCGCGGGGTGTATGCCGGCGGGGCCAGGGACGAGCTGGACGTGCTGGAGGAACGGGACATCGCGCTCGCCGCGAAGCTGGGCCGGTTCGGCGCCGTCCTCGAACGGGCCGGCCTCGAACTCGAGCCGCACCGGCTCACCAACTACCTGGAGGAGCTGGCGGCGGAGTTCCACAACTACTACACGCAATGCACCGTGATCAGCGATAACGAGAGGTTGACCCGCGCCCGGCTGTCGCTGGTGAGCGCCGTCCGCGTGGTGCTCGGCAACGCCCTGCATCTGCTCGGCGTCCACATCCCGGAAACGATGTGAGACCGTGCTCGGCGGACCCCGGATGGTGTGGGGCAACAGAAGAACGCCCCACGATGGCTCGGAATTCTGATCCCGATCTTGGGACCCCTTGGCTGCGTTCTCCGAAATGGAAGAGCACTCGGATTCATGTCGATTGAGATCAACCACCTGACAAAGCGGTTCGGCGAGAAGATCGCCGTCAACGACCTGACGCTGCACGTCCGGCCGGGGGAACTGTACGCCTTTCTGGGACCCAACGGCGCGGGCAAGACCACCACCATCAAGGTCATCGCCGGTTTGCTCCGCCCGACCTCTGGCTCGGTCCGGGTCGCCGGCCATGACCTGCACAGCGACAACGTGGATGCTCGGCGCCTCATCAGCTACGTGCCCGACCAGCCCTTCCTCTACGAGAAGCTCTCCGGCCGCGAGTTCCTCCGCTTCGTCGGAGACATGTACGGCATGGACCGCGCGGAGCGCGACGCGAAGATCAGCCGCCTCGGCGAGCGGTTCGGGACGGCGGAATACCTCGACGACCTCGCCGAGAGCTACTCGCACGGCATGCGACAGCGCGTCGTAATCACCGCCGCGATCCTGCACGACCCGAAAGTCCTGGTCGTCGACGAGCCGATGGTCGGCCTCGACCCGCGCAGCGCGCGCCTCGTCAAGGATGCCATCCGCGAGATGGTGGCGAACGGCGTCGCCGTCTTCATGTCCACGCACACCCTCTCCATCGCCGACGAGGTCGCCAGCCGGATCGGCATCATTCACCGCGGCAGCCTGGTGGCGGAAGGAACAGTTGACGAACTGCGGTCCGCCGAGGATACTGGTGCCCGGCTGGAAGATATCTTCCTCACCATCACGCGTGAGGAGCCCGCGGGTCCAGCCCCCGCCTGAGACACACGAGAAGGAGAGAGCCAGAATGGCCAAGAAGAGCGCGAAGAAAAGCACCAAACCCCCAAGCAAACTGTGGGGCGGACGGTTCAAGAAAAAGACACACCCCGCGGTCGAGCGGCTGACCGAATCCATCTCGTTCGACCGCCGCCTCTACCGGCACGATATCCAGGGCAGCATCGCACACGCCGCCACCCTCGCCCGGGTGGGGGTCATCACCGAAACCGAGAAACGAAAGATCATCGCCGGCCTGCGAAGCGTCGAAAAAGACATCGCCGAGGGCAAGTTCCAGTTCCGCATCGAAGACGAAGACATCCACACGGCGATCGAGCTGGCCCTCATGAAGAAGATCGGCAGCGCGGCAAAAAAGCTGCACACCGGCCGCAGCCGCAACGACCAGATGGCGCTCGACCTGCGCCTCTGGATGCGCGACGAAATCATCCACATCGAAGAGCAGGTCTGCCAGCTCCAGGAGAAGATTCTCGCCCACGCCGAGGACACCGTCGACGTCCCCATGGCCGCCTTCACCCACCTCCAACACGCCCAGCCGATCCCGCTGGCCCATCACCTGCTCGCCTACATGGAGATGTTCGAGCGCGACAGCGAGCGGCTGCTGGGGTGTTACTCGCGCGTCAACGAATTCCCGCTCGGGTCCGGCGCCGTCGCGGGAACAAGCATCCCGAGCGACCGTGAATTCACCGCCCGCCTGCTCGGGTTCGATACCATCACCCACAACAGCGTCGACGCCGTCAGCAACCGCGACTTCTGCATGGAGTTCCTGTCGACCCTCAGCATCCTGGCCGTCCACCTCTCCCGGCTCGCCGAAGAATGGACCTGGTGGGCCAGCCCGGAATTCGGGTTCATCGAAATCGACGACGCGTTCTGCACCGGCAGCAGCATCCTCCCGCAGAAAAAAAACCCCGATGCCCTCGAACTCATCCGCGGAAAGACCGGCCGCATCCTGGGCGACCTCATGCAAATGCTCACCGTCATGAAGGGCCTGCCCCTCTCCTACAACCGAGACCTGCAAGAAGACAAAGAAGCCATCTTCGACGCCGCCGATACCATCCGCGTGTCGCTCGACGCGCTCGTCCCGCTCACCGCGAACCTCACGTTCAACAAGGAGCGCGTAGCCGCGACCACCGAGCGCGACCTGATCGACGCAACCTCACTGGCCGAGTACCTGGTGATGAAGAAGATGCCGTTCCGCGACGCACACCGGATCGTCGGCCGGCTCGTCGCCAAGTGCATCGACCAGAGCATCGCCCTCCAGGACCTCGACCCCAAGGACTTCAAGGCGGCCAGCCCCAAGCTCGGCGAGGACGTGTACGACGTGCTTGGCGTCGACAACTGTCTCCGTCGCTACCGCGGCGTCGGCTCCGCCAACCCCCGCAACGTCCGCCGCGAACTCGCCAGGTGGCGAAAGCTGTTTGAAGAGTAGGCGCCCGATTCGTAGGGGCGGTTCGCGAACCGCCCCTACCGAAATCAACATGCCATGATGCCGCACGTGCCGAACCAACGTGCCAAGCCGTGCGTATCTTGACGGCGGCTCAGCGGATGCGGCCGTCAAGGACGAAGACCTGGCCGCTGACACGCGACATGCGGCCCAGCCGGAAGACGAACTCGGCGGCGCCCCGGGGGTCGGAGAGGATTCGCATGGCGTGTTGTGAGCGGGCCCTCTCCATCGCGTCGGGAGCCGACTTGCCCATCTCGGTCGGCAGGTAGCCCGGAGCAACCGCGTTGATGCGGATGCCGCGCCGGGCGAACTCCTCGGCCGCGCCGGACGTGAACCCGGCCAGAGCGCCCTTCGCCGCTGAGTAGGCCGATACGCCCGCACAGCCCCACAGCCCGCAGATCGAGACCACGTTGACGACCGACGAGCCCGGCCGCATGACCACCGCCGCGCGCCGGGCCAGCCGCATGGGCGCCAGCAGGTCCACGGCGATCATCTCGTCCCAGGCCGCCTCCCCGAGACTCGCGAGCCGCCCGGGCCCGAGCGCCGCCGCGTTGTTCACCAGGCAGTCGAGCCGGCCCCAGCGGCCGGTGGCGCTCTCGATCAGCCTGCCAGGCGCAGAGGGGTCCGCCACGTCGGCCTGGACGACGAGCGCGTCGGAGCCGACCCCTCGGGCTTCATCGGCCACCGCGTCCGCCGCGGCGCCCGACCGCACGCAGTTGACCAGCACGTTCCACCCGCCGCGCGCGAAGCGCAGGGCGATCTCCCGCCCGAGCCCGCGCGACGAACCGGTCACGATCACCACCGGCCGTTCATCGCCGTCACTATCTGGAATCTTGGTCATTTGGATTGTGGGGCGGCTCCGGGTTCCGTGCTTCGGATTTGCTCCTCGCCGTGAGCCCCAGGTCCGCGAGCATTTGCAGGTCGTCCCCCGGAGACCGGCCCCGCGTGGTCAGGTAGTTGCCAAGCATCGTGCCGCTGGCGCCGGCGCGGAACATCCACGACTGCAGGTCGCGCAGGGTGACCTCACGTCCGCCGCACACCTTGATCTCTCTGTCCGGCAGCAGGAAACGATACAGGGCGACGATCCGCAGCGCCTCGCGCGCTGGCAACAGCGCCCTGCCCCCGAGCGGCGTGCCCGGGATCGGGTTCAGGAAGTTGATCGGCACGGCGTCCACCCCCAGCTCCCGCAGTTGGAGCGCCAGGTCGACGCGGTCCTCCCACGTCTCCCCCAGGCCGAAGATCCCGCCGCAACACACCTCGAGCCCGGCGGCCTTGGCGCTCTTCACCGTCGCCACGCGCTCGGCGTGCGAGTGCGTCGTGCAGACCTGCGGATAGAATCTCGCCGACGTTTCGAGGTTGTGATTGATTCGATTGACGCCCGCCGCCTTCAGCCTGGCCGCGTTCTCTGCTTCGAGCTTGCCGATCGAGACACACGGGTCGATCCTGCCGGACTCCGCCACCGCCGCTGCCGCCTCGCAGATGGTGTCGAAGTCTTTCCGGCTCTTGCAGATGCCCTCACCGGACGTGACGATCCCGAAGCTGTCGGCGCCCAGCCCTGCCGCCGCGTCCGCTGCCCCGGTCATCTCCGCACACGAAACCAGCGCATGCACCGGGGCCGACGTGTGATAGCGAGCGGACTGTGCGCAGAACCCGCAGTCCTCCGAACAGGCCCCGCTCTTCGCGTTAATGATCGAGCAGAGATGAACGACGTTCCCGCAGAAGCGCTCGCGCAGCACGTTCGCCCGGTACAGCAGCTCCTCGAAATCGGCCGCAGTGGTGATCCATAGCGCTTCCTCGCGTCCGAGCGCTTCGCCGGCCGACACTCGCTCCGCGATGCTCCCGAGGTCCGACAATTCGCTCACCTTGACGTGACGACGGCGCGGTACAGGGTTCGGTTGCGGACGATGATGACCGGCAGGCGCGAGCCGGCCTTGAGGTCTTTCAGCAGCGGCCCCAGGCCGCGCACGGTGGTCAGCCTGGCTCGGCCGACGTAGACCAGGGCGTCGGACCGGCGCAGCCCGGCGGCCCCGGCCGGCCCGCTCTGCTCCACGCCGCTGATCAACACCCCGGACTTCTCCTGGAGCCCGAGGGCGTTGGCGAGGTCCGCCGTGATGTCCTGCACGTCGATGCCCAGCTTCTTCTTCGCCAGCCCGCGCGGGGACGGCTCCGGTATCCGCTCCAGCTTGACCTTGACGGCGACGGCGCGCCCTCGCCGCCGAACGCCGAACACGACCGTGTCGCCCGGTTTATGCTCGACGATCAATCGGCGGAAGCAAAACTCCTCCGCCACCGGCTTGCCGCCGACGCTGACGATCTGGTCGCCGACCTTCAGGCCCCCTTTTGCCGCGGGTGTTTTCGGCTCGACCTTCGTGATGATCACACCCGTTTTCGCCTTCGATGCCTGAACGCCGATACGGATTCTCTTCAGCACGCGGTAGTCGAGCAGATCGCACGCGCTCCGCAGTGCCGCATCCACCGGGATGGCAAAACCGATTCCCTCGGCGCCTGCTTGGATCGCCGTGTTGACGCCGATCAAGTCGCCCTTGATGTTCAGCAGCGCCCCGCCCGAGTTCCCCGGATTGATCGCCGCGTCGGTCTGCAACAGGCCGCGGAAGACCTCGCGCCCGCTGGCCTTGATCGAACGGTTCTTGGCGCTGATGACCCCGGTCGTTACGGAGTTCTCCAGCCCGAACGGATTCCCGATGGCGATGGCCGTCTCGCCGATCATCAGGTCGGCCGACGTACCGATGGGGACCACCGTCAGCGTCGTCTTGGGCTCGATCTTGAGCAGTGCGAGATCGTGTTCCGGGTCCACGTTGATGAGCTTCGCGTCGAACTGCTGCTTGTCCCACAGGGTGACGCGGACCTTGGTGGCGCGCATCACGACGTGCGCGTTGGTCAGGATGTATCCGTCGCGGCTGATGACGACGCCTGATCCGAGGCTGTTCTGGACGAACGTCCGGGAGTGCCGGCCGAAGAAGTCGCGGAACACATCGTCGAAGAACTTGTCGCGGAACTCGAAGAACGGGTCGACCTGCGGACGCACGATACGCGTCGTGCTGATGTTCACGATCGCGGGCCCGGCCCGCTCGACCGCGCGAACGACCGCGTTCCGCCGCTCCGGCTCGACGGGCGCCGCCGCCCACACCGGCCCAACGGCCATCCATAGCATCAGCAAGACGACCGGTCGCCGCATCGTCGTACTCCGCTGGGTTTCACTTCCACGGGTAGTGTACTGTCCGCCCGAAACGCTGTCAAATCAGTGTCGTTTCGCCCGCAGCCGCCGCTGCACTGCGTCGCTCCCGAGTTCGCGGAGAGCGTCGGGGCTCCCAATCAACTGGAGACGCTGCAAGATGTCCTCGCTCTTCATCGCGCGCTCTGAAATGAACACAGATACTTGCCGACCTGGTT
>Ga0315553_10000994_pt1 | contig 24313 bp, 18 predicted proteins | sample SalMarSW160140MG_FD_203099 | JGI IMG/M metagenome (GOLD analysis project Ga0315553, IMG submission 203099) | Salt marsh sediment microbial communities from the Plum Island Ecosystem LTER, Massachusetts, United States - Salt Marsh Sediment SW1601-40 ... | reverse complement strand
GATGTGGAGCGTGCCTGCTACGATGTGGAGCGTGCCTGCTACGATGTGGAGCGTGCCTGCTACGATGTGGAGCGTGCCTGCTACGATGTGGAGCGTGCCTGCTACGATGTGGAGCGTGCCTGCTACGTTAGGCGTCGAGCGAAAAGCTTCCCGACGAGCCGTTGCGGCCGGAGCGTTCATCGACGCGTGGGTTGGCGGCTGGACCGCTGTTCGGTTGTTCCTGGGGCGACGGCGAGATCACGCCCAGGCCGGCAGCCGTAATTTCCTTCGGCTTGTTCTGTTCGCGGAGCGCCGGATCGGGAGCGTGCGGCATTTTCACACACACTTCCTGCCACGTGTCGCGGTCGATCTCGAGCACGCGGATCACGTCACGCAGCTTGTCGGCGTCGCCGTGCATCTGCGCCTCGGTGAGCGCGCGGAACAGATAGAGGTACACGTCGGCGATCTTGCGGGCGGCCGCCGTTTGCTCGGGCCGAATCGATCCCAACAGCTCGGTCACGACGCGGCGGCAGCGAAGCAGCGATTCGAAAGCCGGCTCCGTTTCGCCTGCCTCCCATTGTTCGAGCGTCTTGCGGGCGAACCGCAAAGCGCCCTCGATCAAGAGCAGCCGCAGCTTCTGCGGCGTGGCCATCATCAACTGCGATTCCAGGTATTTTTCGCGAGCGGTGTTTTCCATAGCGGGTGGGCACACGATCGAGGAGTGGGCGAAGGGATTGTCGGGCAGATTGGGCGGGCAAGCGTCGAAGAACGCATGGTCGCGACGCTGGCGAATGCGTGTTGTGAGGTCGGCTGGCGTGTCGGAGATTACTGGCTACTCGAGAATACCGGCGGGATGTATTGAATCTGCGAAATCGCGTCCAGGTTCGACTGAATTTTCGAGATCGCCAGCTCCAGGTCGTTAAACTGCTTGAGCAAAAACTCGCGCTGCCGCTCCAAGCGCTCGGTCATGAAGTCGATGCGAGCCCGGTTGTCGTCGATGCGCTGCGACAGGGAGGCCGACCGGCTGATCAACAGCGAGTTCTCCTCGCCGGCGATCGATTCAATTCGGGCATCCAACTTGGCGGCGAATCCGAGAGTCTCCGAAGTGAAAAACTCCTCTACGGCGTCGGGGTCGGCGGCGAACTTCGCTTGAAGTTTGGCCGTATCGAGCGACAGTTTTCCGTCGTCGCCGAGGCTCAGCCCGAGTTCTCCCAGCGACTGAATCGAGCCGACGCCGAAGAAGCGGCCCGACAGCAACGTGGCGAGATCGTTTTCGACGCGCAAGGCTTCGAGCGAACCGAACAGTACGCCGGTGGTGTTGTCGACGTCGTTGAAGAAGGTGAGATCGTCCAGCTTCGTTTTCAGCTTGTTGTATTGATCGACGAACGTCTGCAGGGTGCTGACCAGCTTCGAATCGGTCGTCGACACGGAGACCGTCACGGGATCGGACGACGCGCCGTTCACGGTGATGCTCAGACCGCTCACCAGGTCGTCGAATTTGTTGTTCGAGGAGGCGGCCAGCAGTCCCTCGCCCGTTCCCTCGGAGCCGCCGAACAAGAGCAGGGCGTCGCGTGCCGCCGCAATCTGCTGCAGCGTGAAGCCGGCCTGGCTGGCGTCAATGAGCAGCTCGCCCGCTTTGCCGGAGACATCGCTGCGGATCGTCAGGCGGAACGGCAGCGCACCCGAGCCGCTGCTGAAGATCGAGGCGGTGACGTTCGCGCCCTGGTCGTTGATCTTTTCGACCAGGTCTTCCAGCGTGTCGTCGGCGTCGATAGTGATGTGGTTGGTGAATGCGCCGTCGATCAATTGGGCGGGGACCGAGTCGATGACCGTATCCACCGCGAATCCCGCGATCCGCAAGTCGGCCGCCGCGTGGCCCGTGCCCACGTCGCGAATTTCCGCGCGGCCTGCGCCGCCGCTGGTGTCGACGAGCGCGATGCCGTCGCCCGTGTCGTTGATGCGGGCGGTTACCTGCAGGTTCAAGCCGTTGATGGCGTCGATGATGCCACCGACGGTGGTGATCGGCGTCGTCGACAGATTCACCGACTTTGCGGTTCCGGTAGAGTCGTAAACGAGGAACGAGCCTTTCGCCACGCCTTTGCCGCCATTGAGCGAGGACAGAAGGGTGCTGCGGTTGATCGACTGTCGATCGAGCGAGCCGCTGTTGACGCTGGTTTGCGCGGCATTGACCGCGATCTGCAGCTTGTCGGCCGTGTTGGTACCGTCGCCGTTGGCCACAATGAGCGGGCTGGCCGTGGAGCCGGTGGTGTCGGTGAGTACGATACCGTTGCGTGCCGTGTTGACGCTGGCGGTGATGCCCAGGCCCGCGGAGTTGATCGCCGCGAAGACGTCGTCGAGCGTTTCGGCCGACGAGAGGTCGACGCTGTTCGACGCCCCCGTGCGATCGGTGATGTCGAGCAGGCCGAGCGTTCCCAACCCCTGTCCGCCGGAGAGGCTGGTGAGGAGTGTGGTTTTCAGGCCGGCCTGGAGTCGTCGGCTGGCGATCGTGCTGCCGGTGGCGGTGCCGGTCAGGCCGAGGTCTTCGGCCGCGGTGCCGCCGTTGAGACTGGAGGTGGAGAATGTGCCTCCGCCGTCGACGGTCAAATCGGTGAGCACAATGCGGTCGCCGCCGGCGGAAAGCGCGGCCTTGAGGCGATTCGGATCGGCGCTGTTCAGCACGTTGAGCACGTCGCCCAGCGTTCGTTCGGTCCGCGCGGCAACGGCCGCTCCGCCGTAGGTGGTCGCCGTGTCGGACAGGTCGATCAGTCCCTGCCCGTCACCCCCGGTGGCCCGCGCGGCCGTAAAAATCAGGCTGGCCACGGGTTCGCCGGCGAGTGCGGCGATCACGTCGTCGGCATTCGTCTGGCCCGACTCGATGTTGAACGTGAGCGTTTTGTCGTTCGGGTCGGTATCGTCGTAGATGACGGTTTCACTTCCCTTCGTCGCGCCGCCGTCGTCAATGAACACGATGCGCACGTCGTCGTACTCGCCGCCCGCGTTGACGGCGGTGAAGGTAATCCGCGCGTTCACACCGCCCGCGGCGTTGGTCGTGGCCGAGGCGTTGGCATCGGCTTGGCCCAACGTGTTGAAGTCGACGAGCAGGTTCGGGCTGCCGTCGCGAAACGTCACCTGCAGGTCGGACAGCGAACTGCTGAAATTGATGCCGTTGCCGTCGTTGAGCCGGTTCAAGCTCACGCCGGAGAAAAGGCTCAGCACGTCGGTCCCGGTAGCCTGGGAGGCGGCCACGTTGATGCCGGCCAGTCCCAAGTCGGCTGCGGTCGTACCGCCGGACACTTCCTTCACGATCAGGTTGCTGAGCGTCTGGCCGGTGTTGTCGATCAGACGGAAGGAGTCGCCGCTGGCCACGGCGGTGACATCAATGCCGTCGGCCGCATTGACGGCCTCGAGCACGTCGTCGACGGTGCGGGCAAACCGCAAATCGACAACGGCGGAATCGCCCCTTCGGTCGGTGATGCGGATCTTACCTCGGGCCACGCCCAAACCGCCGTTCAGCTCGTCGAGGCTGGCGGGCTGGTCGACGAAGCCGCCGAACCCGAAGGAGAGCGTGCCGCTTCCCAAGGTCTGGTCGAGCGCGGCGAATCCCGAGCTTTGCAGGTGGTGGGTTTGTGCCTGCCGCACCGGGGTGAAGTGATAAATGCCCTCGGGCACGCTGCCGGTCACGGCGGCGGTGAGCTTGTTGGGGTCGCTGCTGGTGACCGTTCGCTGTGAGAACAGGTCGGCGCTCGTAAGCTTCTTAGCGGACAACTGCACGGACAGCGCGAGGGCCACCAGCTCGGCGATGGCCGTGCTCTGCTGGACGAGCTTGTCGTTTCGCTGGATGAGCGACGTGCGAGGTTGCGCCTGAAGGGCAATGAGCTGATTGACGGTATCCGTGATGGGAATGCCGGTAATCAGCCCGACGTTGCTCTGGATGCGTGCCATGCCCGTATTGCCTCGCGCATCGGAAGGGCGGCGCCACCGGCGCAAAGCAGCGCCACCGGCGCCGGGGGCATCACCGGCGCGCAGCGTAAGCCGGCCCCTTCTCAATGCCCCCGATTTCTTGTCTTCGGTCGCGGCGCGTGTACCGCTTCAAGAATGCTGCCTAACCCCTACAGTCGACCCAAACGACCTGATATGGCCTTGCGCTTCGGGATCGTGACCCGCGGATCGAATCGCGTGGATGCCAGGGGACAATTCCCCTGGTAGTAAAAACGAAACCACCGGGTCGCCTTTGTCAGGCGACCCGGTGGTGTGAGTTTCGCGATTGCCGCTGGCTGGAGCGGCCGTTCTTCAGCGCGCCGCTTATCGCAGCAGGCCGAGCACGTTTTGCGGAGTGCTGTTGGCGATGGCGAGCACTTGCGTACCCGACTGCACCAGAATCTGAGCCCTCGTGAGCCGAGCACTTTCCTTGGCGAAGTCGGCGTCGCGGATCGAGCTCTCGGCTTCGGTCAGGTTGGCCAGCGTGTCGCTAAGGGTGAAGATGTTCGTCTCGAGCGTCGTCTTCTGGAAAGCACCGAGCCGCCCTCGGAGCGAGGTAACGATCGAGATCACTTCGTCGACCACCTTCGCCGCGCCTCCCACATCGTCCCTGAGCGACTTGGCTGCGCCCGACGCAAGCTCGAACAGTCGGCCACTGTTGCCACCGAGGGTGGCGGTGTTGACGCTCTGGATGCCCAAGCGGGCCTGCTGGTTGCTGACCACGTCGGGACCGAGTTGGAACAGGGCGCCGCCGCCGGTGATGGAGAAGTTGAAGTCGGTATTGTCACCGTCAGCGACAGTAATCGTCAAGTCGAGCGACGACGTGTTGAGCGAGAAGGTGTTGCCCTTGCCGTTGGCGGTAACGCCGTTGACCGCGGCCGCGATGTCGCCGCCGGTGGCGCGGGTATCGCTCAGAAGTGAACCGAATGTGCCCAGGCCGCCTTCGCTGACGACGTCGACCGCAACGAATGCATCTTCGCCGTAATTGCTAGAGCGGAGCTCGACTGTGCCGGCGTTGTTGGTGGCAACGACTCCGATCGCATCGGAAACCAGGTTGATGGCGTCGGCAATCTGGTCGGCGGTGGCGCCGAGCTCGAAGGAGAACACTTCGCTACCAATGTTGCCGCTGACCTGGATGGTGAGGGTATCCAGAAGACCGAACACCTGGTCGGAGCCGCCGACCAGGCTGCCCAATGTGCCGTTGCCGTCGTTGGCCAACACGTAACCGGTACCACCACCGCCGGCGGTAGCGTCGAACTCGGCCAGGGCGTCGATGGCCGCGGTAATGTTTGCCGCCGTGGCGCTGGTGCCGTCGTGCTTGACGATAATCTGGTTGTTGGCCCCGTCGTAAACCGCGACAGCGTCGCCGGCCGCAACGGCCGCGTCGGTCTGGAACACGACGGCCGTATTGTTGAATGCCGCCCCGGCGGTCGCTGCGTCAATCTGCACGGTCGACGTGTCGTTGAAATTCAACGTGACCGTCGCCGCAACAGCGGCAGCCGCCGCGGGAACAGCGTCGGTGATCAGCGCCTGCGTGGCAGCGGTCGTGATATCGACCGATACGTCCACCTGCCCGCTGGTCCCCAAGTTGGCCTGCTGAATCTGCAAGCTCGAAACGGTAGACAGGGAGCCGCTGGTGATGAAGTCAAGGCTGCCGTCCAGGATCTTGCGGCCCTGAAACGTGGTTACCTGCGCGATGCGGTTGATGGCTTCCAGCGAAGAGTCGATCTGAAGCTGATTCGCCTCGATCTGCTCGTCGCTTAAGGCACCGGCGTTGGCCGCTTCGGAGACCAGACCCCGAATATCGTTCAACAGCGAACTCACCTGGCCCAGTGCACTGTCGGCCGTTGCGATGAGCTGGTTGGCCCGCTCGCTGTTGGTGATTGCCTTCTCGGTGCTGATGATATCGCTACGCAGCGTTTCGCTGGCGATCAACCCGGCCGGGTCGTCTTTACCAACGTTAATTCTCAAGCCCGTGCTCAAACGCGTCAAAGCGGTCTGCAAGTCGCTGTTGGAGCGAGCGAGAGTCTTTTGTGCGATGAGCGAACTGACATTCGTGTTGATGCGGGTCATGCCAGACACCCCTTCAAAGGTTTTGGACTACGTGGCCGCCGGCGACCGGTACGTGGGGAGAATCATTCCGGACTGGCGCGACTGCGAATGAGGCCCCGAGGGAATCGTAGGCCATGTTTTCGCAGTCAATCGTAAGCCGTGGATGAAGTACTTGATTCCTTTCCCAAAGCCGAGCCGCGGCCACTTCAGGGGTTCCGCCGCGTGCAATCTCACCATGCGCCTCCGGCAGCCCCTTACTGTCGGAACGATGCGCGCCCGAATCCCGGACAGCGCATCGGTGCGTCTAGTGGCGAACATCGACAGGAAAAAATGAGTACTTTAGGCAAAATGGAAAGTCTCTGCCGGATCACCACAGCGATCCCTCATTTCAGTTCTCGGTTCCGTCGCGCCGGTTTTGATAGCAAAACGCATAATCTCACTTACCGCGTAGGACCGGCCGGCCGAACAAGCCGCATTGTCGGCGCTTTCGTCAAACCCGCCCCGATACGTTACTTGCCCAAGCGGCGAGCGTCCGATGGCGCTACCTTGGCTGCCTTCTGGTTTTCTCGCTGGATCGCCTCGTAAACCTCGCGTCGGTGCACGGGGATATCCTGGGGCGCTTCAATGCCCAATCGCACCTTGTCGCCGCGAATGTCGACAATCGTGACAACCACGTTGTCGCCGATGATAATGCTCTCGTCGCGGTGTCGGGAAAGGACCAACATCGTTGGCTCCTGGTGCTGGCGTGGATGTGTCTCGTGTATGCGTGGAATACGCGTGGGTTGGGAGGCCAAACCGGCGGCAAGTCAATGACGGCGGCCTGCGTCCATCGATCCGTGGCCGACGTTTCGACCTGCCACGCCCCGCAGCCACCATCGGCCCGCGGTGCGACATGTCGCCACACCAGTCAGCCGCGGCAGTGCGACCGCCAGCCGGATCAACCGGCCTTACCCCAACACTACGTCACGCCGACAGCCGCCCTCTAAGGACAGTCCAATCGCTCTGTCTCACTTCGGGCCGACTTGCGGTCTGTGCAGATATCGGTCGCACGTCTTGCCTAGAATCACCCGACCGCCTGATCGTTAGTGTTTTGCCGGACGCAACGGCTGTAGCAACGGCCAGCGGGAGTGCATCACGCAGAGCAAAACAACCCCAGCGCGCGGCAAGGACCAAATCACAAAACCCAAATCACAAACAATCCTCAAAATCCAATCGTCAAGGAGGGCCGTGCGAGGGCCGTTGGAGAGAGCCGGTTCCGAGCACGGCATCCCTAGGACGTGCCGCGTGCCCACGTCTCCGTGACTCTGCATCAGCATGCCCTGCTGCCAACGCGTCACGCCGTCAGTTACCGGCGCTTGTGTGCAGTGCGGCTTGGAGACGCCGGACTCACGCGCTTTTGCGCAGCGGCCGGGAAAGAGCCCCGGCCGGATGAGCGATGGGCTGGTCGTCGCGCGTGACAACCTGCCGACCTAAACGCCGCTGGAGATTGAGAATGACGGGGGCCTTCAGATTGACGGTGAGTGCCGTCTCCGTTTTGCCCACGATCGCCAGCACGTATGCCTGCGCGACCGATTCAAGCTGCAAAGGCAGAAGCTGCCGACGCACCACGCGAACCCGGTAATTGGGCACGAACCGCCGCGGACTGACTACGGCCAGCGCCAGGTCGGGGCGCGTGACCGACTGCAGCCAGCCGATCGCCTCGTTCTCGGCGTCGGCCAGAATGACCCACTGGCGGCAATCCTCCCATCCGATCAGCCCGGACGGGAACAGCAGCACGTCTTCTTCCCGAAGCCGCAGCCAGCCAAAGCGAGTCGTTTGGATCAGCATCGCGTCGAGCGCCTTCGCATGAGTCGAGAGGACCCCATAGTCCTCATCGGATTGACGCGCCAGGCGCGCCCAGAAAAACCGGTACAACGCGCAAACTTCACCACGGCGTGTGCAGCCGCGTCGGCGCTACTGCTCGCATTGCCGGCGCCAGCAGGGGGCCGACGATTACAGGAAGTCGAGCAGCGTGAGCTGGAACGTCTGCCCAATCATCTGCAGCGAAGCCTGGAATGCCGCCTGTTGCGTGGTAAGCCGAGAAATGGCGTCGACCAGGTCCACGTCGATCTCGTTCGACAGGGCCTGGTTCAGCTCGACGTTCTCATCCTCCAGGCGGATTTGCAACGTATCGAGCCCGCGAGCGGCGGCCCCCAGCTCCGCTCGCGTGAAGTTCACACGATCGAGATCCTCGTCGATTAGCGCGATGGCTCGCTCGATCTCCACCAGGTCGAAGCCGTCTAATGCATCCATCAAGCGGAGCAGCGAGTTGAACGTGCTGTGCACCTCCAGGGGATTCACGTCCGTGCCGCCGATCACCTCGGCCGTGCCCCCTTGGGTGGTGGCCACGACTCCGACCGCGCCCACGACTCCGGATCCGTCGTTCGTGGGATCGGTCGAGGTGTCGAGCTGCGCGAAGAAGGTGCCTTCGTTCGCGATGGCTGTGGCGATCGTCGCCGCGGTGGTTTGCGTGGCGTCGATACTGACCACCAGACGCCCATTGATCGAATCAAATACAGCATTGGCCACGTTGCCTACCAGCGTATCCTCGAATTCGACGGTCACGCCGTTGAGCGAAGTGCCCGCCTGGTTGGCGGTGACCAACAGGGCGGTGTTTTGATCGTTGGGCGGTGCAAACGTGACGAGCGCGCCGGCCGACAGTGCCGTCGGATTGGGACTACCGCCGGCCAGCACGGCGACGGCGCCCGTTTGCGTGATCAGTCCCGAGCCGTCGTTGGTCGGCTCGGTGGTCAGGTCGAGAGCGGCCGAGAACGTGTCGTCGGTGTTGATGGCGTCGATGACGGTATTGGCGGTGGTGGCGGCCGGATCGACGTCGATGGTCAGCTTTTTGGCGATCGGGTCGAACGATACGAAAGCCTGGTCGCCGCTGGCCGCCGAGTTGACAAACTCGACCTGCACGCCGTTCAACGCCGTGCCGACCTGTGCCGCGGTAACCGTGAAGCGGTTGTTTTGGTCGTCCGGCGGAGAAAACGCAACGGTGGCCGTGGCCGCGGAAGCGGACGGACCGTCACTGGAGCTGATCTCGTCGCTACCTCGCGGCACGAGCCCCAAGTCCCACACGGCCGTGCTTTCGAAGGCCCGCACGATGGTCAGCGTGCCACTCCCGATCGGGTCGTCGTCGACCAGTTCGATACCGTTTCCGACGTCCTTCAATTTCGCCACAACTCGGCTGGCCGGATCGAGGTTGTCCGGATGGTTGTTGATCAGGTTCAGTATGTCGCCGATGGTCTTGGCCGAAGAGATGTCGACGTTCAGCTCGACGCCGTCGTTGCGGCGGATGACAAAGTCGGTGCCTTCGGCCGTTTCCACGCCCAGCCCCTGGTTCAGATCGGTGAGGGCCGTATCGAGGTTCAACGATCGCACGCCCAGTTGCGTGGCGGTGGTGCCCCCGTTCTCACCGATCTGGAAGTCGGCCCCGCTAAGCCGCGAGCGGATGTCGATGCCGGTGCCCTGTGCGTTGATCTGCGCCAGCACGCCCGCCTTGGAGCCGTTCAAGATGTTGAGCAGGTCCTCGACCGTGGTGGCATCCTGAAAACTCACGGTATAGGTCGAGCCGGCGTTGACGATACGCAGACCGGATCCCTTGTCGAACTCCTCGCCGCTTCCGCCGGAGGTTACGCCCTGGGCGGTCAGATCGACTGCGCCCTTTCCCGCGTTGGATGCGGTGCTGGTGTCCTTGGTGTCGATGCGCGCGTCGAAGAGCGCGGACACGATCGGGTCGGTCTGCAGGGCGGCCACAACCTGGTTGGCCGTCGACTTTCCGGCCTCAACGTTGACAAGAATGGTGTTCGCGGCAGCGCCGCTGTTGCCGGTGTTGCCGCTGACGACACCGGCGTCGGCGGTGGGAATGGGGGCCGTGGCCGAGAATCCGCCGTCGGCCGCGGCCGAGGCGTCGTAGGCGGCCGTGAACGTGCCGTTGGCGTTGATGGCGTTGATCAGCGTTTGCACCTCGGTGCCGTCGGCCGAGTCGATTCCGATCGTCAGCACCTTACCCACGGAATCGTAGTTCACCTGAGCCGCGTTTCCGATCGCGCCGGCATTGACGACGTTGATCTGCACGTTGTTCAAGCCGACACCAGGAGTGTTTGCTGTCAGCACGAGATTGTTGCCCGTGCCCGAGAACGTAAGCGCTGCACGTGCAGCCAGCGGCACGTCGGTGTAGGTGACCGTTTCGTTTCCCGCGACAAGACCGGGGGCGGCCTGGAGCAGCGCATCGTTGACGTACTGAATGACGACGCCATTGTTCTCGGCCCCACGCGTGCGGGCTTCGAGCAGGATGTCGTTGTTGGCCCCGGCCGAGGTGACGACCGCCGAGGCGCGGGCCCCGAGAACGTCGCTTAGCCGCGTGGTCAGCCGCAGAAGCGGGTTGAGATCGGCGCCCACGATGGGCGACGTGCCGGTTCCCACTGCTTGCAGTATTCCCAGCTCGGCGGCGGTGGTGCCGCCCCCCACTTCCTTGATGGTCAGATTGCCCCCCAGGGCGTCGTCGATGTCGATTGTCAGCCCGCCCGAGCCGATGCGTGCCGTCACCTTGCGCCCGGCCGGCGGGTTGTTTTCGATGAGTCGCACCACGTCGCCGATCGTTTCGGCGCGGCTGATATCGATCGTGCGGCTGGTCGAACCGTCGGAAACGACGAAGCTCCCCTTGCGTATGCCCTGTCCGCCGTTGAGGTCGGCCAGCCGCGTGTCGGCCGTGAGAATCGGATTCAGATCGACGCTCCCCGAGACGCCCGCCGAAATGGCGCCGAACACCTTCGTGCCGGGCACGCTGGTCGCCTGCAACAGATCGACGTCGGCGTAGCTCGACAGGCCCCCCTCGTTGCCCCGGTAGACCACGAACTGGCCGTCCATTTCGAAAGGCAGAACGGTCGTACGCGAACCGGCGAAGAGATAGCGGCCGCGAAACTCGTGATTGCCGATGTCGATCAACTGCTCGAGGGTGTGGCGAATCTCCTGAATGGCGGCCTGACGCGACGTTGCGCTGCTGGTGTCGTCCGAAACCGACAGGGCAGTGCCACGCACCTGCGCCAAGAGTTGCGATACGCCGGAGATCGCGCTGTCGCTGGCCGCGAGGTACGACTGGCTCGTGGCCAGGTTCGACTTCACTTGCTGCTTCTGTTCGAGAATCCGCTGCAGGTCCATCGCGCGGCGAGCGGCGGGGGCATCTTCGCTGGGTGCCGAAATGCGCAGACCCGTGCTGAGCTGCACTTGCAGCCGCAACAGGTCGAGCTGGTTGGACTGCAATTGCGCCAGCAGGCGGCTCTGCAGCAACAGGTCGCTGGTGCGCCCCGAAGGGATGGGAAAGATGGCGGCCACCGGTGTCTCTCCTTAGAGACGCACGAGATCATCGAGCAGCTCGTTGATCGTGGAAATGAACTTCGCCGCCGCCTGGAACATCCGCTGGTACGTGATCATACGGATGGCCTCCTCGTCGACCGATACGCCGCTGATGCTCAGTTGCTGCCCTTCCAACGTGCGCTGGAACACGCGAAACGCCTCGGCCACCGCCCGCGCCGCCGAAGCGCCCTGACTCGTCTCGCCGGCGAGACGGTCGTACAAGTCGGCCAGCGACGCGCCGCTGTGCGATTCGAGCGGCGCATCGATGAACGCCGCCAACTGTTCGGCGATTTCCGTGTCCTCGCCGATTCCGCCCCGACTGGCGTTGAACAGCGCCGGATCACTCCGCACCAGGCTGCTTACGCCCAGGTCGGACGAGGAGATTCCGGTGAAAAACGTGTTGATTCCCAGTGCCGCCAGCGTGCCGCTGGTGTCGCCGGCAAAGGCGAATTCCAGATTCGGCGAATCAACCGAAAGCGACAGTCGCCGCGCCGGCGTGATCGTCGCCGTCAGCCCGTCGATGGCGTTGAGCGCGTCGGCCAGCTCCTCGAGCGTCGTGTCGTCGTCCAAGCCGTTTACGTGTACGAACACGTCGGTCGTTTGCGTCAGGTCGGTCTGCTTGTTGCGTATTTGCACCTCAAAGGAGCCGTTGACGGGCGTGTAGGGCAAGCCGGCCACGTCGAGCGCCGCCTGCACGTCGTCGACGGCGAACTCCGACGTCAGCGAACTGTACCCTTTCAGGCCCTGCCCCTGCGAATAAACCTTGTTGAACTCGAAGGCCAACGCGCGGGCGAAGTCGTTCAGGTTGTCGAGGAACCCTCCCAGCACGTCGTCGCGCGAAGTGAGCAGACCGGCCACCTCGCCTGAGTTGGTTTGCAGCTTGGCATCCGTCGCCTCCAGGCGGATTTCAGCGGCGGTGAGCCCACGATCGGCAACTGTCTCGACCTTGACACCGCGAAAGTTGCCCTCGAACACGAGGAAGTCGCCGCCGGAAAAAACGGTGACCGAGCCACTTTTCTGCTCGACGGCGCGGATGTCGATCAGCCGCGAGAGCTCGGAAAGCGCCTTCTGCCGCTCGTCGCGCAGACCGATGGCGTCGCTGGGCGTGGCGCCGCCGCCTTCGACGGTAACGATCTGCACGTTGAGCCGGGCGACCTTTTCCAGCAGGCGATTGATGTCGTCGGCGGCGTCGATCACGCGGTCGTTGACGTCGGAGCGTAGCTCGCGCACGCGGGAGTCGGTGCGGCGGATGGCGTCGGCGACGGCCTGCCCTTGCAGCGTGGCCAGATTGCGGACCGACGTGCTTTCCGGCTGGTTGAGCACATCGTGAATGCTGCCGAAGAAGTTGCTAAGCGTGGTGCTCAGGTCGGTATCGCCCAGCTCGGCCAGCACCGACTCCAACTGCAGGTAGGTGTTTTCCTGCGTCTCGCCGCTAGCCAGGTCGCTGTTGGCGCCGCGCAGCCGCTCTTCGAGAAACAGGTCGACCTTCTGGACGATCGCCGTAACGTCGACGCCCAGCCCCAGCAGCAGGTCGCCAACCCGCTGTGTGGGCCCCGCGCTGAGCACCGCTTCGGAGCGGATGTACCCCGGCGTGCCCGCGTTGGCGATGTTGTTGCCGGTTACCTGCAGACCGACCTGCGCAGCAATGAGCGCATTGCGGGCGATGTTGATCGCGCTGAAGAGAGACATGCTGGCTTACCGCGCTGTGGATGAGCCTGCGGCGAGAGCGCTAGACTTGCTTGTCTACCAAAGCTCCCCGCGCCGGGGCAGAACCGCCCTTTTCATATGTCGGCTTCCACCGGCCGCCAGTAGCAATAATCTCTAGCATCTGGGCTAGGTGTAGCAGTGTGCGCTGCGCCAATACCCAGTTGGTGAGGCTTTCGTGTTGCAGGAGCCTCACCCGCGACGAAGCCTCCTTGACCTGCTTGCCCAGATTGTCGCGGGTAGGTCGCGGCATGGCGGCAGCTAGCTTGCCAATGCTGGTATCGGGGAATCCTTCGGCGCGGGCCGATTCCAACATGCTGGCGCGGCGCTGACTGCACTCCTGGAGTCGTTGGCACAGCTCGGCCTCGCGCGGCTCGAGCTCGATCATGCTCTCGAGATTGCACGCGGCCATGGCGGTCCGCTTGCGTGAGAGTACGTCGAGCATCTCGTCCTGCACGGCCGCCAGATCGGCCAGCAGTTGCGCCAGCTCGGCCTCTCGGCTTTCCGTCGGATCGCCGTCGGGTATTTGCGAAGTATGTGTTTCCATCAACGATCCTGAAGCATCATCGGTTGGTCATTGGGACTTGGTCATTGGTCATTGCGCGGGTGCGTCGATACCCGTAGCCGGCCGGTTCACACTGCGGTTTTTCAATCCCAGTTCGAGCCTGGCCTCACGGTCGTTGCATCGTGAACAGCTCGAACATCGGGCCGGTGAATTGGTCGGCCGTCGCTTCGGTCATCCGCTCGGCCAAAATCTGGTCGAGTTGCGCTTGGAACACCTCTTCGGCCCGTCCGCCGTGAAAGTAGGCCGGCTTGTCGACCGTCTTGCGCATCGCTTGCAAGAGCTGGCCGTAAAACGTTTGCCCCACGAACGAGTCGAACGCCTTGCGCAGTTCCGGCGAGGGAGCTCCCTCGCCCGAGGGGTTCGTCGGCGCGGCGAGTGCATGTGCTATCGGCGTATTCGCGGGATCGGCCATCAGCCGCGGATCGTGCAGCAGCCCCGATGCAATTGGTTCGATTGTCATGAAAATGTTCTCCACGTCGACGACATTAGTCCTCGCCGTCTCACTCGATAATCAGCCGCCCGTAAAGCTGCCCGTTACGCTCCAGCCCTTTGATAATGTCGACGATGTCCTGTGGCTCAGCCTTGATGGCGTTCAGCGTATCGACCAGCGCCTTGAGCTTGGTGGCGTTCTGCACGCTGGACGAGGGATCCAGCGGAACGAACGGCCCCGCCTCAATAGCGATGTTCTTATGCGTCACGGCCACCGAGCCGATGCTCACCTCCGATCCGATAATGACCGTTCCCGACCGCTCGTTCACCACGACGCGGGCCTCGTTCTGCGGATTGAATACGCGTCGCGAGAGCACCTCGGAAACGAACAGCACGGGGTCGTCGGCGTACTTGGGGGGAATGCTGACCTCGATGGTGACCTGGTCCTTGGCCGTGGCGATCACATTGCCCACGTCGTCGCCGCTGTAGCGGAAGTCGGGCTGGTTGTTTATCAGCTCGGCGATTTCCTGCACGGTTTGGAAGTTGGCATGGTTCTTGTCGAGTACGAGAGTGATCTTGCCGTCTTCGACGAACGGGTTGAAGAAGTCGGCATCGAGGCGGCAACCGTTGTGGATCCGCGCGGCGGCGGGGCTGGCGGGGTTATCCAGGTGCAAGGGGCCCTGGGCCGTGGCGTAAACCCGCGGACTGCCCGAGGTGCTCAACGGGTCGGGAGGGCGAGGTCCCAACAAAGGAGTGAGCATGAGCATGCCCCCGTCGAGACTCTTGGCGCTGATGGCGCTGACCTGGCAATTGATTCGGTCCCCCTGTCGCGCTCCGGCGGCCGGGACGGTGGCCGTGACCAGCACCAGCGCCACGTTCTTGGCATCCTTGAGCTCCTTGAGCGTCTCGGTGCCGTCCTTATCTTTGGGAAGCGGACTCCCCATGAGCGTGAGCATCCGCGCCAGCGCGCGGGTGGTCGGCGTAATGCTCGGATCGCCGGTCCCTTTGAGCCCCACGACCAGCCCCAGGCCTTGCAGCGTGACTTCTTCCTGTCCCTTGAGACGGCACAGATCGCGAATTCGCATCTGCGCGGCAGCGGGCCGAGCGGCGAAGGCGGCAAGTGCCACCGATATCAAAGTGGCCAGGAACCAAATGGCACAGGTGCTCTTCATGTTGAACGCTCGCAAGCAAATGGCAAATAGGACAAACGCTAAAACGGATTGAACGTATCGATCAGCCGCACGAGCCAGCCGCGGCGGTAGCCGTCGCGTACGTGGCCTCGCTCATTCTTGTCGACGAGCAGGTCGGCAATGTCGCGGCTGAGCACGACGTTGCCCGGCCCCACGTCCTCCTTGCGGCAAATGCCGGTGAGCGAATACTCCCAAATCTCGTTGTTGTTGCGCACCATGCGGTGCGCCTCGACCACCAGGTTGCCGTTGGGGCGAATGTCGACGACCTGCGCGGCAATGTTGAACGTCAGCGATTCTTTCGTTTCCACTTCGTTATTGGCGCGATAGAGTTGATCGACCTGTCCCTTTGCCGTCGGGTCGCCGTCGGCCTGCGCGGCCGGTTTGAGGCTCAGTCCATCGAGCCGCAACCAGTCCAACAGCACGGCGTTGTAGCTGGCATTCTTGCGGCGCTGCACTTCTCCTTCCGCGGTCATGGTAGCCCCTTCTTGCACGCGGATCGAAATGATGTCGTGCACGCGAATCTCGCGCGGCGGCAACAGCGGCGTGTAGATCCAACTGCTCCTGTCCAGCGTGAGGCCCTGTACTTTCTCGGCCATCGTGCCGCGGCGGTAGTCACCCGACTCTTGGCCGTAGAGAGCAACCTCGCTGACTAGCGACGCGGCCATGACGAAAGCCAACGCCAATACAACTTGCATTCGCATGAACATCACTCCTCGCTGCTGGATTCCGGGCCAACTCGCGGACCGCCCGCGTACACTTCCACCGTTTGAAACGCCGCCACGCGAGCCATGTATTGCTGTTTGCGATCGAGCGTTTGCACGGTGACCAGGTCGCCCAGGCTTCCCTCGTCGCGGGCGACCGCCGTGGTGCGGACCCGCACTCCGGCGGCATAAGCCATCACGGTGACGACCTCGCCGCGTTGGACTAGCACCGGTGAGCGCACCGATTTCTCGTCGACCGGCTGGCCGGCGGCGACCGAGCGGGTCAGCTCTCTTCCCGTCGCGTCCTCGATGCGAGTCAGAGAAGTGTTCGCGCCCGACGCATGGGCTAGGGCCACGTCCCCCTCACCGACGATTTCACCTCGACGCAGGGGACGTGCCGCCACGACAACCATGTCGGGGAGCGACACGTCGGCCAGTATCTCCAGACGTCGATCCCCCTGCGGCGACCGCACGGTAACCGCGAAAGCCTGGCGGCCCGTCCAGGGATCGGCGCCGCCGTCAATGTGCAGGGCTCCGCCGGTCAGCGCGATGGCCGATGCATTCACGTCGGGCAGATCGGCTTCGACGTTCCACGCCGCTTTGGCGTCGACGCTGTCGCGCAGGTAATGGGTAATCGCCTGCTCGACCCTTTGCCGGGCGCGGCGCGCGGTGGCGGCGTCAACGCCTCGTCGGCCTTGCGTGTCGTCGTTGTCTCGATTCTCGAATGCCCCCACGCGGCGGACATTCGGGTGAATCGCGACGAGGGCTGCCCCGGTGAACTGGCACTTGACGTCGTCGATGCCGGTGAGTGCCAATAGCTCGCGCACTTCGCCGACACGCACATAGCGCACCAGCGCCGGCGCGGGAAACAGTTCGATCTTCCCCAGTTCGACCGCCTGCTTTTCGTCGCATTGCAGCACGTCGGCCACGTCGCTCAACCGCACCAGTGGTCCGCTGACCACGCAGTCGGACTTCAGACGGATTTCCACCGCGTCGGCCGATAGATTCGCGGCCACCACAACCAGGAAGCACAACAGTGTTTTGAGTCTCGCCGATTGAGTCATCGTCCCTGTGTCCCCATGTCGACCGCGATCGAGCGCCACATAAATGTGGCGGCTATCAAGCGCAACGCGAATGTGGCGGTTATCGAGCGCCGCATGAATGTGGCGGCTAGGCGCGCCGCAGGTTCGTAACGATCTGCAGGATCTCGTCGCCCGCCTGCACCGCCTGGGAGTTCAGCTCGAACGAGCGTTGCGTGGTGATGAGATCGATCAGTTCCTGCACCGGCTCGACGTTCGACGCCTCGAGAAAGTTCTGCCGCAGCACTCCAATGCCATCCTGGCCAGGATTCCCGGGAAGAGGGTCACCCGACGCGTCGGTCTGGGCGTACAGGTTTTCGCCCAACTTGAGCAAGCCCTCGGGATTGAGGAACGTGGCCAGTTGCAACTGCGTCACTTGCTGCAACTGCGGATTGCCGAACTGTTGGACAAACACCTGGCCGTCCGGGTTGATGACGATCGCTGTTGCGTCCTGCGGAATGCTCACTGGCGGTTCGAGCAACCGGCCGGTGCTGGCCGACCCGAGGACGAGCTGACCGAGAGCGTTTTTCGAGAGGTTGCCGGCCCGCGTGTAAACCACTTGGCCGGTATTGGGATCTTGCACCTGGAGGAAACCGGCACCCTCGATGGCCACGTCCAGCTCCCGCCCCGTCTGCTGAAACGCGCCCTGCGCAAATTCGGATTGCACGCTGGAAACTTTCGAGCCCAATCCGATGTTGGTGCCGGTAGCTGTGGGGTTTCCATTGGCGTCCAGAGTGCCCGGAAGCACCTCGTTCTGGTAGAACAGGTCCTCGAAATTGGCCCGGTCGCGCTTGAAGGCCACCGTGTTGACGTTGGCCAGGTTGTTGGCGATGACGTCGAGCTTGGTTTCCAGCGATTCCAAGCCCGTGGCGGCGGTGTAAAGTGTCTGAACGCTCATGGATTCGCGCCCGGCCTGGCAGGCCGGCTCCTTGTCATATCAGATGGCAACGCGCCGTTTGGCGCCAGTCTGTATAGCTTGTGTACTTGCTAACCCATGGCTTAGCTCTGTCGCAGAACGCGATTGACGAGCGAGCCCAGCATCTGGTCCTGATTCTGAATCATGCGGATGTTGGCCTCGTAGGCCCGCGTCGCCTCGATGAGCTGCATCATCTCCTGGGCCGGGCGAACGGTCGACATTTCCAGGTAACCGCCGATCACGCTCCGCTCTTCCTCCGGCACCAAGGGCACGTCGGCCAGCGGCGCGAACAAGTTTTCGCCCGCGCGGGCCAAATCGGCCAGCGACCGCGGCCGAACCAGCCGCAGCGGCACGCCCGACGTCCCCTGCGTGACCACGCCGTTTTTCGTTACGTGCGGCGGCGGGAGCGAGGGGTCGAGCGTGATGGGGTCCCCTTCCTGAGCCAGCACGCGGTAACCACCGTCGGTCTGCAAGACGCCGGTCGGGCTGAGGCGGAAGTTGCCGGCGCGGGTCAGCATTCGCCGGCCGTCCTTTTCGACGACGAAGAAGCTTCGCCCGTCGTCGTTGATGGCCATGTCGGTCGGCACGCCGGTCTTTTTCATTGCACCGGCGGACGTGTCGAAGAGAAGCTCGTCCGCGCGGATGCCGCCGCCGACGTCGTTGATCGAGCGCGACCCCGGCACGTCCTCGCCGCGTTCGATGGATTCGCTGTGCCGCGCCTGCAGAATGGCAAATTGTCGCTTGAAGCCGGGCGTGTCGACGTTGGCCAGGTTGTTCGACAGCACTTCCAGGCGACGACTCTGGGCATCGGCGCCGGCGGCGGAGAGGTACATTCCGTACGGCATGCTGCTCGTGGGTCCACAAAAAGAGCGCCCCCCCGTACGTGCCCGAAGGTGTTAGCAACGGGCGTGCCGAGCCGCGTTGGACGATGGAAGAATCTTCGCAGCTCGGCCGTTAAGCGACGATCAGAGTGCGACTTAGTGCCGCTGGACGATGCGATGCTCGCGCGACGGCACGAACGCGGGAACGCGCCGCGAGGCGCAGGAATTGCCGAATCGAGTCCGCAAGATTGGCCGGTCTTGCCGAAAGTAGGTCCCGCTTGCCGAGCGGGACCTTTGCATCGGAGGAGTGTTACCAATGCGACAGGTCCCGCCCGGCAGGCGGGACCTACCTGGATCCGCCACCTGTCGTCGCTACGCGCGCGCCGATGCGATGAGCGCGCCAGCCCCTTGGTCGGCCAGTTGCCGAGCGACATCCTCTCCAATTGCCCCGGCCTCATTAGGTGGTCCACCAGCCGATGCGAATAGCCGCTGCATGCCATCGCCGCTCAGCACGACGCCATCCAGCCGCAACTCGCCCCCTTCCATTCTTCCCCATGCGCCCACCGGCGCCATGCATCCGCCGCGCAGCTCTGCCAGCATCGCGCGTTCCGCCAGCACGCACTGCCGGCTGTCGACATCGTTGAGCTGCGCCAGTATCGCCAGAGTCGTGTCGTCGTCGCCGCGGGCTTCGATGCCCAGCGCTCCCTGCCCCACAGCCGGCAGCATGATTTCCGGTGGAAGCACCTGCGTAGCCCGCTCCGCAAGCCCGAGCCGCGTCAGCCCAGCCAGCGCCAGCACCAGGGCGTCGAACTGCCCTTCGTCGAGCTTGCGCAACCGCGTCTCCACGTTGCCCCGCACGTCGCACATCGCCAGGTCGGGCCGCGCGTGCAGAAGTTGCGCTCGCCGCCGCGTGCTGCCCGTTGCAACGCGGGCGCCGCGCGGCAAGCTTGGCAGATCGCGCGGTCCGAGCGACGGCGAACAGACGAGCACGTCGGCCGGGTTCTCGCGCTGGGGAACAGCCGCCAATGCCAAACCGGGCACGGCGTCGGTGGGCAAGTCCTTGAGGCTGTGCACGGCCAGGTCGATGCGGCCATCGAGCAGCGCGCGCTGGAGCTCTTTCGTAAAAAATCCGATGTCGCCGGCCTCGCGCAAGGGACCAGACGTTACGTCGCCGGCTGTCGTAACCGGGACAAGCTCCACCACATGCCCCAGCGCAACGAGCCGGTCGGCAACATATCGGGCCTGCCAACGGGCCAGCGGACTGGCGCGAGTGCCCAATCGCAAGGAAGAAGAACTACTCATGCGGTGAAGTCACATGCCTTGTTGTGGCACGGTCTCCCGACCGTGCCACGCTTTTTGTTTTGGCATGGTCTCCCGACCGTGCCGCGTTTTCGACCTGTGGTTGATTAGCGGGAGAGCTTTGGTCGCTCAGGTGCCGCGGTCGGCAGACCGCGACACAACGAGTAGGTCCCGCCTGCCGGGCGGGACCTGAAATCAAGGTCCTGCTCGGCAAGCAGGACCTACTTCACGCGTCACGAGCCGCTGCGAGCCTCGTCCGCCGTGGGACCCGGCAGCTTGGGCGCGTTGCCGTCTCCTGCCGCGCCGCCGGACGCGACCGCCGACGCAATGGCCAAGCTCACCTGGTCCCGCGACATCTGGTGGGGCGGCACGACCACACCGCAGCTCACCACGAACTGCAGCGCCTGGTCGATTGTGATATCCAGGTCGATCGTTTCGCTCCGCGGCACCGTGATCGTGAACCCGGTCACGGGCATGGGCGACGTGGGCATCAACACGCTCAACACCGGTTCGTTCGCCGCCGAGCGGATGTCGAGGAAGCTTTCACCAGTAACAAACCCCAGCGAAAAGATGCCCTTGCGCGGGTATTCGACGGCCACCACGCGCGTGTATTCCACTTCGCGCTCGCTGAACACAAAATCGGTCACCTGCTTGGCCGAGGAATACACGTTGCGAATCACGGGCAGGCGGTGAATGATTCCCTCCCCCACGTTCCACATGACGCGGCCCACTCCGGCCGCCAGAAACTTGCCCGACAGGTATAACAGCAGCACGAATACCAACAGAAACACCGGTATCACGTACCGCCGCGGCAGGGCGAGCTGCGCAAAGCGGTCGTAGAACTCGGCCGCCGTGCGGGGCGCCGGCTTGCCAGGATTGGCCGTGACGGCATCGTGGTACTCCTGCGGAATCCACTGATTCTCCACCGGCACATACACGCGACTCTTGTATTCGAACGAAGCCACCTGCGCCCCGCGGGCCGCTACCTGCATGGCGAGATCGCCACCGCTAGCCGGGCCGCCGAGCAGCGCGGCCAGCGTCATGGTCTCGCCGTTGCGGTTAACGAGAATCCGCGATTGGTCGACGTCTTCGGGTATTCGGCCCAACGGGCGGGGCATCGACCACTGAATGGCCGTTCGTGCGATCAATTCCACCGGCCGGACCACGTAACTGTCGATGACGCTCCACGCCCAAAGAAAAATGACGATCGTCAACAGCGGCGGCATGACCAGCCCCATGCCGCGCAGCAAGGCGCGTCGCACCGGATGGTGTTTGCGTTGCCCGGGAAGGGCGGCCAAAGGATCGGGAGTCGTAGACATCGTTACCTTGTTATTCTTCGCATCCGCCGCGAACGTGCAAGCTGCCAAGCGTTCGGCGAATTGATGGCGGGCGGCCGGCGGCCATTCGAGAAGAATCTCACCTGTTCCGTAAGGAGGGTGGGCCTCACGTCGCGCCGATTCCGCGGGCGGCCACCGCGAGCGAAACCCGCGATGCCCCCGCGCGGCGGAGCACGCGGGTGGCCGCGTTCGCGGTGGCGCCGGTGGTCATAATGTCGTCTACTAACAGTATATGTGCGCCCGACAGGTCGCAGCCCGCCTGAACACGAAGCGCGCCCGACACGTTTCGGCGTCGCGCAGCGGGCGGTAAGCTGCTCTGCACGGCCACGTTACGGCGCCACGAAAGAATCGAGCTTTCCTGCCGAATGCCCAAGCTGCGGCTCAGAGCGTCGGCCATCCATTCCGGTCCGTTCACTTGCCGCACCAAACGACGACGCCACGTCATGGGCACCGGCACAATCACATCGGCTGATGCCAGCGGCGCGTCGACACGTTCGGCCAGCAGACCGCCGACGGCAAACGCCAAACGTTCGTTGCGCTGCTCCTTCATGAGCAGCACAGCTCGCTGAAGAGCGCCTGTGTAAACCCCTAGCGCTAGGGCACCTCGAAAGGCGATCGGTGCATCGCGACAGAATTGGCACCGGCCCCGCTTGCCCGCCGGCGATGTCGACGGGGTCGATTCGGCCGGCGCCGCGCAGCGAGCACACAACGGGCCCACGCGGGTTGTCAGGCGCTCTCGGCACGACGCGCAGAGCATCGGCCCCTCGAGGCCCGACTCCAACTCACTTTCGCAGAAGGCGCACCGCGGCGGAAACACCAGGTCGGTGCATGCCCGCGCCCATCCGCGAATCCTGCTCCAGCGGCCGGTTGATCGTGTACCGCTGCGGATCACGTCATGCGCCCCAACTCAGGCCGGAATTGTGGAAAGAACCGATCGAAATGGAACCGACCGCAAGAGAGCCAATCCGCAAACAGTCGTCCGCAGGGAATCGATCCGAAAACCAGGGATCGGCGCGGCGCCGCCCTCGACCGCGCGTGCGCCCCCGTCGCACCAGCGAGCGCCAGGTATGATAATGCTGGGTAGTAGGCCCCGCAATCAGCGGCTGTCGCCGCCGTGGCGATCGGCACGTCGCGACCGACTAAGCCGCCGCACATGGTGGCCGAACCAAACACCGCTACGAGTGTCTATTCGTCTTGACCCGTTTTGAGGCCCTGCCCTATCGTACGCCAGCACGCATCTCCTTACGCCCATGCCTCATGCCACAGCATCCCGAGTGACGACACCCAGCCGCCTTAGCCGTCGCGCCGCGTGGGCCGAAGGCCAGCCCATCAGCGAGCTGATGTCTCGGGCCCTCGCCGACCCGAACCTCATTTCGCTGGCCGCCGGCTTCGTCGACCAACAGACGCTCCCCGTGGAACCGACCGCCGAGGCGTTTCGCTCGCTCTTCGCCGATGCCGAGTCTGCCCGAGCGGCGCTACAGTACGGCACCACTCCGGGCTACCCGCCACTACGCGAGGCGCTGCTCAACCGTTTCCTGGATGCCGACGAGACGACCGCCGACGACGCCAAGCTCTCGATCGATCAGGTGGTGCTCACCGCCGGCAGCAACCAACTTTTGCACCTGGTGTGCGAGAGTTTGCTCGACCCCGGCGACATCGTGCTGTGCGCTTCGCCCACGTACCTGGTGTTCCTCGGCACGCTGGGCAATCTTGGCGCACGATCGGTAGCGGTCGAAACCGACGAGCACGGCATTGTCCCCGAAGCGATCGACGACGCGCTCCGCCAAATCGATCGCCGCGGCGAGCTGGAGCGCGTCAAGGCCATCTACGTCACCTCGTACTTTGACAATCCCTGCGGCATCACGACGCCCGCAAAGCGCCGCGCGGCCATCGTCGAGCTGGCTAAGCGCTGGTCGCGCTCCTCGAAGATCTACGTGATTGAAGATGCCGCCTACCGCGAGCTGCGCTACTGGGGCGACGACGTGCCCAGCCTCCGCTCGTTCGACGACGACGGCCGCACCGTCGTGGTGGCCGGCACGTTTTCCAAGTCGTATTCGCCCGGCATCCGCGTGGGTTGGGGCTTTCTGCCCCCGCAGCTTGTGGCGCCGGTGTGCAATCAGAAAGGGAACATCGACTTCGGCTCGCCCAACTTCAGCCAGCACTTGATGGCTCACGTGATGGACCGTGGCCTGTTCGACGCGCACGTGAAAAGCATCTGCACCAGCTACCGCGAGAAGCTGGAAGCCATGCTGGCGGCCGCCGACCGTTGGCTCACCCCCCTGAGCGGCGTGCGCTGGCTGCGGCCCACCGGCGGACTCTACGTGTGGCTGCAAGTGCCCGACGGAGTCGACACCGGCTTTTCGGGCCCGTTGTTCGACGCGGCGATCGAACAGGGAGTGCTGTACGTGCCGGGCGAGTTCTGTTATCCGGCTGAAGGCGTGCCGGCCAGCCGCTCGCGCATCCGCCTCAGCTTCGGAGTGCAATCGTGCGAACGAATCGCCGCGGGAATCGAGGCACTCGCGCGAGCGATTCGGGCGGTGGCGTCCTAAGAGCTTAACCAAAAACCGTCTCAGAGAAGGGGACAGGCACATTTTGCTCCGCGGACTGCGCAAAATGAGCCAGTCCCCGACGGTTTTTGGATAAGCCCTAAGCCGCAATTACATGAGAGGTGAAGTGGATGCGGGTTTTCAGTGTTCACTTTTCAGTTCTTGAATTCCTCGTTCTTGTCTGAACTGAAAACGGAACACTGAAAACTGAAACTCCTTCCGCAGGAACGGATTCCGCATGAAGACGATCGACCGATACGTGCTGGGCTTGTTCGTCAAGTCGCTGGTCGTCAGCTACTTGAGCCTGGCGGGCCTGCTGA
>Ga0315553_10000993_pt1 | contig 24322 bp, 24 predicted proteins | sample SalMarSW160140MG_FD_203099 | JGI IMG/M metagenome (GOLD analysis project Ga0315553, IMG submission 203099) | Salt marsh sediment microbial communities from the Plum Island Ecosystem LTER, Massachusetts, United States - Salt Marsh Sediment SW1601-40 ... | reverse complement strand
CCGGAACGAGGTAGGCTATCGATTTCCCGGTCCCGGTGCCGGCCTCGACCAGCAGGTGCTTACTCCCGGAGAGAGCCTCGGCGACAGCCCGGACCATGCTGACCTGCTGCGGGCGATTCTCATAGCCCCCGAAGGAGCGAGCCAGCATACCACCGGGCTCGAAAATAGCGGCGATTTCATCCACTTCCAGCGGCTGGATTTCTTCACCGATCTCCAGCTCAGTGCTCGGGCCTTCAGCCGCTGTAAACAACTCGGAGGGAGGCCTTCCCTTTACAGCGCCCTTCTCGAGCAAGGTACGGTAAGCCTGGTCAAAGACCCAACCTGCGCCCCATTCGATCTCCTCCCCAAGTCGGGCGATCTCTTCGACGAGGGGGAAAGGAAGCTCGAGAATTTCCTCGTATAGCCGAAGGAACACTGCCCGGGTGGTGTGAGCATCGTCCAGCGCCCGGTGAGTCTCCCGCACAGGGACATGCAGGGTAGCTGCCAGGGCTTGCAGCCCGTAGCGGCCGGCGTTCGGTCTTAAGATCGACGCCAGATCGTAGGTATCGAGGGATGCGTTGTATTGGAAAAGCCCGCGCACGTTCATGAACGACAAGTCGAAGCCAATATTGTGACCCAGGATGGGCTCATCCCCGACAAACGCTTCCAGATCTGATAGGAGTTCGGTGATGCGTGGGGCTGTTGCGAGCATGGCATCCGTGATCCCGGTTAGTTCTGTAATAAAGGGCGTTAAGGGACGACCTGGGTTCACCAGACTCGACCACTCACCATCGATCCGATCACCACGGAAGCGGACAGCGCCGATCTCGATAATGGCATCAAGGGATGGATCGAGGCCTGAGGTCTCAAGGTCAAATGCGATCAGAGTTTTCATGAAGGTGCTGCATTATAGCATCCGGCGCGAGGGTGACTTTCAACCGTGCTATACTGCGAGCGCTGTAAGCCTGAGGAGCCAGACGATAAATCTTGCAAAAACTTCGGAAACGAATAGACCCATGTGGGGTTATTTGTGATAAGAGTTGCCATGCTCAGGAGCGAATTCGTTGATGCCTGAGTCCCTGGATGACATGGCACTCGCCAAGCTCGCCGGCGAGGATATGCAAGCCTTTGGCGAACTCTATGAACGGCATGTACGCAGGATTTACAACTACATCTACTACCGGACGGGGAACCACCACGATGCTGAAGACCTGACTGCGCGTGTGTTCCAGCGGGCTTTACGGCATGTGGGAAATTTTGAAGATAAGGGTGTCCCCTTCACGGCCTGGTTGTACCGTATTGCGCACAACCTGGTGGCAAACTGGCACCGTGATCGCAGCCGGCGCCCGGTCGTACCTCTTGATCGTCATGCTGCTGTCAGCGAGGTCGGGGACCACCCTGAAGTGGAGGCGATTGCCGGAGAAGAGCGTTTACGCTTGCTCGAAGCGGTGCAACAGCTTCCTGACGACCGGCAGCAGTTGTTAATCTTGAAATTCGTTGAGCGTATGTCGAACGCTGAGATCGGCCAGGTGATGGGGCGGACAGAGGGAGCGATCAAGAGCCTGTATCACCGGACGCTGAATGTCCTGCGAGAGGATGTACACAAGTTGGAACAGGGCAAGAACGAGAAGCCAGACGGTTAATCGGCTGCGCTGCAAGAGTGGTGAGTTATGGGAATAGCACATCCTAGCCGTAAACAGATTGAAAGCTTGCTTTCGCAAGCTCTGACCCCGGTCGAACCCAGTTCGAGGTTCGTTTCAAGCTTGCGCGCCAGGCTCGTCACCTATCGCGGCGAAGGTCCCGTTTCATCCTGGATGATCCTGGCAGCAGCTGCGACGGTCGTGCTGATGGCGGCCTCGGCCATGAGCGTCCTGCTGCGGCTGCTGGTTGGTGGGGTGGGGATCCTGGGATTGCTGAAGGATCGCCGGCGCCCCAAACCTAGTTCTAAACGTATCTCGATCTAACCAACCATGATAACCGGATTACGCTCTGACGATTCCAGCCATCCGTAACTTGATACGAAAACGCCCCGTTGAGGGGCGCTTGTTTTTTGTAATGTTAGGTACGTCAGGTTCAGAACAGGCCCCATTCAGCGCCTGTTCCCTCTTCCATCATACTCGGATCCCACATCTCCATCCCAAGTTCGACTACAGTTGTGAACCCAGTTGTGTCAGAGGCTTTCTTGCGGGTCATATCGAGCAGTGCGGGTCCATAGGGACAGAAGGGAGTGGTGAGGATCATCTTGATCTGCAAGTCATTCTCGTGGGTGACCGCAGCCTCACGGATCAATCCAAGTTCGATGATGTTCAGCCCAAGTTCAGGATCAACAACTTCACGCAAGCCTGCGCGCAGGGTTTCTGCCAGATCGGGATGCGTTGAATCGGCTTCCCAGAGCGTCTTCGGGATATCGGTTTCAGTCATATCAGCCTGTTCTCTCCAACGGGATGCTAAACGCGCAGTGGGCATCCCCCTCCAGTATGCAGCGCACGCGCTCCACGGGAAGCGCGAGCGCCCGGGCGATAAATGCCTGGTCGATCATGCACACTTCAGGGTATTGTTGTCCAATCTGGAAATATGGGCAGCTCAACTCCCGTATGATGACCTCGTCGCCGCGTCGTTCAACTTCGGCGCTGAAACCTTCTTCGTCGAGTAGTTCCGTCAGGCGGTCGAGGCGGCGTTCAAGCGGGAGGCCCTCCAGTTGGCTGGCATAATCATGTGCCATATTTTCAGCCACACCCGAGAGCAAGCCCTCGATCGATCCGACCGGCATGACGTCTTTAATCTCGCCTAACAAACGGTTGGTGAGCCGAAAATAGCGGGTTGGGAAGAGCTCGCGCGCTTGGTCGGTAAGTGAAAACACGTGGTGCGGCCGACCGACACCATGCCGGACCTCCTCCAGTTGAATAAGACCATCCGCCTGTAGACTTGATAGATGGTGCCTTACGGAGATAGGCGAAATCCCAGCCAAATCGGCCAGCTCTTTAACGGTGCAACCGCCGCGTGATCGCAGCGACCGCAGGATGGATTCACGCGTCTCAGATGCCATTTGATACGCAGTATAGCACCCAAGTTCTGGCCTGTCAATATTTAAGATATTTATGAATAGTATTCTTCTTTCGGGTCAATGTACACAGATAATATTTGTTATATTGTTTAGAATTATTGACGGGAACGGGTCAGCATGCTATAATCCGATCCAATTGCGGAGATATCGAAACGCTGCATAAAACTTGTTGGAGGAAAGTGCATGACCGATGCTCTCGAAATTCGAAACCTGCACACTTCGATCGATGGTCAACCGATCTTGAAGGGTGTGGATCTGGTCGTAAAACAGGGCGAGGTACATGCCTTGATGGGCCCAAACGGCACGGGAAAATCAACCCTGGCGAATGTCCTTATGGGTCATCCGGCATACAAGATCACCAGGGGCGAGATCATCTTCAAAGGCCAGGATCTGACCGCATTGGCACCTGATGAACGATCCCGGTTGGGGTTGTTCCTTGCGTTCCAGTATCCGGTCGCAATCCCTGGGGTCTCGATGGCGAACTTCCTGCGGACAGCGATCAATGCCCGACGCCGCGCGAAGGATCCCGACGATAAGGGCATCTCGATCCCGGAATTCCGGAAGCTACTCAAATCCAAGATGGATACACTCGAGATGGACCATGAGTTTGCTGGACGCTATTTGAATGATGGTTTCTCGGGGGGTGAGAAGAAGCGGGCGGAGATCCTGCAGCTGGCCACGTTAGAACCGTCCATTGCTGTCCTGGATGAGACCGATTCCGGGCTTGATATCGATGCTCTACGGATCGTAGCAAGTGGTGTGAATGCGCTGGCCGGTCCCGAGCTGGGGGTATTGATCATCACCCATTACCAGCGCATCCTGAGGTACATCGAGCCGAATGTCGTTCACATCATGCTCGATGGCCGGATCGTCGAATCGGGTGGACCGGAATTGGCTGATCATCTCGAGGAGCACGGGTACGATTGGCTGCGCGAGAAGAGCAACGGCAAGCCCGCTAATTGAGTCGGTAGTTCAGGAGGTATTTCTATGGCAACCCCTTCCGATCTCAATAATTTACAGGGGATCGATCAGTATAAGTATGGGTTTAGTGACCCCGATGTTTCGGTTTTCAAGTCACGCCAGGGCCTGAACGAGGAGGTCGTACGCGAAATCTCCGGGATGAAGGGCGAACCGCAGTGGATGCTTGAGTTCCGATTGAAGGCCTTGAAACACTTCCAGGAGCGACCAATCCCGACCTGGGGCGGAGACCTGAGTACGCTGGACCTGGACAAGATCTATTACTATGTCAAACCCTCCGAGATGGAAGGCACCAACTGGGATGACGTGCCATCGACCATCAAGGATACCTTCGCCAAGCTGGGCATCCCTGAAGCCGAGCAGAAGTTCCTGGCCGGCGTCGGAGCGCAGTACGAGTCGGAGATGGTTTATCACAGCATCCAGAAGCACCTCGAGGATCAGGGAGTCATCTTTCTCAGCATCGAAGAGGGTCTACGAAAGCATCCGGACCTTTTCCGCGAATACTTTGGCACAGTGATCCCGATCACGGATAATAAATTCGCCGCGCTCAATTCCGCAGTGTGGTCCGGCGGCTCCTTTGTTTACGTCCCCCCGGGGGTCAAGGTCGAGCTACCACTCCAGGCCTACTTCCGCCTGAACATGGCAAGCATCGGTCAATTCGAACGGACTTTGATCATCGTTGACGAGGGTGCGGATGTGCACTATGTCGAGGGCTGCACCGCTCCCACCTACACGACCGATTCGTTCCACAGTGGCGTGATCGAGATCATCGTGAAGGCCGGGGCTCGCAGCCGTTACACGACGATCCAGAACTGGTCCGTCAATGTTTACAACTTGGTCACCCAGCGGGCGATGGTGTCCGAAAATGCCTCCCACGAATGGGTGGATGCCAACATTGGCAGCAAGCTGACGATGAAGTACCCGTCCATTTACTTGATGGGTGAGGGGGCTCGGGGAGAGATCCTATCGATGGCCTTTGCCGCCAATGGCCAGCACCAGGATACCGGTGGAAAGGTAATCCATGTTGCTCCGAACACGACCAGCAAGATCACCTCGAAATCAATCAGCCAGGGCGGTGGCCGTGCCTCCTACCGCGGCCTGCTCAAAGTTCATGCCGGAGCAGTACATTCAAGATCGAACGTCGTCTGCGATGCGCTTTTGCTCGATGAGAATTCGCGTTCCGACACCTATCCCTACATCGAAATCGACGAAGCCGAAGTTACCATAGGGCATGAAGCTTCCGTGAGCAAAGTGGGGGAGGAGCAGCTGTTCTACCTGATGAGCCGCGGGCTGAGCCAGGAGCAGGCAATCACGATGGTCGTCTCCGGGTTCATCGAGCCGCTGGTGAAAGAGCTGCCAATGGAATATGCCGTAGAAATGAACCGCCTGATCCAACTTCAAATGGAAGGCTCGATCGGCTAGATCGGATCCATGCCAGCGTGAAAAGGAATCGTCCTTGATGAGTTCACCAAGTGTTTCAAAACCCCGACGGGTTGTAAGCCGAGCGACGGCGGCTGAATTTTCATTTACTGAGAAAGACGTCCTGCAGCGGTCACAGTCGAAAAGTGAGCCAGATTGGATGGTAAAACGCCGCCTGGCAGCCTGGAAGACATTTATATCTACCCCGCTGCCTACGACCAGGGACGAACCCTGGCGGCGGACAGATATCCGCGCGCTCCCGGCCAGTGAGTTTAGGCTGCAACCTGCGGATGACCGGCCGGTCGATCAGGAACTGCTCACGCCCTTGGTGGGTGAGGCGCATGGTGCGCTGCTGGTTCTCAGACCCGGGCACGAACCGGTTCTGACCAGCGCTGCGGATCTGGGATCGAAGGGGGTGGTATTTACCGATTGGTCGACAGCGATAGCAGAACATGCCGCTCTCATCCAGGAGCACATGGACAGCATCGTCCCGCCGGAGGACGGCAAGTTCGCTGCGCTTACAGCCGCAATGGCGATCGACGGGATGCTGCTCTACGTACCGAAAGGTGTGCAGTTGCTTGAACCTCTACACACGATTTTCTGGGCTCCCGGTGTTGGCGCTGCATACTTTAGCCGGGTGCTCGTAGTCCTCGATGAAGGTGCCTCCGCAACGCTGGTGTATGAAGCCGCCTCACCGACCGAGGCCCAGGGCAGTGCGCTGCACGCAGCCACGCTCGAGGTAAGCCTGGCACAGGATGCACAATTGACCCTGGTTGAGCTTCAGAACCTGGGTGAGCACACCTGGAACTTCTCCCATGAACGGGCGCAGGTAGGACGAGATGCCCGCCTGGATTGGATCTTTGGTGCCGTCGGTAGCCAGCTAACGAAGACTTTCAGTGACCTCGATCTAACTGGTCGGGGTGCGGAGGGACGCATCTCCGGCTTCTATATTACCGATGGACGCCAGCACCTCGACCACGATACGCAGCAAAACCACCTGGCGCCAAACACAACCAGCGACCTGCTCTATAAGGGCGCCCTGCTGGAGCGCAGCCGGTCTGTCTGGCAGGGGATGATCTATGTTGCGCCGGAAGCGCAGCGGACGGATGGATACCAGGCAAATCGCAATCTCATCCTCAGCAAGGAAGCACGCGCTGACTCGATCCCCGGGCTCGAGATCTTGGCTGATGATGTGCGCTGCACCCATGGGGCTACCGTTGGCCAGCTCGAAGAGGAACCGGTCTTCTACCTGATGTCACGCGGCCTGCCGCGCCACGAGGCTGAACGCCTGATCATCGACGGCTTCTTCGCGCAGATCATGGACCGGATTCCATTCGAACGAGTCCGGGAGCGGTTGACCGCGATGATGGACGCCAAGCTTGGCGTTTAAATCCAATCGACATACAATCCCAGAGTTCCGGCAATTACGGTATCAGTTAAGCGAGATCCAATGGCAAAGAGCCCTAACGTTTCGACCACCACGCTCGATCCCACACACCGCAAAGTCTACACGGTAGGCGATCGAGTGGAGGTCTTCTGCGATCACAATCGTGATAAAAACCGGATCAGGGATTGGCTGCAGGGGGTTGTCGTCCAGGCCGACGAGAAGATGGTGGCGATCCAATTCACAGAGGATGTGTACCTCACCGATGGCTGGATGGTACCTGATCGTGTGCTCTGGACCCTGCAAACCAGCGAGACAATCCGACCGGCCGACCGCAAGCGCCGCAAATCCTGAGGCTTGCACCCCTGCGTGGAGATCCTATGAAGCCCGAACCCATTTCTAAAAGTATTGATGTTGATCTCATTCGAGCCGATTTCCCTATCCTGCAGCGGGAGACAAGTCCCGGCGTCCCCCTTGTCTACCTGGACAACGCTGCGACTTCGCAGAAGCCACTCTCCGTGATCGAAGCGATGAACGCGTATTACCGGAAATACAATTCCAATGTGCATCGCGGTATCCATACGCTCTCGGAAGAAGCAACGGTTGCCTACGAAAAGGCTCGCGCCAGGATCGCCGAGTTCATCGGCGCTTCCTCCTGGCAGGAGATCGTTTTCACCCGGAATGCAACCGAAGCCTTCAACCTGCTTGCTCACAGCTGGGGTCGCACAAAACTGACAAGAGGCGATCGAATCTTGCTTACGGAGATGGAGCACCATGCCAACATCGTTCCATGGCAGATGCTTGCCGCTGAACTCGAGGTAATACTCGATTTTGTGCCCATTTCTGAAGATGGCAAGCTCAATCTCGAACAATACCGGGTGTTGTTGGGGAAGGGACCCAAGCTGGTAGGGTTCACACAGATGTCGAATGTCCTGGGGACGATCAACCCGGTCAAGGAGATGACCACCCTCGCTCATGAGGCAGGAGCAATCGTGGTGGTGGATGGCGCTCAATCTGTCCCGCATATGCCCGTTAATGTGGTCGAGGACGATGTTGATTTCCTCGCTTTCTCGAGCCACAAGATGCTCGGGCCGACAGGCATTGGCGTGCTGTACGGGAAGAAGGACCTACTGGCGGAGATGCCGCCCTTCCTGGGTGGTGGGGACATGATCAAGCGGGTCGAGCTGACCGGGTTCACCACGAATGAAGCTCCGTATAAGTTCGAAGCGGGAACCCCGGCTATCGCCGAAGCCATCGGGTTGGGGGTTGCGATCGATTACCTAGATTCTCTGGGCATGGAAAGTGTTCGAGCCCACGAGCGAGAGATGGTCACCTATGCAATGGAAAGGCTCGAGGAAGTCCCTGGCGTCGTCGTCCTTGGCCCCAAGGCGGAAGCGCGGGGAGGGGTTACCTCCTTTACCTTCCAGGGCGCCCATCCACATGATGTCGCCCAGGTGCTGGATGAATATGGCATCGCCGTTCGGGCAGGGCACCATTGCGCGATGCCGGTCCACCAACGGTTCGGGGTGCTGGCCACGACGCGCGCATCCTACTATATCTACAACACAACCAGTGAAGTCGACAGCCTGATCGAGGCGCTATACCGGGTTCAGGAATTGTTCGGTTAGCGGACGTCGAGGGTTGCGGAAGGGTATCGCATGGACGACCTTTATCGCGAGGTCATTATCGACCGGTACAAGAACCCCCACCAGCGGGGTGAGCTTGATCCGCACGATTATTCATACAAGGACGATAACCCGCTTTGCGGAGATGAGATTCGCATAGACCTACGCGTCGACGGGGAGAACAAAGTAACCGAGGCTGTCTTCAGTGGGCAAGGCTGTGCGATCTCGATCGCGTCCGCGGATCTATTGGTTGAGTCGATCGTTGGCAAAAACCTAGATGAGATCAAGGGGCTGGCGAAGGAGGATATCCTGGAACTGCTCGGGATTGAGCTCGGGCCGGTCCGTTTGAAGTGCGCGCTGCTATCCTTGAAAGTGCTGAAAGCCGGCGTATACGGGATGGAGTCGATCGAGGAAGAGCTTAAATAGCTAGCCTGCTCCCGGCTTGCTTACTTCCTGAGACCATGTTCAATTATCAAACTTACGCTGAAGATCAAGTGGAATTTGTGCCGGTTGCCGGAATCTCAGAATTGGAGAACGGCGGCCCATTAATCATTGATATCGATGGATCGCCGATCGCCGTTTTCCAGATCGCCGGTGAGTACTTCGCCATCGCAGATGTTTGCTCGCATGATGACGGGCCGGTCGCGGAAGGCGAGCTAGCGGATCACGAGATCGAATGTCCCCGACATGGCGCCCGCTTTGACCTGCGGAGTGGAAAAGCCCTGACACTGCCGGCGGTAGTGGATATCCCGGCTTATCCTGTGCGAGTGGAGGGGGAGGAGATCCTGGTGGGGGTTCCACGCCAGGGGGTGTAATCCCTTCCTGTATTTCCGGCAAGACAACTCGAACTCTTTTCTCATTGAACACCCTCTGATTTGATAGTCCGCTACTGTTCATAACCAACCTCTTGAGGGCTAATAGTCATTGCGAGCCCTGCAAAGCAGGGCGTGGCAATCTCCCAGCCACATCGGGCAGGGTGCTTCTGGAGGAAGGTAATGAACGAAAAGGGAGATCGCGTCGTCGCTGCGCTCCTCGCGATGACGGATGCGGGATACGCTCCTCGCGAAGACGAAAGTGGGTAGGGTGCACTCCTCGCGATGACGGATGTGGGATGCGCTCCTCGCGTTGAAAGGAGGGGGATGCAAGCTGCGTGAAGATCGGTTATCATTACTGCTTGGGTGAGGCGCCGTGACCGCAGAAGGTGCGGACGCGGCGCAATCCTTGTAGCCAACTATTTTAGAGAACAGGGAAGCATATTATGTCAAAGAAATGGGTCTATCTTTTCGACGAAGTCGATCAGGCCGAGAAGGCAGCAGGATCATGGAATGCGGTCCGCGAGCTGCTCGGTGGAAAAGGGGCAAACCTGGCGGAGATGACGCGCATTGGCGTACCCGTCCCGCCCGGTTTCACGGTGACGACGGAAGCATGCAATGCATTCCTGGCAAACGAATCCAAGTTCCCAGAGGGGATGTGGGACCAGGTCCTTGCGTCGATAAAAGAGGTCGAGAAGAAGACTGGCAAGGAATTTGGATCACCTGAAAAGCCACTGCTCGTGTCGTCGCGCTCTGGCGCGAAGTTCTCAATGCCGGGCATGATGGATACCGTCCTCAACCTGGGGATGAACGACGCTTCGGCCGAAGGCATGATCAAGCTTACCGAGGATGCTCGCTTCGTCTACGATTCCTACCGCCGCCTCGTGCAGATGTTTGGTTCGGTCGTGCTCGGAATCGAGGACGAGGCCTTTGAAGAGCCGCTGGAGGCGTACAAGACAAAGTATGGCTACAAGCTTGATACCGAGCTCTCGGCCGAAGATTGGAAGTCGCTAACAGTAACCTTCAAGGATGTAATCCAGGAACATAAAGGTTTTTCTTTCCCCCAGGATCCATACGAGCAGCTCCGGCATTCGATCGAAGCTGTCTTCGACTCTTGGAACGGAAAACGTGCGGTGGACTACCGCAATGCGGCCGGAATCAGCCATGATCTGGGCACTGGTGTGAATATCGTTACGATGGTCTTTGGCAACATGGGCGATGACTCCGGGACGGGAGTGGCGTTTACGCGGGATCCGGCCACCGGGGAGAAGGTGTTGTTCGGCGATTACCTGCTCAATGCCCAAGGCGAAGACGTGGTGGCGGGCATCCGCAACACCAAACCGATCGCCAAGATGAAGGATGAGCTACCGCAGGCCTATAAGACATTTGTCGAGATCGTTAACAAACTCGAGCAGCACTACAAGGAGATGCAGGACGTCGAGTTCACGATTGAGCGCGGCACACTGTGGATGCTTCAGACGAGGGATGGCAAGCGGACGGCGAAGGCCGCGGTCAAGATCGCGACTGACTTCGTCGCCGAGGGTTTGATCACCCAGGATGAAGCGGTAATGCGCGTGAAGCCCTCCGACGTTAACGCACTGCTGCATCCACAGTTCGACCTGGCCGCGCTGCGGGAGGCGCGTGAAGCTGGCAAGATGTTCGCCAGCGGCGTGAACGCCTCACCGGGCGCGGCAGTTGGTAAGGTGTACTTCGACGCCGACACGGCTGAACGCATGGCCAAGGAAGAGAAGCTGGACGTAATCATGGTCCGGCCGTTTACAAAGCCTGATGATGTACACGGCATGCTGGCCTCGAAAGGCATCCTGACATCAGAGGGCGGCGCGACCAGCCACGCCGCAGTTGTGGCGCGGCAGTTCGGCATCCCCTGCATTGTGGGTGCCTCCGCCCTTGCCTTGGATCTCGACACGCGCAGGTTGTCCGCGAACGGTGTGACAGTAAAAGAAGGTGACTGGGTCTCGCTCGATGGCACGACCGGGGAAGCTTTCCTGGGCCAGATCCCGACCAGCATGCCGTCCTTTGGAGAGCAAGAAGAACTGTTGAAGCTACTCGGCTGGGCGGACGAGATTTCGGCACGCGATGGTGCGCGCAAGGGACCAGCCGGCTTCCCGACGCGCGGGCTGCAGGTCTGGGCAAACGCTGACTATCCCGCCGATGCCCGGCGGGCGCGCGAGTACGGAGCGCGCGGCATTGGGCTGTGCCGCACCGAGCATATGTTCTTCGAGCAGGAGCGCCTGCCGATCGTGCAGCGCATGATCTTGGCCAACGACCCTAAGGATCGTGTGAAGGCATTGGACAAGCTGCTTCCGTTCCAGCGGTCCGACTTCGATGGGCTTTTCGAAGCGATGACTGGACTGCCGGTCATCATCCGGCTGATCGACCCCCCGCTGCATGAGTTCCTGCCCGGCCTGGAGGAGCTGATCGAGGAAGTGGCGACGATGAAAGCCAAGGGCGAGACGAAGGGTCTGGCTGAGAAAGAGGCACTGCTTGCCAGCGTGCGCGGCCTGCATGAGAGCAACCCGATGATGGGGCTGCGTGGTGTACGGTTGAGCATCGTGATGCCAGAGATCGTCGAGATGCAGGTCCGGGCGATCTTCGAAGCGGCAGCTGATGTTAAGCTGCGTGGCTTCGAACCGAAGCCGGAGGTGATGATCCCGCTTACGGGCCACGTCAACGAGCTAAAGGCGATCCAGCCACGGCTGATTGAGATCGCGCGCGCCGTGATGGACGAGAAGAAAGTCGAATTTCACTATAAGTTCGGCACGATGATCGAGATCCCGCGTGCGGCGCTTACAGCATCCGAGATCGCCGGTGTGGCCGAGTTCTTTTCCTTCGGCACGAACGACCTGACCCAGATGACCTTCGGCTTCAGCCGTGACGACGCCGAGCGCAACTTCCTGCTCGAGTATGTCGATAAGGGCATCCTGCCAGTGAACCCGTTCCAGAGTATCGATGCCGACGGTGTGGGTCGGCTGATGGAGATGTGTACGCGCGAAGGACGCCAGGCTCGTAACGAGCTCGAGGTAGGAATCTGCGGCGAGCATGGTGGTGATCCGGCCTCGATCCAACTCTGCCACAAGTACGGCTTGAATTACGTCAGCTGTTCACCTTTCCGGGTCCCGGTCGCCAGACTGGCAGCGGCACAGGCTGCGCTGGATAAGAAGTAAGCCGGAAAAGTAGGTGGTTGGAAAGGGGCTGTCATACGGCAGCCCCTTTTGTTGTATGGTGTAATTCTGATGGGGAGATCTTGGAGTCAAGGAGCTCTGCTTCTTGCTAGTGGCAGAGTCCCTAGACTCCAGACGCATGATGATTCTTGATGTGCTCACGGTGACCATGTGCTCCATCTCCGCTCGCTGCGCTCCCGATCATCAGCAGAGCTGAGGGACTCCGGGTGCATCGCCTGCGATCCGTGGTAGCATTGCTCGGCAGGCGCGCATTTTGGTAGATGTTTCTTTTATTGAACCCTGACTTGTTACTTCCAACGAGATGTTCCTCGATGACATCGATGAAGATCAAGTTCCCAGCTTCCAGGCTAAAGCGAATCGCAAGCATCATGACCGTGGCGATTACATTCACAGGGTGTGCCACGCCAACGGTGGTGACTCCGACCTCAACTCCTGAGCCTACGGCCACCACGGAAGTCCCCGCTTCGGCGCTCGATCCCTTCGCACAATCGAGCTCTTTCCTGAGTTACGAGGATCTCTCCACTGGATTTCGCATCGACTACCCTTCGGATTGGACAGTTGACGCATCCCAGATATCATCCGTGGCGATCGAATTCCCGGCGTCAATCGGCCAGGCACTGGGTGTGAGAGCGGGCTTTTTTATTGTTGGTACTTCTCTAGAGGAAGTCGGGGTCACATCACTGGATGAGCTCTGGGCTTCTTTCGCCGCATCGCTTTCAGACCAGGTGCTGGTTGATCCACCGGCCAACATCGAGCACGCCGGTATCGTGGGATACCAGGCTCCGTTCCTCGATCTGGAGATTGAAGCGCAGGGCTGGCTGATGACCTTCATCGTCGGCGAGCAAGGCTACGTTATAATCACGCTCGTTCAACCAGCGGTACACTACGAAACCTTCCAGCCAGTTTTTGAAGCGATGCTCGAATCGCTTGAATTCCTACCCCCTGCACCTTCGCCCTGATCTCAGAGCTAATGATCGAATCGGAACTCACCTTATACGGGGTGAAAATCGCATATGCTTACCCAGAGGGTATTTAATCAGTTGCGGCGATCCAGCTCGCGCAAGGGTGGAGGGGGCGAATGATTTCATTCTAATTGTGGAACCGGGGTAAATTTCGCGTTGAGCTGCAGAACGGATCGTGAAAAGCTGTGGTTCTGGCCGACCGAACCAGGCCGAGAAAAAACGTGGCGGGAGACGGAACGCGGTATACAATAACGGGAATACCCCGCCAGATTTCATAGCTGATGGAGAAGGAGCATGGCCCAACCCTGCACAACCACCGTCGCATCCCCTTCCCAGACGGTCCAAATCTCTCGCGATCATCCGACTGTGATCATCGGTGAACGCATCAATCCCACGGGACGGAAAAAAGTACTCGCGGCACTTCAGGCAGGTGAGTTTGACCTCGTTAGGCAGGAAGCGCTGGCTCAGGTTCAAGCCGGAGCCGGGATCCTGGATGTGAACGCCGGGGTTCCGGGTGCTGACGAGCCCATGCTTATGGGACAACTCATCGCGGCGATTCGGGAGGTGACGGATGCCCCATTATGCATTGACAGCGCCAACCCGTTGACACTTGAAGCAGCCCTGAGCAGCTACGAGGGCAAAGCGCTGGTGAATTCTGTAAACGGGGAAAAGAAGTCGCTTGAAGCAATCCTCCCGCTGGTGAAGACCCATCAGGCGGCGGTAATCGGCTTGTGCATGGATGATGATGGGATCCCGGAAACTCCCCAGGAACGCTTGAAGGTCGCCGGTTCGATTTTAGAGGAGGCAGCCAGACTTGGCATCCCGGCTGAAGATGTGATCATCGACCCGCTTACATTAACGATGGGTTCGGATCATCATGCGGGCGCGATCACGCTGGAAACGATCAGGCTGGTTGTTGAGGAACTTGGCGTTAACGTTGGCCTCGGGGCGAGCAATGTTTCCTTTGGACTTCCCGATCGACCCATGTTGAATATGACCTTCCTGGCCATGGCGATCCAGGCCGGAGCGAGCTGCCCGATCACCAACCCCTTAGCCGCCGGTATACGAACCACAGTCCTCGCAGCCGATCTGGCACTTGGCCGGGATGAGTACGGTACACGCTGGATCAAGGCCTTCCGGCAGAGAAAAGAGGCTGTCGAGCCATAGCGTTCGGCATGGGATCGTGCGCTTGCGACAACGCTATTCAGGATTTTCAGATACAAAGCCTGTATATAAGTGATTTTATATTCGAGATCTGCGAAGGAGGCTGTCCAGATGGGTGAGCTATTTGAAAACATTTCCACTGCAGTCATCGAGGGAAAGGTTGAAGGTATCGAAAACCTCACCCTGGAAGCGCTTGATGCGGGTCATGAAGCGGGAGAGATCTTGAACCTGGGTCTCATGCCTGGAATGCAGCATGTCGGTGACGAATTCAAGGCCGGGAATATGTTTGTGCCTGAGGTACTTCGATCCGCTCGAGTCATGCAGACAGCGATGAACCAGCTCAAACCGCTACTGGCGCAGAGTGGAGCCGAGATGACCGGGAAGATCATGCTCGGCACCGTCAAGGGTGATCTGCATGATATTGGCAAGAACCTGGTAGCGATGATGTGCGAGGGGGCTGGTTTTGAGGTCAAGGATTTGGGCCGGGATATCGACTCCGAGACGTTTGTGGAAGAGGTGAGAACATACGCGCCGGATGTGCTCGGTATGTCAGCGTTGTTGACGACGACGATGCGTTCCATGGAACAAACTATCCAGATGCTTGAGGCGTCTGGATTGCGGGACAGGGTGAAGGTGATTGTCGGTGGAGCGCCTATCACCGCTGATTTCGCCGCAAAGATTGGAGCCGATGGCTATGCCTCCAATGCAGCGGCGGCGGCAGACCTGGCCCGCGAATTGGTTTCCAAAGGATGAAGTAGAGCGGTGAAGTAGTAGATGAATCAATCGGGTATGGTAACCGAAAGTCTTCCGGTGGTTGTGATTGCTTGCAAGGTCTTTCAGCATCTGCTGGATAAATACCTGGCGGATGATCAGCGTGCGAATCTCACCTTCCTCGAATATGGCTTGCATCGAGTGCCGGGAAAGCTCACGCAGGCGGTCCAAGAGAAAATAGACACGATCCAGGACCCAAGCCTCGTCCTTCTTGGGTATGGGCTGTGTGGTAACGGGTTAGATGGCGTTCAAGCGCGCGGGCATACGTTGCTTATCCCACGCGCTGACGATTGCATTGCGATCCTGCTCGGTTCGCGTGCAGAGTACCTTCGTGAGTTCGCGAGCGAACCCGGGACCTACTACCTGACCAAGGGCTGGTTGGAGGCAGGTAGCGATCCCCTGAAGGAATATAAGGAGTATGAGGAGAAATATGGAGCAGAGCAGGCCGAGTGGTTGATGGATCAGCAGTACCAGAATTACCGGCGGCTTGTGCTCGTTGCACATGATCCTGCGGACCTTGAACACTACCGGCCCAGAGCGCTCGAAGTAGCGAACTTCTGTGAGCGTTGGGGTATGCGCTATGAAGAAAAATTGGGCTCGGATCGCTTGATCCGTCGGCTCGCACGTTTTGCAGCCAACCCGGGCAGTGCAGATGCCGAATTTCTGGTCATCCCTCCCGGGGGGACGATCCAGCAGAGGGATTTTCTCGATGTTTAATCGAGACCTGCTTTATCAACTGCTCGATGGACTCACCTGGAATGTGCCAGAACGAACCCCATCGCGCTTGCATGTTCTATGGTTGAGAAGATGATCGAGATCCTACCCTGGTCATTGATATGCCCAACGTAACCGTGATCTATGGCGAGAAAGAGCGAACCGTCAGTGCTGAGCCTGGAGCGGTGCTGGGGGATGTGATTGCGTTAACCGGTCTACCAATTGAGCAGCCGTGTGCCGGCCGGGGCACCTGCGGCAAGTGCAAGGTGCTTGTCGAGCAGGGATTGGAGGCGCCGGACGAAATCGAAGGCGAACATCTCACCTCCGGCGAGCTGGCGCTGAACAACCGGCTTGCCTGCCGGGCACGGATCGCAGGTGAGGTGAGGGTAATCCTGACCCCGATCGTGGTGTACTCGAACAAAATCTTCCGCGGCAGCAACCGCTACCGGATTACCGATGAAGCGCTGGGTCTGGCGATCGATCTGGGGTCGACGACGGTAGCGGCGTTCCTGACGATCCTGGGCGATGGGGAGGTTTGCCGGGGGGCGGCCGGGCTCAACCAGCAGACGGTCTACGGCGCCGATGTCATTTCCAGGTTGAAAGCTGCCCTTGAAGATCCGCAAGCAGCCGGACGGCTCCAGCGGTTGGCGTTGGCATCGATCAACCAGGCCATCGATGCACTGAATCTCTCCCAGAGCGTGATGGCACGTGTCGAGCGAGTGACGATCGTTGGAAACGTGGCCATGCATCACCTGCTGGCCGGCTTGCCGATTGAGAGCCTGGCACGGCTGCCCTTTCAACCATACAGCCGGGCTGCGGTCCACCATGCCGAAGCCTTGATGGGTGGAATCTTCAACGAAAATGTGGCAGTCTCACTCCCGCCACTCATTGGCGGGTTCGTGGGTTCGGATGCGCTCGCCTGCCTGGCCTACTTTGGTTTTGATGATACCGATGTTCCAATGGCGGCCATCGACCTGGGGACAAACGGTGAGGTGATGGTCACCGACGGTCAGCGCATCCTGACCGCCTCTACCGCCGCCGGTCCGGCTTTTGAGGGTGTGAATATCTCCTGTGGCACACGTGCCATCGATGGTGCCGTGACCAGGGTGGAGATAAATGGCGGGTCCGTTCACCTGGAAACGATCGCCAACGAGCCCCCTATCGGACTGACCGGATCCGGGCTGTTGAGCCTGGTGCGTGCGATGCAGAAGGCTGACTTGATCGAGGATAACGGGCGCTTCGCAAAAGAACACCCCATGTTCCAGGAGAGGATCGGGATTGATTTGCACGGCGCGCGGACATTCCGTCTGGACGAGCAAGGGAGCCTGCTGCTCTCACAGTGGGATGTACGCGAACTGCAGAAAGCGAAGGGTGCGATCCGGGCGGCGTTCGATATCCTGATGGATCGCTTGAATCTGACCCCGGGCGATCTGGGGCGGGTGATCCTGACCGGCTCCTTTGGTGGCCAGGTCGAGATTGACTCTGCCCTTGGTCTGGGCATGCTACCGCCTGTGCGCGCCTCTATTGTTGAGACGATCGCCAACGGCGCAGGTTTCGGGGCAGCGTCATTCCTAACGGATGAGGGCTTCGCCCACGGCGAGACGATCGCAGCGAAAGCTGAGCAAATCGACCTCGATACAGATATAGATTTCAATATGCGCTACGTGAGGTCGATGGCCTTCAGCCCGGACCTCACTTGATCCACGACGCGTACCTTAAGTTGTGCTGCCCAGGCTCAGAGCGTGGCTGCACGGGGAGGAAACCGATGATTCAGAGCAAGCATACATCCCATCGTACCCCGCATGTGGAGCTGCTAGCTGAGGACCAGAAGGCCGAGATCCACCGGGCGACGTTGGAGGTGCTGCGACGGACGGGTGTGGAGGTGCTCGATGCCAGCGTGCGCGAGCAGCTGAAGAAGGCCGGCTGCTGGATGGATGGAAGCCGGATGCGTATCCCACCCCACTTGGTGGAATGGGCGATACGCACCGCACCGAAAAGGGTTGTACTTTGCGATCGTGACGGTGAGGCCCAAATGGAACTGCAGGGCCGGCAGGGATATTACGGCACCGGCTCCGACACTCCCTTCGTGATTGATGCCTACACCGGAGAACGGCGTGCGGCCGTGCTAAAAGATATTGAGAACGTGGCCACGCTAGTGGATGCGCTGGAGCACATCGATTTCCTAATGTGCATGGGGATAGCCTCGGATGTGACCGAGTCGATCTCGGACATCCACCATTTCCGGGCGATGCTCACCCATACCGTCAAACCGCTAATCTACACGGCCTGGAACCGGGCCAACCTGGAGACGATCATCTCCATGGCGGAGGCGGTTGCCGGGGGCGAGGAAGAGCTCCGCCGCAGCCCGATCTGCGCGCTCTACAGCGAGCCGATCTCCCCCCTCACGCACGCAGAGGAGAGCTGCACAAAACTGCAATACATCGCCGGAAAGGGTTTGCCCGTGGTTTACACACCAGGGATGCAGATAGGGGGAACGGCACCGGTGACTGTCGCCGGGGCGCTGGTGCAGGCCAACGCCGAGCAACTGAGCGGGCTGCTGATCTGCCAGTTAATTCGCGAAGGCGCACCGGTTATCTGCGGCGGCGGGATTCTCTTTATGGACATGGCAAAGGGGTTGATCTCTTATGCCGCGCCCGAGTTCATGTTAGCCATGACCGCGCTTTCAGAGATGTGCCACTACTATGATCTTCCGATTTTCAGCTTTGCCGGCTGCTCGGATGCGAAGCTCTTCGATGAACAGGCCGCCGCCGAAGGGGCGATGTGGGTGCTTCTGACCGCCTTGAACGGAGGGAACCTCATCCACGACATTGGCTACCTTGAAAGCGGGCTGACCGCTTCGTATGAGATGATCGTGGGCATGAACGAAGTAGCTGGACACGTAAAACGATTCATGGATGGATTCGAGATCTCTAAGGAGACCATGGCGCTGGACGTCATCGACCGGGTTGGCCCGATGGGCCATTACCTGGGTGACGATCACACCTACGATCATTTCCGCGAGAACTGGGTCCCGGAGTTGTTCGACCGCTCTACGTTTGCCGATTGGCAGGCACAGGGGGGCTTGAGCATGCGTGAGCGTTCACGCCAGAAAGTCCAGACGATCCTGGAGGGTCATAAGGCGCAGCCGATCGACCCGGACACACTGCAAACGATCGACGCCATAGTGGATATGGCTGAGAAGCGGACTGCGGGCTGAATCAGATCGGAGCAGGGATGCCAACCGGAGTTGTTGGACAGCGAGCGTGGGCTGGGCAGGCGGGCTTGAAGCCAGATGTGTAGTGGATGAATCCTTGCGAAGGCGATTATCCGGGATCCTGCTCGTCGTTCTGGCGACACTGTGTTGGTCCACCTCAGGGATCCTGGTCCGTTGGGTCATCGCCGGGAGCGGTCTTTCAGCCGTCGGCCTGGCTTTCTGGCGTGATCTGACAACCTTCGTCGTCCTGCTTCTCGGTCTGTGTGTGATCAAGCCAGAACTGCTGCATGTTGAGCGTGCGGACCTGCCCTGGTTGGCGGCCATGGGTGCGCTCAGCATCGGAGCTTTTCATGTCATGTGGAACATCGTCGTGCTGCTGATCGGCGTTTCTGTGGCGACGGTCATCCACAGCAACGCGCCGATCTTTGTCACCATCATGGCCTGGATCTTGTGGCGTGAGCCGATCAGGCCCTTGAAGATCGCGGCGATCGTGCTGGCGGTGACGGGGATCGCGCTGATCGCACAACTCAATGACCTGGCGCAATCTGATATTTCGGTTCCTGGTGTGCTGATTGCGCTGGTTTCTGCCGTCGCCTACGGTTCCTTCACTCTTTTTGGCAAGAAACTGACCGGCAGCTACAGTTCTTGGACGGTTCTCGCCTACGCATTTGGATTTGCCGCGCTGGGTTTGTTGCCGTTCCAATTCGGTGAGGGCTTTGTAGGTCCATTCCAGGGTGAGGCAATCCTGGTTTTTGCTACCCTGGTCTTCGTGCCGACGGTCAGCGGGTTCGGTTTGTATACGCTTGGGTTGGGGCGCCTGCCGGCCAACGTGGCCTCGATCACGGCGAATACTGAGGTCCCGTTTGCTGCATTGCTCTCGTATGTGCTGCTCGGGGAGCGGCTGACGTTGACCCAGGTGATCGGCGCATTGCTCGTCCTTGGCGGAGTTGTCCTGGTCTCACTTCCCAGGCGACAGAACTCTCCGATTCTGGTAGGGGTTGAGCAGAGCGGTTAATTTAACCTGGCTCGAGTGTTCGAACTGGTTGAGAGTTAGAACATGTAGCCAAAGGATCCACCTAAAATTCCTTTTGGGATTGTCTACAGGGTGTTATTATGCTTTTCAGCCAATAGAATACCGATTGCATCAAAGAGTGAGGGTTTATGGAGCGAAGTGCGGCGCGTGTTCAGGTATTGACCATATTTATTGGGCTGATCCTTGCCGCCTGCGGAGGATCGGCGCCGTCAGCACCGACGGCAACTCCCTCCCCGCAGGGGGTGGATAACGGCATCGTTCAGGCTTCGGAGACGCCCGCGCCGCCGACAGCAAGCCCTACGCCTCCGGCAATGCCGACTGCGAGCCCGCAGCCATCCCCAACCCCGACCGTGCCACCCATGATCCGAGTCTCAGAGAACACCAACTGCAGGGAAGGGCCTGCGATCAACTATCTGTTTGCGGGAGTTTTAACCGTGGGCTCGAGCGCAGAGGTGATTGGGCAAAGTGATATTGAGAATTATTGGTATATATCCAACCCGGACCGCCCGGGCGAGGGCTGCTGGTTGTGGGGTGAGTATGCCCAGGTTGAGGGAAACACAGATGTGCTACCGCTGATCACACGGGCGCCGAGCCCGACGCCGGGGGTTGGATTCGATGTATACGTCAAAAGATTTAGCGACTGTGGATGGGCGCAGATGATCGTGTTTGCCATCGTTAACACAGGTGGAACCCGGATTTGGTCCGGCTACGTTAATGTCGAGAATCTGGATTCTGACGAAGTTCTATATAACGCCCGAGAACGACACCCGTTCTCAGGACTTGACATGCCCGATTGTCCACCTGATCACGGCAACGAGCTTTGGCCAGGGGAGATGAAATACATTCACGTACCCATCGATCCTGGCGTTTCCGGGATTTCTGCTCTGGGGACGATCACGCTCTGCACTGCCGACCATCAAGGGGGCACCTGCCTGACGAAGTACAGCTACTTCACAATGCCTTAGCCGAGGATTGGTAGAAGCGGACACAGTGGGCCGGGGCTGATCATTGGAGCTGGGAGCCTCCATGAACAGACTAGTCACTCACTTGTCGCTCGTGCCTGATCAAAGGTAGAGATACTTTTCTGGGAAATCTCCAACGATTGCCAGGTTTGATCATAGCTGGGTTAAGGTTCTTTAATTGAGGCCTAACCCAGTCAACTCTTGTACAATCGATACTAGAGTTGAGATGCTTGCCATGAATACACGAATCCAATTCGAATCGAGGAGGTCTTGAATGTCTGATTTCTTTACCTTTGGGAACTGTCTGCTGGTGGTTGTGCTCTTCCTGGGCGCGATGTTGGTCATGCGCTCGATTCGCTTGTTGTACGAATATGAAAGGGGTGTGATCTTCACACTAGGGCGTTACACCAGCACACGCACGCCGGGTTTGACGCTGGTCTTTCCAATCATCCAGTCGATGCGCAAGGTCGATATGCGCCTGAAGACGGCCGAGATCCCGCGCCAGGAAGTGATGACGAAGGACAACATTCCGCTTTTGATCAACGCCGTGGTGTACTTCCGGGTGATCAGCCCGGAGGATGTGATCATTAAAATCGAGGACCACGTCTTTGCCGTGCGGCAGTACACGCAGGCTGCGCTGCGGGACGTAATCGGGAACGAGGAAATGGACACGGTCCTGACCGAGCGTGAGGCGATCGCCGAGAACATCAAGAAGATCGTGGACGCCGAGACGACCGGCTGGGGCGTGGACGTCGAAGGGATCAAGATCCAGGAGGTCGAGTTGCCGGCCGAGATGAAGCGGGCGATGGCCAAGCAGGCTGAGGCCGAGCGCGAGCGGCGGGCGATGATCATTGCTTCCAATGGCGAGCTGACCGCTTCCGAAAATCTGCGCCAGGCGGCGGAGAATATGGCCAAGACGCCGGGTGCGCTGCACCTGCGCACGCTGCAGACGATTCGCGATATCGCCGCCGACCCTTCGGAGAAGATCGTGCTCTTCCTGCCGTCGGATATCTCGGGCTCGCTGAGCAGCGTGCTCACGGGCGACAAGAAGGGGTAGGCCGTGGTTCTGGATAAGAGGACGCGCTACCTGCAGATCGCGTTCAATTACGACCTGGACCTCGTACGGCGGGTGCTGCCAACGATCCCGTACTCCGAGCGCATCCTGATCGAGGCCGGTACGCCGTATGTCAAGAGCGAGGGGGAACACGGCATCCGCGAGATCTCCCGCCTGTGGCGCGGCGTAGTCGTGGCCGACCTGAAGGTCGCCGATGGTGCCGAGGGCGAGGTAGCGATGGCGCGGCAGGCCGGGGCGCGGGCGGCGACCGTGCTGGGTAACTCGCCGGTCGAGACCCTCGATCTTTTCGTCGAGGAATGCGAGCGGTTGGGCCTAGCCTCGATGATCGACATGGTCGGGGTTAAAGACCCACTCAGGGTCGTGCTGCAGATGCGCAAACCGCCAGAGGTAGTTGTGCTGCACCGGGGGCGTGACGAAGAAGGAACGCGCGGCAAGGTGATCCAATACCGGCATGTGAACCGGGTGCGGAGCAAGTATGACGTGCTCATCTCGGCCGCCGGCGGTGTGGACCTGAAGGAAGCCCGCAGCGCGATTTTCAACGGCGCCAGTATCGTAGTTGTGAACCTGGTGCATCCGGGCGATCCCTGGCAGGGGATCAGCACTGATGAGGATGTGGCGGTCATCGCCCAGACATTCCTGGAGACGATCGAGTAGTCGTTAGCAGTACAGCTCGAATTAAAACAGACCGAACCCAGGAGGGTGTCGGTCTGTTTTATTCATTGCCCTTTGCGGTTGTAACCTAGGCTGGGATCTTGGTCGAGCGGGCTGCGTACGGCGAGCGGTCCGCGCTTAAGCACATGCGTGTAGATCATGGTTGTCTTGACGTCCTTATGGCCAAGGAGGTCCTGCACAGTGCGGATATCGTAGCCGCTTTCGAGCAGGTGGGTAGCGAAGGAGTGGCGCAGGGTGTGGCAGGTGACGCGCTTCTCGATCCGGGCCAATTTGGCTGCCTTCCGGACGGCTTTCTGGACGGCGCTTGGGCTGAGGTGGTGGCGGCGGGTGACGGCCTGACGCGGATCGAGCGTGAGGTGGGAGGAGGGGAAGATGAACTGCCAGATCCACTCCCGGTCGGCGGAGGGGAATTTACGGGCCAGCGCGTAGGGCAGGTGAACCGAGCCCAGTCCCTGGTGCAGATCGGCGCGATGCAACTGGTGGGTGCGCTGGAGGTGTTCCTTGAGGGAGGGGATGGTGGCTTCAGGCAGCAAGGTGACGCGATCGCGGTTACCCTTTCCGTCGCGCACGACGATGTGCTGCTGTTCGAAATCGATATCCTTCACCCGCAGGCGGACTGCCTCCGAAACGCGCAGCCCGCCCCCATAGAGCAGCTTGCCGATCAGGCGGTAGGGTTCAGTGAGGCAGGGGAGCAGGCGGGTGACTTCCTCCCTGGATAGGACGGTGGGGATGCGTTTTGGGCGGCGGGCGCGGACCGAGTCGAGCGGGAATTTGATCGGGCGGTCAAGGACAGTGCGGTAGAGGAAGAGCAGGGCGTTGAGGGCCTGGTTCTGGGTAGCGGCGGCGACCTTTTCCTTGACGGCGAGGTGGGTGAGGAAGGCTTCGATCTCGAGCCGGCCCATGTGGACCGGGTGGCGTTTGCCGTGGAAGAGGATAAAACGCCGGATCCAGGCCAGGTAGCATTGTTCGGTGTTGTATGCGTAGTGTTTACGGCGCAGGATGGACCGGGCGCGGTCGAGCAGTTTCTTGGCAGGTGCGGGCTTCATGGTTTTCCCCCTTGCTTGTGAGTGGTTGGAAACCAGTATATGCTGGATGAGAGTTCGGGTTGCGAGGGTTGATCTCACAGATGAACCGGATTCACCCCACATTGCGGAATTCCATCATCATCGTACACCCCAGGGGACGAATTGGAAGACTTTTCTGCGTAAAAATCCCCCGCGCGGGGGATACGGAGACAGTTGTCCATACAAGGTTACGTTGAACTAAGCGCTTCGCGCAGATCTCTCTTCCA
>Ga0315553_10000992_pt1 | contig 24324 bp, 22 predicted proteins | sample SalMarSW160140MG_FD_203099 | JGI IMG/M metagenome (GOLD analysis project Ga0315553, IMG submission 203099) | Salt marsh sediment microbial communities from the Plum Island Ecosystem LTER, Massachusetts, United States - Salt Marsh Sediment SW1601-40 ... | reverse complement strand
CAGGGACTGTTCCCGCCAAAGCCGCAGTAGGCCTGGGTGTTCTCGGTCGCGGAATGCACATTCGACCAGCTCACGCCTTTCCACTCCTCGATCACGATCTGCACCTGGGAGATCCCCAACCCGTCATTGATGTAATCGGCCGAACTGCCATAGAACGCCGCATCGTCCTGGCAGTCGTCGGGCGAAAAATCATCCGGATCGTACGCCCATACGTAGGACGGCACGGTCGTGAGGAACGACTCGCCCATCAACGGGTTGCGGATGCGTACCTGGGGCGGGACCTTGCAGGCCGTAGGCGTGACGGTGGGGGTGGACGTGCTTGTACCGGTCGTCGTTACCGTGGCCGTGTTGGTCGGGGTGAAGGTCGGGACCGAGATCGTCGCCGGCAGCCCGACCACGCGCGCCACACGGAACTGCTCGACGATCCCCTCTCGCCGTGCGCTCAACCGGACTTTAGGGAGCAATGTATTGATAATCGGGCTGATTAAAGGATGATCGAAATCGACCGTCACCGAAACCCGGTTGCCGGGACCACCGGCGTCCTGGATCGGCTGACAATCGGCAGAGGTGCTCGTGCTGACATCGGGCGGGAAGTACACCACACCGGTCTTGTTCGAGCAGACGGTGATCTTCAGGAACCCCGGCAAGCCGTCGGCAGCGGTTGGATCGCGCCACACCGAAGCCGCACCGGAGAGCGTTGCATCGCGGATGGAGGGGATGCGGGCCGCGTCGCGCTCGGTCTGGGAGTTGCAAATACCCCCGGTATATCCGGCGCAATACAGGTCATCAAAGCCGCCGGTGACGGCGTAGCGGACGCCGAAGCGCGCACCATTTTCCACCGTAATCCAGGCATGGAGCAGGCGTGCAGTTTCGATGATTGTAAATAGAAGGAGAAGCAGAATCGGTAGGATAAGTGCGAATTCGACTAACGCTTGGCCGGTGCTCTTGGTCTTTCGCCTGTTCCACACATAGTGCTGCTCTTTTTATTAGGTATAGTTTTTCAATCCCGAATACGTGAGCAACGTAGATTCGGTAACATCAGTATGCGGTCATATGGCGAAATCTGACCTTACAGGCACATTACAGAATCTGACTGCTGGAGCAAACTCGAGCGGCGATCGCCATGCTCGTCGGGAAGGACTGCCTTAGATTTCGAGCCTGTATCCGTAGCCGCGGATAGTTCGCAGGTGGACTGGCGAGGATGAGTCGTCTTCGATCTTTTTCCGGAGCAGCCAGATGTAACGCCTCAACCCGCTGCTGCCCTCCAGTTGGTGATCACCCCATACCCGCTGGATTAAGTCCTCCTGCGATATCGCCTCACCTGCACGCTGCATAAGCGCTTCAAGCAGTCGGAACTCAGTCGGGGTGAGTTCCACCAATCCCGGACCCAACCTGACCTCGCGTTTGCGAACATCCATCGTTAGTCGTCCCGCCTGAAGCACCGCCCCCTGTGTCAGGGCGCGCGAGCGGGCGAGGACGGCCCGCACACGTGCACCAAGTTCCGCCAGGCTGAAGGGTTTGGTCACATAGTCGTCAACGCCAAGCCGGAATCCGCGCAGCTTATCCCCTTCGGAGGTCTTGGCCGTGAGCAGGATCACAGGCACATCCGCCAGTTCACGCAGACGGGCCGTTAACTCCCAACCATCCATGCCGGGCATCATCACATCCAGGATGGCAAGGTCAGGGCGTTCCTGAAAGAAGATCCGCAAGGCCTTCTGCCCTCGCTCGGCTGTGACGACCTCAAATCCATCTTCGATCAAGTAATCGCGCAGGAAGCGCAGCAAGGTCGTATCGTCGTCGACGATCAGGAGTTTTGAGCTCACAACCCGTCCATCTCCGTTTCCGCACCTTGAACTTGACGCGCCCCCTCAATTTCCTGTGGATCTGTGATAGGAAGAGATATCGCCACGACGGCCCCACCTCGTGGATCGCCCTCCACGAAGATTTCACCACCCATGGCTTCCATCAGGCGGCGCGCCATCGGCAAACCCAGGCCATGGCCATACACTTCGCGGGCATCGCGTGTGTCCAGCCGGTGGAACATCTCGAAGACGCGCTCTCGCTCCTCAAGTGGTATTCCCGGACCCTCATCTCGCACCTCGACTCGCAGTCGATCGAGGCGCTGCGAACAGGTTACCTCGATCAGGCCCCCGTGGGCATATTTTACGGCGTTATCCAGCATATGGAAGAGGACGCTGGAGAGCGCCCTCCTGTCGGCGAGTACCTCTGGCAAATCGCGCGGGAGATCAAACCGGACGCGCTCTGCCACCAGAGGTGGTGGAAAACGGCCCAACGTCTCCCGGATGATGGGTTCGATGGCAAGTGCAACAGAGTCAAGTTCGACCCGGCCAGCGTCCAGCGCCGATAGATCCAGGATCGTTTCCACAAACATCGTCAGGCGGTCCGTTTCGGACTGGATTAGGGCCAACGACTCAAGCGTCCCACCTGCCAATTTCTTGTCGCACTCGATGAGCAGCTCGACCCCGCTCCGGATATTGGTCAGGGGTGCGCGCAGCTCGTGGGATACGAGGGCGACGAACTCCGATTTAAGCTGATCAAGCTCCTGCAGTTCCTCATTCAACCTGGCTAGATCGGCTATTGTCGACTCGAGCTCGCTCGTTCGTTTCTCAACTTTCTTTTCGAGATCCAGGTTGAGCTCGGATAGGTCCTCTCGCGCTTGATCGATGTTTTCCAATGCTTCACGCAGATCATCCTCACGCCTGAGAATATCACTCAGATCATGGGCAGTGCCGGCAATCAAGTACCCACCATGTTTAGGATCCTGGACCGGCCTCATCTCGAGCGAGGCCGGGAAGTGATCGCCGTTTACGTTCTGGAAGACGACTTCACCCGACCACCCCTCGCGCTGAGCCTGCGCCAGGATCCCGGGCAGTTGCCTTGTTTCAGGTAAGAAAAGGACTGCACTGAGCTCCCAACCAACCTGATCCCCAGTAGGCAGGCCAAGTGAGCGGAGCAGTGACGGATTGGCGAGGCGCACCTTCCCCTCCAGATCACAGATGAATGCCATATCTGCGGCGGCATTGACCAGCGCCGCGAATTGACGCAGCTCGTGTTGACCGGCGATCACGCCTTGTCTGGCAAACAATAAACCGATCAGGAGCGATGCCCCGCCAACCCCTACCCAGTCCAACTCGCCGGAGGACCACCAGTTGAAAACCAGGTAGGCGACGACAGCATATGTGAAAACAAGAGGAAAGAGCAGCTCCAGGCGGATGCGCCAGTTGCGCACCATCTCCTGTGGATGATCTCCTACAGCCCGCGCCCCAGAGGGAAGCCAACGGAAGACCACACCAAGCACAAGCGTTCCGAGCATCCAACCCGATTCAACCAGACTGGGGGACGTCTGAAAACGAAATGTCCCCAGTGTGCTGTTTGTGAGATCGGTCAGGAATAAGATGGCCGAGCCCAGGAGCAGGATCCCGAGTATGCGCCCCTCACTTCTTTCCGCCTGGACGATCAACAGGCGCAGGATGAGCAGGATCATGACAAGATCAAGGATGGGGCGGATCGCAAGCCAGATGATCGTGCTCACTTGCAGCCCAGCCGCATCCACAGCGGGTCCGAGGAAGACAAGCCAGGCCAGCGCCACAACGCTCAGGATCAAGATGCTGACATCCAGGACTTCCCGTAGCCGCCCGAAGCTCTCTTCCTGGGATGGCCGGTAGCGAATGATCGCAGCCAACACGCCAAAATAACCAGCTACCATGAAGAGATCCCGCAGGGCAGGCGTCGTAGGTGGCTTGCCCTGGCCCATCCACTGGATCAAGGCTGCAGCATCAGCCAGGGTCCAGATCAGCAGCCCGACGACGAGGTTGCGCCAGACATGTACGGCACCAATATCCTTCATCCGCCGCAGGGCGCGTTCGGCAGCCAATGCCGTTGCGGCCCGGATCCCGAAGACGAGCACCTCTGGGAAGGGACCGCCAACCAGCGCTTCCGGCCTGAAGGTGACCCAGAGGGAATAGAGCGCAATCACAACGACCGCCAGGATCAGCCAGTGCCGTGTATAGAACGAAATCAAGCGCGCTTCAGTTCGCATCGTTCTCGATTGTAGGTGAGGGTTCAGGCGCGGGCAAGATGACTTCTGGTACCCAGACTCAGGCGGCCCCGCTTTTGCGGGGCCGCCTCTTTTGTTAGTCGAAGTCTATCGTCGGTGTAGGCGTCGCCGGAGGCGGCGTCAGTGTTTGCGTCGGAGTTTTTGTAGGAGGATGCGTATTCGTTGGCAGCGGTGTAAAGGTCTGGGTCGGCGTGCGTGTGATGGTCGGCGTCCGGGTCGGTGTATACGTTGCCGTATGGGTCGAGGTCGCCGTCGGCGGCGGGAAGGTCTTAGGTATGGCGGAACTGCTTAAGTTGCAGGACGAGTCGCTGAATTGAATCGTCCACCCGAAGTTATTACTCGATAGGTTGAGGGGGAAGCTGTTTAGTGTTCCACTGAACCCACCATCCCAATCGACATAGGTAGTATTACCACCCAAGTTCGTACCCGCATTCAAGCCGAAAGAGGTCGTGGAGGTGTAATCATTCACTGTATAGACCGTACTGCTGTTCCATTGGACGTAATCAACGTACTCACTCCAGCCATAAAGCGTGGAGGCGGTATTCAGCGGGCCCCAATCGAGGGTGATGCCGGTGATGCGCAGGCCAGGGTAGGTTGTGTTATTGATGGTTAGTGACAAACCCGCTGACCCAGCAAAACTTGTGCCTCCGAAACCGACACCCGCGCAGGAGGGCGTATTGGTGGGTGTGGGTGTTAGGGTAATTGTCGGGGTGTTAGTCACGGTGGGGGTGTTGGTGCGGGTAGGAGTCACCGTAGGTGTCGGTGTCACCGTAGGGGTTAGTGTAATCGTAGGGGTTAGTGTAATCGTAGGGGTTAGTGTAATCGTCGGCGTCGGTGTGGACGTGGGCACTGCCCTGAAAAACGCCGAACTGACATCACATTCGTCGTCGAAGGTGAGCGTCGTGCCGTAGTTACCGAAGAGTTCGCTCCCCGGCACACCGCTGAAATCGGCGATCCAGAGAACCGTCGAGTTCGACGCCTGGGGGAAGCTGGCCGGAACGGCTGGACCTTCCATCGTATTCGAAGTGTAATCATTCCCATCGTAGTACGCTGGCCCGTTGAAGGTGAGTTTGTCGACGTACATCGAGGCGCTCATCTCGGTCCAAGTCGTGTTCGAATTCGTCAGGTAGACTGTTTGCGGGTTGCCGTTGTATACAAGCATGTACAACTCTTCGCCTGCAGCACCGTACGCACTCACACTCAAGTTATGACAATTCACCGTCGGTGTTGCGGTCGGTGTAGGCGTATCCGCCACATTAATTGTGAAGAGCACTTCATCGATCACACTTAAAACGCCTTCATCATCGGTGGCGAACGCCTGCATGCGGTGCTGGCCGCTGCTCATCACACCACCGCTTGGCCAAGTCGCAGAACCCGTCGGATGGCTTGAGCAGGGTGCGTTGCCTCCAAATCCACAGTAGGCCTGGGCAAACTCGGTGTGGGTATAAACACGAGTCCATACCGCGCCATTCCAGTAGTCGATGGCGAAGTCGACCTGGGTTATACCTTCGCCATCCGCTCCGATTCCAGCACAAGTGGCCGGATCGGCGTTATCCGGATCGTAGGCGATCGCCTGTGCCGGAACGCTGGCGTTGTACACGCCGCCATTGACCGGTTCGATGATCTGAACGATCGGTGGTACCTTGCACAAGGTTGACGTGGGAAGCGGGGTATCCGTGGGCGGCGGTACAGGCGTATCGGTAGGAATCGTGGTGGCTGTGAAGGTCGGGACCGAGATCGTCGCTGGCAGCCCTACGACGCGCGCGACCCGGAATTGCTCCACAATGCCTTCCCGGCGGGCCGAAAGATGGATGTTGGGCAGCCAGGTGCTGAGGATGGGGACGATAAGCGGGTGTTCGAAATCCACAGTCACAGAGACCCGGTTTCCGGGACCCCCGGGATCTTCGACTTCAGCGTGAGTCGCAATCTCCTCGCACCATGCAGGCAGATGCGAAGGTGTAATGGGTGCATGGTATGTAAACAAGGCTGCGCTGGCGAGATCCTTGTTGGAGCAGACTGAAACTTTAAAGAAGCCGGGCGTCGCCTGTGCGGCGAGCGGGTTGCGCAGGATGGCAACTGCACCACCGGTTGCGGCGTCTTTGATGGAGGGGATGCGTGCGGCGTCCTGCTCGTTGAGATCATCGCATTTCCCACCCGGGAACCCCGAGCAATAGGTATCCTCGAACTCGCCGGTCACGGCGTAGCGTACGCCAAAACGGGCGCCGTTCTCGACAGCCAGCCAGGCGTGCAGCAGGCGCGCCAACTCGATGATGACGAAGAGCAGGAGCAGGAGGATCGGGAGGACGAGTGCGAACTCCACGAGTGTTTGCCCGCGGAACCGCTTTCGGTTTGTTCGGATTGATTTGAATAAGCTGGCTGGCAAGTTGCTCATCATAGGTCTCTCTCAACTAATGAATGATGCGGGTGAAGATACGTGAAGCAATGGCTTCGAATACCTGCAGAAGGCTGGCACCCTGCGGCGCAAAATAGTAGTTCCCGCAGGATACGCCGGTGCCTGTCGAACTGCACGGATCCGTTGACGGGTCTCCATCGTCGCCGATTGCAGCGATGAAACGCAGCAGCTTTTCACCCTGATCTGGTTCACAACCCCCAGCAGAATAGGCGCCACCCGGGCCATCATCACACTTGGTGTTGTTGACCATGTCGTCGCCCAGACCGATCGTAAAAATCACAGCACCCTGGCCAGCGGCGGTGCAGGAGGTCTGTGACGGGTCGAAGGAGTTCGCCTCCGGACAGCCTACGAAATAGCCTTGATCTACGGCTGCGTCCTCCGCGTCATACCCCCACTGACCAAGTCCAATTTCGAAGTCCTCATCCTTACAGAACGGCTGTACCCAGGTTGGCTGGCCAGGTCCCAACGGAGATGGACATACTCGGGTGTGAGGGGGAGGAGATCCTATATCAGTTGCGGTGTTGGCCGAGCCATCGCTGAGCAGGATGAAGATCAGCACGGCTTCCTCCCGCAGGAAGCTGCCGAACTGGCTTCCGCCTACCTGCAGGCCATCGGCAATGTTGGTCGATGTACATAAGCTTGGATCGGGTGGAAACCCAGCGCAGCTGGCTAATTTGAAGACCGTGAGGTTCCCGATGGATGAGATGATTGACGAAGCATCGGAGCTCAAATTAAGTTGGGCGAGTGCGTTTTGGTCGAAGCTGATCACCGCCATTCGGTCGTAAGGGAAGTACAGGCGGTTGACCAGCGCCAGCGCTGCGTCACGTACCTCCTCGAAGGGGTGGCAGCCGCCCTGGACGCCTGGGGCCGTAGTGTTCAGGTCGTTGCAGATATCCGGGTCTCGGTAATAGTCATCGGGCAGATCCCATAACGGGTCTGGATTCGGTCCGGGCGCCCCGGGCCAAAGGTACTGTGATGGAGCGCAGTCATCGATGACCCCGTCACCGTCATCGTCATCCCCATCGTGGCAATCCGCATCATAGGACATCGATTCGGAAGTGTCGATCGCCAGAACGATGTCGACCGAGGCCGCCTCGGAAACGGCGTTGGCCTGGATATCGATCGAGCCCCAGCCGATGATGGGTAGGAACGCGAAGTCAACCGGCATCGTCGCCGTGACACGCACATATTTTCGGGGCACTTCAAGGGCGTCAGCTGGAACCCCACCCCCGCCGTTGGGAGGCCCGTGCCATCCGTTCCCATTTAAGTCTTCCGGGCAGAGATCGATGTCATGATAGGGATTCGTGTTTCCAACCGTTGGGTTGGATAAGTCACATTTAAAGATTTTGGCATCGGCTGGATTGAGGCTGTTCAGATTGATGAACTCGTCTGCCGCGCGTTCGATCTCGTTGTCGGAACGGCCTTCCCGGAATTGGTTGGCGGCTGCCAAGGAGGCCGAGTCGACCGCGCGCCGCAGGTGGCCTATCTGGATGAAAAGGATCCCGGCGTCCACCGTCAGGCCGACGAATGCCGCCAATCCAATGAAAGCCAGTGCGATGAGCACCATCGCCTGGCCGCGCTGCAGCTTGCGCTGCGCCGGGTTAATGGATGGGAGTGGGTGTAGGTTCGGCATGTGGATTTGGCATAATACTGTATGCATACAGAGTAACCGGGTTCGGGACAAAGGCCGTGATCCAGGGTAGACCCATGATCATGTGATATTCATACCAGAGCTCCACCGAGACAAGACCTGTGTTGGGCGCCAATGCATCAAGCTTGGCTTCGATGTCTGTCGTCGTATCCAACTCTGACAACTTATTATTGTAGAGTGAGACTTCCCCGGGGCCTGCTGGAAACCGCTGGGTGACGTGTCCAGCGCTCGCGCCGAAGGCCGAGATGACGATGTCATCGGTGGCAGGGTTAAGAACAATCTGGCCACCGGAGCCGATGTTGATCGACTGCAGTGCAACCGTCTGGGCTCGCAGGTAGAACGCCCAATTAGGATCCGTGTAATTCCCGTTATTGTCGTGCAGCGGATCGTCATTCGCGGCAAAGCGGGCTGATTCGCGTGCTGCATCGATCAGGTCCAGGTAGTAGTTAAGCATGAAACCGAACTCGATCAAGCCCGAAAGCATCATGAGCAGGACCGGGAGCAGGACCATGAACTCAACAATGCTCTGGCCGCGCGACTTCTTTTTCCGTTTCTTGCCGATTGTGTTTTGATGCACTCGATTCATAGTCCCACCAGTCAGCGTATCTCCCTTTTCTGACTTCCTACATTATAAGGTGAGCCAGCTCCGACTCATCTAGTACCGGGGAACCAGCAAGGCAAACTGTCAGCCAGTCGGTACGCCATTGTAACGAAAAACAAACAGGAGGGGAGTTCCTACATACCCAGCAGTCGACCCAGTGTCGTCCATCCCTGGAAATACACCCATAATGAACCAAGAATGAGAAAGGGGCCATAGGGGATCGGCTGGAAGGTCGTATAACGCCGGCGAACGAGCATTACAACGATGATCACGATGCTAATTACACCAGCATAAATGATGCCCCTGAGTAGTGCCTCGATCACCGCCGGAAAACCCACCACAAGCCCGATCAAGGTAGAGAGGGTAACATCACCAAATCCGAGTGCAACCTCATCATTATCCATACCCCTTCGAGCTGAAGTCCAGCGTGCGAAAACTCCACCAAGGACATAGAGCAGGAAAAAAATCCCAAAACCAAGCACCCCCCCGACCAGCGTCCGCCGCCACCCGAGCTCAGGATTGAGTACCCCAATAATGAAAAAGACCAGGGCTGCGGGGATGGTTACGATATGTAGGATCAGTCGCTGCTCGATGTCGATGACTGTAATAAGCAAGAAGACGGCACAGATGATCAAAGCCGGCCAGAAATCCGCAGCGTTGGCCGACCAAATCCAAAGTGCCATGGACCCGATTGCTCCGGTAACTTCGACCACCAGATTTCGTAGGCGCACTCTTGTCCGGCAGTAGTCACATTCTCCTCTGCTCAAGCCAAGCAGGACCAGAGAGGACCATGCTGGAAGCGCTCGTGGTGCACCACACGCAAGGCAATGCGGAGGGGACACACGACGGCTATAGGGTAGGCTGTCAGAAATGGCGTTGATGGACACCCCTAACAGCCATCCCAGGATTCCAGCTATGAAGATCATCGCTGCAGATTATACTGGTCTTTGAGATGGTAGCGAATGGACCCAGGACAGCTTGTAGACAGGTCACAGGTCCGGATGCTAGAATGCTCCGATGATGATCGAGCGCCCAACCCCTGATCGCGATCGACTGAGCATCATGACCGCGCTGGTCTTCCTGACGTATGGTTTGATCCGTATCGTCACCCTCCCCACCCTCAAGATAGAAATGACGGTGTTTGGCCTCCTGGTGCGGATCATCCTCGACACACGTTTGATCATGCTGACGGTGGCTGCCATGCTTACGGCGGCCGGCGCAGATTGGCTGGTTCGATCGCACCCGAAATTCCAACCTGGTCAATCCACCCTGACACACTGGGTCATCCCAGGTATGGCAGCACTCGCAACCGGAGCGATCCTTACCCGGCTGCCCCAGGGATTGGCGCTCTGGATCGGCCTGCCCTTAGGAGCTTTAATTCTCGTGGGCGTGCTCTATGCCGAATTCCTGGCCATCGATCCATCTGATCAACGTTATGGTTTTACCTCCGTTGGATTGAGGACTCTGGCTTACATCTTGCTTGCAGGCACCCTTTTTACGATGCGCGCGACTAACCAGCGTGCGATTTACAGCGTGCCGGCAACAATGTTGGCCATCTCAGCTATCAGCTGGCGGCTGGCGCTTCTCAATTACCGCCAGCCACACACCGCGCTGGTAGATGCGCTCTTGATCGGCTTGGTCGGCTCGCAGATCACGTGGGCGGCTCATTACTGGCCGCTGCCACCGATCCGCCTGGGACTTGCCATTGGGCTGCTGGTTTATATTGGGAATGGGCTGATTGATACGCTGAGGAATGGGCAGATAAGCCGAGGGCTTGTTGTTGAATTTGCAATCCTGGGGGTTATTGGTTACGGAGCTTTGTTCATCCTAACCTGATCTTGCGGCCTCAACCCTACCCTGTGTCGGCCTCTTCCGAGCCTTGCTCATCGTTTTCCGCTGCACGGGCCTTTCTCTTCGCCCTCCAACCAATGAGGCGTTCCTCACCAGCGATCAAGCGTTTGATATTGGGCAAGAGGGCCAGCACAACGATTAGTTCCGCCAATACGCCATAATAAACATAGACCCAGGAGTCCAGGCCTGCTGCCGCGCGGACGGCAAAGACCAGTCCTGCCAGCAGAGGAACCGACATCGTCGCGAGCGAGGCGTATCCGATCCCGAACAGGATCAGCACTGCCAGGAGCAGGATGATCGGACCAGCGGGAACCCATATCCCAACCGTGGCACCGAAAGCGGCTGCTCCCCCTGCCCCGCCCTGAAATTTCAACCGCCCGTCTTCGCGTTCCACCAGAAACAATGAATAGTTGTGGCCGATGATCACCAGAGCCCCGGCAAATACCTCCAGCCAGGCGGAACCCCCGCTAATCCAGCGGGCGAACCGGACAGCTAAGAACGCCTTCAATACATCGAGGGCCGCCGTCGCCAGACCTGCCCAGATACCGGCCACCCGCATCACATTCGTTCCGCCGGTTCTCCCGCTATACCACCTGCGCACGTCCCTGCCTCGCGTCAGGCGTACTACGAGTAGCCCGGAGGGAAACGAACCGAGGAGATAGGCACCGATCAGCCCAGCGGCAGATTGAAATCCTATCGTCATATCTTGCTCCTACTCCACGCTAACGCCTCAGCGCTTCGCGCTGGATGACATACCTTCACTTCAGCTTCTTTATATACTGCCAGTCACCTTGTTTCTTATCAAGCGGATCGGGAAATAGTACCACCTCAGGCTCAAGATCGTTCTGCCAACCAACGAATTGTCACGGGAACGTCTTTCTGGGACGACTCAAGCATGAAAGCCCCTACATGCCAGATCCCACCAAACCTAGAACAGATGAGGTGAGGTACACCTGGATACTGCGCCTGCTCCCGATCCAGTAATGAGGGCGTATCTGATCCATCAGGGTGAGAGTGGTAGATCCCCACCAGATCCAGGCCGTGCGCCTCAAAGTCGTAGAACGCCTCGACCAGATCACTTGGTTCCATCCAGTAACGGTTGGGCGAGTCCAGTCGATTCATGATCGGACGGACGGCATGCACTTCCTGTCCCTGTCCGCCAAGCAAGCCACAACCCTCGAACGGAAGACATCGGTCAAGGTGTTCTTGGATTTCGATCCATTGGCTCTGGCGAAGGTATAGGACTTCCATCAACTCTTACCGCGATTATACAGCACCCACTCGGCTCAAACCGATCGCTCAGAATCCTGCCAACCTTCATGTTAGCGTCAGGTAAGCTTCAGGCATTCGAGCCCATGATTCATTACAATGACTCCGTTCTAACCCTGAGTGACCACTCAAGAAAGGGAGATCCATGGCATCCAGCACCGCCATCAGTATTGAAAGTCTCCACAAACATTATGGTGATGTCTATGCCCTGCGTGGCTTGGACCTGAGCGTAGATCGAGGGGAAATATTCGGATTTCTGGGTCCAAATGGGGCTGGGAAAACCACTACCCTGCGCTGCATGCTCGATCTGATCCGCCCTTCTTCCGGCGAGATCAACGTGCTGGGCATGAACCCGCAGCACGATCCAGTCTGGGTCCGGTCCAGGACAGGCTACCTGCCGGGTGAACTCAACCTAGATGGCAACCTGACCGGCGCGGGTGCACTGCGATACTTCAATCAACTGCGCGGTGGCACAGCAAATACAGAGCGCATAAGCGAACTCGCTGAACGGCTTGAGGTTGATCTCTCCCAACCGATCAAGAATCTATCCCACGGAAACAAGCAGAAGATCGGCTTAATCCAGGCGCTCATGCACGAGCCTGAACTGCTTATGCTCGACGAGCCGACAACCGGGTTGGATCCGCTCATACAGCGCGAGTTGCTGCGCATCCTGCAAGAGTCCCGGCAGGCCGGCCAGACCGTATTCTTTTCGTCCCACATCATCAGCGTCGTAGAACGAATCGCCACGCGGGTGGGCATCATTCGCAATGGCCGCCTGATCGAGGTTGCTGAGACGAAGGACCTGCTCAACCGTGCAGTTCGCAGAGCAACGATTCTCTTTCGTGAACCCGTCGATTCTGCACTCTTCGAAGGCCTCCCGGGCGTGCGTGTGCTCAGCCCTGATAGCGGAAGAACCCTGCTCCTGCAAGTTATGGGCGACATGGATGGGTTGATCAAGCGCCTGGCCGAGCATCCGGTTATCGAGATTGAGACCGAAAGGCCAAGCCTTGAGGAGATTTTCATGACCTACTATTCCACGAGCGAGAGCGAGGTTTGACGATGAAACCCGAATTCACCAGCACACTCCGCAAACAACGAGGCCAGATCATCGGTTGGGGGCTCGCTCTTGCTGGCCTCGGGTTATTGTTGGTTCCCTTTTACAAGAGCATCTTCAACGAGAGCGCTCAAATGATCGAGCTTCTCAAGAGCTACCCCGAGGAGTTCACAGCTTTCTTCGGCGATTTCACCAGCATGAGCACACCCCAAGGGTTCCTGGATATCGAGTTTTTCAGCTTCACGCCCCTCCTGCTTGGCATCTTCGCTGCGCTCGCCGGTTCAGGCCTGATCGTGACCGATGAGGAAAGCGGCAGGCTAGACCTGATCGCTTCCCAACCTCTCAGCCGGGTCCAATTCTTCCTCAGCCGGGGCATGGCATTCGTGATCACTGCAACCGCCATCTGCATGCTCGGGTGGTTGGGGATGGTCATCCCACTCGGAAATAGCGGCATGGATATCACCCCAGGTCAGCTTGCGCTGCCCTTCATCCCATTACTAGCACAGGTGCTGCTGTATGGTTCGCTGGCCCTACTACTGAGCTTACTGCTGCCGTCACGCCGGCTTGCAGCAAGCGTGACCGGGCTTGTGATCGTTGCAGATTTTTTCGTTGAGGGTTTCAGCAACATCATCACGGATCTTAAGCCTTTTGCGAAGTTTCTGCCCAGTCACTACTACCAGGGTGGGTACGCAATGGACGGCCTAGCCGTGGTGCCCGTCTTGAGTTTTCTCGGCATTGCTGCAATATTCAGCCTGCTTGCCCTCTGGCGATACCAGCGACGGGACATTCGCGTCGGTGGCGAGGGGGGCTGGGGTTTCCGTTTACGGAGAAAGCCCGCCCTGTCCGAACCTGCAGCCTAGTTCTTGCAGTGCGTTATTAACCAAAGTGGGGAGGTGCTGGACACCTCCCCACTCTCACTCTCCTCCTGTAGGCACTTTGGTCAAGTGATAATCCCGCCTTCGGTTAAACGAAGCAGATCTCCCAGCGCCTGTTCGATCTCGGAAATCGAAACCGGCTCTCCATCCTCTCTCCGCTTGAGCTCACCCCTGGCTGCCTTTTCTAACGCTAGCTCCCGGACCGTCCGCCCACTGGCAAGTGCCTGCTTAACGAGTTCAGCACCGGTGGAATAGCCGAGGATCGGGTTCAACGCAGTCACCACGATCGCGTTCCGCTCAAGCCAGCTAGCGGCTTGCTCGCGATTAGCCTCCAGGCCCAGCAAACCCTTCTGCGTGAAGGCGCGCACTGACCCGATCAATACCTGCATCATCTCGAACAAGTTATGGGCGATAATCGGCATCATGACATTCAACTCGAGCTGGCCCGCCTGCGCTGCCAGGCTGACCGTCGTATCACAGCCGATCAGATGGTACATGCTCATGTTGAGCATCTCCGCCATGACCGGATTCACCTTGCCAGGCATGATACTGGAACCTGGCTGGACAGCAGGAAAGGTAATCTCGTGCAGGCCGGTCGCAGGACCAGATGCTAGAAGCCGCAAATCGTTGCATATCCGGGTCAGCGTAATTGCCAGCGTACGCATCGCTGCTGAGAAATCAGCCATATCTGCCATTGACTGCATGCTCTCGAACAAGTTATCGGAGAGAGTTAGATCGAATCCGGTCATGGCCGAAAGACTGACGACAATCATGACCGGATAGTCGCGAGGAGCGTTTAACCCTGTCCCGGCCGCAGTCCCTCCAATCCCAAGCCGGCGTAATCCAGCTGCACTGCGCTCGATCCGATCAATATCACGCTCGACAGCTTTGCTGTATCCACCGAATTCCTGGCCGAGCCGTACCGGGACGGCATCCTGAAGGTGGGTCCTGCCAGATTTGAGCACATCATCGAACTCGCTGCTCTTTTCATGCAGAGCAGCACGCAACGCGCGCAGCTCTCTGAGCAGCTCATCTAACCTCCATAAACAACCGAGCCGGATGGCGGTAGGGATGGTGTCATTGGTCGATTGGGCCATGTTCACGTGATCATTGGGATGGACGAGGTATTCACCCGGCCGCCCACCCAGGATCTGTGTTGCCCGGTTGGCCAGGACCTCGTTCATATTCATGTTGTGACTTGTGCCGGCGCCGGCCTGGAAGGGATCGACGATAAACTCCTGATCCCACATGCCGTCCATGACCTCTTGTGCAGCTTGGATGATAGCCTGCGCGTTGAGTTCAGAGAGAAAACCGAGTGCCAGGTTAACTTCCGCAGCAGCGGATTTAATCAATGCCATGGACCAGATGAAGGCTCGCCATGGCCTTAAACCCGAGACGGGAAAGTTCTCTGCTGCCCGTGCTGTTTGAGCCCCGTACAGGGCGTCCGCAGGTACCTTGATCTCACCGAGCGAATCATGTTCGATCCGGAATTCTGAGCTTTGCGCCACGCCTCCCCTCCCTCATCCCTACCAGGTTCTCAATAACCGTCCCTCACCAGGGTAGAAAAAGAGGGAGCCTTCCGGCTCCCTCCCTCTCAAGCTGAACTACTTATGTTACGCGTCTAGGGCGCCGTAACCGGGGCCACCCTGGAAGAAATCGTAATTCGGTTTAATATCCGGAGTAAGGTCAACGACCTCGCCAGCCTCAAGAACACGTGTGTGCTCGAGGTGTACAGCATCTCCATGATGATTCTCGCCATCATACACAGTGTCAAACCCAGCCGTGCCTGCTGGCATACTGAGAGCCTCGCCACCCTTGGCGGCGTAATCCGCTGGGACCTCGTCTTCGGTGAAGATAGCCTCAAAAGGGCACTCCGGAATGCAGGCACCACAATCGATGCAGGTATCTGGATCGATGTAATACCAGGGCCATTGGTCGACAGGCTTCCCGGGTATGATGCACTCGACCGGGCACACGTCGACGCAACCAGAGTCGCGCAGGCATAAACTGGTGATAATGTGTGTCATGTAGGTATCCTCCAGGATGTAAGCTATTGAAACGTGACTACCCCTACGCCGACGCTGCTGATCCTATTCAGGCGGCGAAGTTCTTTGCGACCGCATCCCAGTTGACGACGTTCCACCATGCAGCTATGTAATCTGGTCGGCGGTTTTGATACTTTAGGTAATAGGCATGCTCCCAGACATCCAGCCCTAGCACAGGCTTAAGACCTGCAGAGATGGGTGAATCCTGATTCGCTGTCGAGAGCACCTGCAGTTTACCAGCGCTATCAGCGGCCAGCCATGCCCATCCACTTCCAAACCGAGTGGCCGCGGCATTTGAAAACTCAGATTTAAAAGTCTCGAAACTACCGAATGCTGCTTTGATACCTTCCGCCAGCTCACTACCGGGTTCGCCGCCTGCACCAGGTGCCATGATCTTCCAGAACAATGTGTGGTTGGCATGTCCTCCGCCGTTGTTGCGGATTGCTCCGCGCACGGCTTCGGGAAGTGCATTCAAATCTGAAAGCAGGGATTGTATCGACTTGTCTTGAAGTTCTGGGTAACTTTCAAGCGCTGCGTTGGTCTTGCTAACGTAGCCAGCGTGGTGCTTTGAGTGATGAATTTCCATCGTGCGAGCATCGATATGGGGTTCCAATGCATCGTACGGATAGTCTAACTTAGGGAGTTCAAAAGCCATGATGTATACTCCTCCTTGAGCAAATCATACCAGTAAAGCGGACACATGTTAACAGGCTACAGAATCGACACGCCTGCCTATACGCAAAGGAATTCTAGTCTCCAGCGTCGGCATTTGTCAAGACGACCTCACAGGGTTAGGGCCGTATGGGACAATTGAAGGCGGTCAGCAGGTCGGAGAGCCGGATCATGCCTCCCCCAGGATTGATTCTGCTCGTTGGCATCCTTGCCGCTTCCACTTCATCGATCCTGATCCGCTTTGCCCAACATGAGGTCGATTCGCTAGTCATCGCGGCCTACCGTTTAAGCCTGGCGTCAATCATCTTACTCCCCTTCCAGGTGCGTAGGTCGCGATTTTCTCCCAGGGGGAGCTCGAAGGTAAATCATGGTCTACTGCTGCTATCGGGCTTGTTCCTGGCAGCTCACTTTGCAACTTGGATAAGCTCTCTCGAATTCACCAACGTCACCAGCTCGGTTGTCATTGTCCAGACCTCGCCACTCTTCGTATCACTCCTTTCACCTCTGCTGCTGGGCGAACGGCCAGCGCGCGCAACCTGGATCGGCCTGGCGGTAGCAATCCTTGGAAGCGTCTTAATTGCTGCCAGCGATCTATGCCCGGATCTACAACTCACCTCATGCCTCAACGCAGCAGGAACTTACAATCCATCTGCCCTGGTCGGCAATGGCCTTGCTCTCTTAGGAGCGCTTTCAGGTGCGGGTTATCTCATCATTGGGCGTCGTCTTCGGCGGAGTATCGATCTGCTACCCTATATCACCTGGGTGTACGGAATTGCAGCAATCTCCCTCTTGATTCTGGTGCTCATGCTGGGTTTGCCGCTCTTTGGCTTCTCGTTCGAGACGTACCTTTGGTTGCTCTTGCTGGCATTGTTCCCCCAACTCCTCGCCCACTCAAGCTACAATTGGGCGCTTAGATACCTGTCCGCCGCCTCGGTTTCGATCAGCTTGCTCGGTGAACCACTGGCAGCATCCGTCCTGGCATTCCTGATACTCAAGGAAACCCCAGGAGTTGCCCTTCTGGCTGGAGCAGCGCTCGTGCTGGGTGGTATCATTCTCGCTATAAGAAAACGTTCCCTCCCGCCTGAGACCGGCAGCACGACACCTGGTGGACAGGCGACGTAAGGAGACTAGAATGCAGATTCGTTGTTTTCGTTGTGGATGGAGTTTTGCGATCAAGAAAGATGAAATCGCCTTTGCCGTTGAAGCACTTACTGAGAGCGGCGGCAATCACTACGATACCCGTTGTCCCCGCTGCCGGCATACAAACCGTGTTTCGCTCGAGCAGCTTAAATCCCTTGTCCCCTCCCCGGTTGAGGAAGAGGAAAAAGACAGCGATTAGCCAACACCTCCAACAAACCGCATTACTTTCGATAAGCCTCGCCTTGCTTGCGACTGCTTGCGGGGTACAGGCACCAGTTGAGCCTCCTGCCGAAACGCGCCTGCTCACGTTAGATCCGCTGGATTCAATATCACCCCAGCTCGAACTGATCGGATTATCCACCTCGTACAATGCAATTGGTCAGCGTTTCAGCGTCGAATTCTTTGATCTCGACTTTGAACACAGCCCCGAAGTTACTTTCGAGCTTGATCTCTGGCCTGACCCTGGGCTGCAGCCGGGGGAACCCGGAGATTGGGATATCCACCTAGAATGTGCACCGGGGAGGATCCTCGAATTCACAAGCCACCTGCCTGAATCAGAAGCTATCGAGATTCCGGTCATCGCATGGGATGAGGCACACGATTTCCTGCAGGTGACCATTGCTCACTTGCACCAACTGCATTCTGCGCCATTCCTTATCCGGGTTAAAGTCCGTGAGCCAGGTACGCAAACAGTAGCAGATGTCTTAGGTCCGGTGCCATCCGATGCACGCGAAAACCGTACGGCAGAGCTCTTACTCGTCTTCTGGAACAGCTTTTCCGCCAACACGCCGGCAGAAGCGCTGCGAAGCTGGGACGGCGCGCACAGCGGGCCTGCGGGTGAGCGGTTTGGTTTGAGCCACCTGCTCGAAGCTGTCCAAGAATTCTCGTTGCCAATCACGCTCCTAGACTTAAACTCTCCGACAAGCCTGGCCGGTCTGGAATTTCTTGGCCACCTCTCCAGCGTACATTCCTTGCAGGAGCAAGGCTTGCTCAGCCTCCCACAAAGTCTGCCTGAATACTTCAGCCCTGGCATTCAGACAAGAATGCTCACCGAGCAGATCATCTCTGCGCGGCATGAAGTCTCCCGTGCGTATGGCCTGCTGCCCTCCCAATGGATCAGCTTACAGGATCCTTACCTGAGTGTTGAAACGCTAACTTCGCTCCCTCATACAGGATTGAGCGGCCTGCTGTCCGGTATTACACCACTGACAAACCCGGCATCGTCCTCCCGGGTGTATGAGGCTGCTGGGCTTACGATTCTCCCCCGACCACGTACAGATACAGCACAATCCGCTGGGCATGCTGGTGGGCTGAGTCTGGATTGGAGACAGGCGCTCCTCCAAATTGCGCTGGACAACAAACCAGGCACGTTCATCATCCTCGGCGGGAGTTTCGGCGACATGTTCTGGGGCGACCCTAACGTTGTGCACGACACATTCGCCTGGCTTAATGCCCACCCGTGGATCCGCGTCCTGAGCCTAGAAAAGCTTTCTCGAAGCGCAGCTCCTTCTCAACCTTTCGACCCTGCGCAGGATAAAGAAACTCACGCCGCCGCGACATACGACGAACAACCCAGCATCTATGAGCCCGGTCAAGATCCGATCAGCGATATGGCTCTGGATCTCCAAGCTCGCACCCTGGCCAGCCGAGTCTGCATTGGTGAAGAAATGCCTGGCTGGGATGATTTCTGGGCCAAATGCGATTCCGAGCTGGAGGCAAGGCGCGATCGTCTTCGAGCGTTTGCTGCCCCGACTGTTTCCATGCTCGTCTTTGCGAGCGAATGGGCACAGTCCTCAGCATGCTCCGGAAGAGAACTAACAACTTTATCTACTCTCATGGATACCGATGGTGATGGTGAACAGGAGGCCGTTCTGCGCAGCGACCGCATCCTGGCGATCATCGATCCACAGGGCGGACGTCTGGTTGGCCTCTTCGGATGCAAACAGGGATTTCCACCAACGACGATTGTCAGCCCACGCGCGAGCTCTGCGATTGGATTAAGCGATCCGAGTCAGTGGTCCTTCCAACATGGGGAAATCGGTGAATGGGCCGAGCCGTTTCTTAATGGCGGGTTCGTCTTCCCCCGTGATGCCGGGATGACCTTCGATCTGGAGCAGACACAAGAGGGGGTCCAGGTCACCCATCCAGATGGGGATTACCAGATTCACTACACTCTCCACCACGATAAACTACGGGTCACGCTAAATGGATATACTCGTGGGTCAAGGTCGATTGAGCTCCCTTTTTCCCTCGCTCCCGAACGCCTCCTGCAACCAGGGTTCATGTTGGATTACCAGCTAGATAGGGGTCCAGATGGATTCAGACTCGGACTCAATTCCAGACTTCAGCTGGACGTCTTAGTTTCAGCCTCTGCGTGGCAGGTGGACAGCTTTCTCGACTCCCCGGCTCCGACGATGAAAGCCGAAGATCCAAATCTTGAGGCGCCACCCGGTCACTATCTACCGTTCCCATTTACGCTGCTAACTTTCACGCTTGATGACTATGCGAAAAGTTCAATTGTGCTTAAAATTCAATAGCTCTCTGCCTATAACGAAGAATAATATCCTTTGGATTTCCACGTGCATCCGGGAGGGCTCAGATGGTGACTGACTATACTACCGTGATAGGCGTCGATCAGCTCGTAGAAAACCTCGATAACCCGGACTGGATCATTCTAGACTGCCGCTTTGATCTTTCATCACCTGGTATCGGCCGGGAGCAGTACCTGGCTGGCCACATCCCCGGTGCTCAATATGTACATTTAAACGAAGACCTGAGCAGCCCGATCACAGCTGTCTCCGGCCGTCATCCGCTCCCCGAGCCCGAGGCGCTTGCCGGGACTTTTTCCAGGCTTGGCATCGATCCTTCAATCCAGGTTGTTGCCTATGATGCCGACGGAGGCGGCTTCGCTGCCCGTCTGTGGTGGTGCTTACAGTATGCAGGTCACGCTGCAGTCGCCGTATTGGATGGCGGATACCCGGCCTGGCTGAGAGCGGGTCTTGAGCATGAATCTGCAAATGAAGTCGCGCCAACCCGTCAATTTCAACTACAGCCACGAATGGAACTGCGGATCGATACGGATGCCATCCTGAGTCAGCTTGGAGACAGTAGCAAGATCCTTCTCGACTCGAGGGCTGCTGAACGATACAGGGGAGAGGAGGAACCCATCGATGCCCTCCCCGGGCATATTCCAGGGGCAATCAACCGGCACTGGCAGGACAATCTCAAACCGGATGGAACATGGAAGGATCCTGGCAGCTTGAGGCGAGAATTCGAAATAATCCTGGACCAAAGATCGCCCGGACAGTTGGCCGCCTACTGCGGCTCAGGCGTAACTGCCTGCCAAAACATCTTATCTATGGCCTACGCAGGCTTTGAGGGCATGAAACTGTATCCCGGGTCGTGGTCGGAGTGGATCCGCGATCCCGCTCGACCCATCGTGAGCCCGGGTAGGCTCAACCCAATCGAGCCCTCACACTCAGGATAGGAGCTACGCAGACCTGCAGCCCGAGGTGGAATAGCGAAGAGGCAGCAGCCCTCGATCCCCACGATTGTTTATGTCACCCAGGTACTTGGTTCAGACCGATCTTGCAGCGATGGCCAGGATCTTGCTCAGACTCACTCCGCTGGATATAAAGCGCCCAGAACCATTGCCCCCAGAGCCTTGGCTTGCTGGAAGGCGTGTGTATCTTCAACTCCAAAGACTTCCACATCCATGTAGATATCCCAGAGTTGTATATGCAGTCCATTCCAGATTTCAGATCCGCTCCCGCCCCAGAATGCCGCATCTCCAACAGCCTCGATCCGTTTCGTCTGACCACCCCCGATCTCACGCCCTTCGAAAAGCTGCTGTACAGAATAATCGTTGTCGATTAAAAAGCTTGCCATGCCTTCAGCATAGACAATACTCAAGCGTGCGAGGAGAAGATTTGGATCCCCAGGTGCAGTGAAGGAGCAGATGCTCTCCCCTAGAGGATTGTCGGATATGGATTGATCTCCTGGGCCAATCTCCTGACCAAGGGCAGCCGAGACCTGCTCAGAGGTCAATAGCTCACAGGCCGGAACAGGGTTGGTCGGTCTGGTCCGATCTGGCTCGTAACGGATACCACCCAATTCGCGCTGGTCGGGTGGGCCTTCCGGGTTGGCAGTAAAAGTCCCGGTTACAAAAACTACAGTCAGGATCACTAGGAATAGAATTGCGCCTCCCAGAATGATCCAGGTCGAGCGTGGCATTGGCTGAGATCTCATTTGCTAACCTCCCTGTCTGGAAGAGGGGTTGGAATTGACGATGAACTTAAGGATGTGCAAGTATGGATGCATTGTAGGATAAGCAGCCGTGAATGAAAAGGTGCATCATGATCCCGAAGCTGGCATCGCCGGGGCGGTTCGCCCGACGCGGAAAATCCTTATTGATTCATCCATCCGGCGAGGAAGGCGATCCCTGCCAGTGCGAAGAAGACGAATTCAAAGCCAGCTTGGTCGGCAATCGTCCCACTTACCACTGCACCGATCGAACCGCTCGCGAAAGTGAACCCCAGGATCAGACCGGAGGCGACCGCTCTGCCCAAAAACGAAAAATTAAGATGTGGCGATGTTCTCGATGTTCGCCAAATGATGCTGACCTCGGCGGGTTGCCTCTGATGTGCCAGCCGGATGGAACGCACCAGAGCCAAGCGCCGTTCCCATGAGAAAAATGAGGGCGGCCGTGCCCGGAAGGATCAAGGCCAGGGCGAAGGCCAGCGACATAAAGAGCACTCCCCCGGCAGCCAACCGGCGGGTGCCTAACTAATCTGCCAACCACCCAAAAGCTGGCTGGGAGAGCGATCTTGATAAACTGTAGATCATGCTCAACAAACCAATCATCGCATTGTTGAGACCAAGCGGGATGCTGAGCAACACAAGCAGCAGAGGATATTGGCTATTTACCAGATCAACAAGGAAGTGGGCCAGGCTGGCGGCGAAGAAAGAGCGATCCCGGAGCAAGCTCATCGATAAAGCTTATTTGTTTCCATGTAAGCGCGCACAGCAGGCGTCGTGAAATATCGATAGCTGCGATTTGCCTGTACGCGCTCCCTGATCACTTCACCAGAGATTTCAACCATCGGCACCTTAAGAAAGGTCACTTTTCTTTCCAGAGCAGGAAATTGCTCGGTGAGTTGGCCCAGATCAACCTCGACCTGCGGTCTGAGCATAACCGCGATTTTATCCGTAAGCTTGATGAAGGTCCCCGGTTCGTTCCATGTAGGCAAATCGCGCAGGGAGTCACTCCCCATCAGGAACACGAGTTCGGATCCTGGATTTTCATCAGCCAGCCAGGAAAGTGTGCCATGGCTGAAGTGTGGAGGTAGGCGATCGATGTCGGCACGCGAAATTTGAAACCCAGGATTATCTTCGATTGCCAGTGCAACCATCGCAAGCCGGTGATTTAGATCTGAAATTGGCCAATCGGGTTTATGCGGTGGTCTACCAGTGACCACCCACAACACCCGGTCCAGTCCGAGTTGAGAACGGGCTTCCTCGGCAAGGATGAGGTGCCCTAGATGGGGTGGGTCAAACGTGCCTCCGAATACGCCGATCAAGTCAGCCATTCGAGTTCGTGTTCTCCGATCCGAACAGTATCCCCCGTTTCAACTCCCGCCTGGCGCAACGCGTCCTCGATCCCAAGATTTCCCAGCAACCGTTGAAAGCGACGCACGGCTTCATCGTACTGCCAGTAAGTCATCGCAGCTGCCCGCTCAATCGCCCCCCCGCTCAAGCGCCAGGCGCCATCCGGGTCGCGGCTGATTTCGAACGAAGGCGTCTGCTCGTACCGGTAGACAGGTACTTCCTCGGGTGTGTCGGGGGTCTCTTCAAGCTGATCAAGCGCATGCAGCGCGGCGAAAAGAAGTTCCCGCAGCCCGTTGCGGGCGAGGGCCGATACGGGAAAGATCTTGTGGCCATATGCCTGAAATGACCGGGAGAGATCCTCTAAACGTTCAGCAACCTGGGGCAGATCAATTTTATTCAGCGCGACAATTTGCGGCTTTTCGACCAGCTCGGGGTCGAACAAAGCCAGTTCTGCGTTGACTTGTGAAAAATCTGCGAGGGGATCCTGTGAAGCACCATCGAGCATATGGATCAAGACCCGGGTGCGCTGGATATGGCGCAAGAACTGCGAGCCGAGGCCGACGCCCTCATGCGCACCCTCGATTAGCCCGGGGATATCTGCCAAGATAAGAGTTCGTTCACCATCGAGATCTGCTACGCCAAGATTCGGCTGAAGGGTTGTAAATGGATAGTCTGCGATCTTCGGGCGGGCGTTTGTAACCGCTGCAAGCAGCGTCGATTTTCCTGCATTTGGCAAGCCAATGATGCCAACGTCGGCAATCAATCGCAACTCCAGGTAAATCCAGCGTTCCGCCCCTGGTTCTCCCTTCTCAGCCATGTAGGGTGCCTGGTTGCGTGAGGTCGCGAAGCGAGCATTTCCACGCCCCCCCCGACCGCCAGGCATAATCACGATCTGCTCTCCAGCTTCAACCAGGTCAGCAATTAGTTCCCCGTCCCTTTCAACCCTCACCTGCGTACCTGGTGGAACCAGGAGCAGGAGGTCTTCTCCATCCGCGCCGGTCTTGTTGCTTGGACCACCGGACCTCCCGTCCTCGGCCTTGTAATGTCTTTTTCGGCGGAAGGGAGCCA